>Ga0209292_1000232_pt1 | contig 77676 bp, 69 predicted proteins | sample GOMGulsemesocosm_2_FD_184634 | JGI IMG/M metagenome (GOLD analysis project Ga0209292, IMG submission 184634) | Methane-oxidizing microbial communities from mesocosms in the Gulf of Mexico - GOM9C Gulf of Mexico (SPAdes) (version 2) | ecosystem: Environmental > Aquatic > Marine > Cold seeps... | reverse complement strand
AATGATGTGCTTGCTCATCCGACCTTATAGCCTCTTATCCAGTTTCTGTTCGTCAGAACCAACCACGTAGTCTCGCTTACTTCAGTCCTAACCTCACGGTTAGCAACCTTGCGACTTACTTTGCTTCCAGGCACGACCCTAGCGCATTAAGGACTTGCACCTTTGGGACTATTCTTTTGTTAAAAAGAACTATATTTACCATTCAAGGCACACACAAAACCTAAAATTAATTTGGGCAAAGATAATGAGCGAAATAAATGTGCATTAAACAAGCACCGCCAAATATAAAATTTGGCTTTAAATTAGAAGAAATTAAAAACAAAATATTTACATTTGGCTATGAGATAAACTGAGAATTTAGTCCTTTGAACTCCCAAACTAATCATAGCTAAACGTTATGTGTAACTGAATTAAATGAAAAATCTAATCCCTATCGTAATCCTGAAGAAGCTTGGAGAAAGTCCAAATCAGGAATTGAATTACAGTATCCGATTTTTCATCATGACCAAACAATACCAGATGACCCTATTATAAAAAGAACAATAAAAGAAGTTATTGGTGACATTGACTTTTACGGATGGGAAGGAAATAAAGAAACCAGAATTGTAGATAGCACAGGTAAAGTATTCATTGCTGAATTAGAGAAACAGAAAGGGTATACGTGGTTAATAATACCAACTGAATTTAGATCGGGAGTATTTCCAGGAGAATTGGAACGAACAATGAAAATAGAAGAAATAATGATTTCTGGAGTTGAAAGAAATGAGATAAAGATAGCTTGAAAAAGAAGGTTATTTCAATGGATTCAATAGAAGAGATTTTAAAAACGTGCGGAAAATATTTTTAAAGAATAAAAACATGGGCAATTCACAATTTAAAATTGAATTAAAAAACATTCACTGGTTAGAAAATTTTGGAGAACAAGACGACTTAGATTTATGTGCTCATGGTATAATTTTTATAACTATTGGAAATGAAATTGTCGCGGATAATACTGAAAATAATTTTGATTGTGCATTAACAGGAACAGCATTGCACCTTTTAAGGTCATTAGAATCAAACCACACAGCAGAAAACCTTGTAGGAGAACGTTTAATCCCTGGAGAAGGTCATTGTTTAATCCCTATTGACAACAATTCAGTACATGTTGTCACTGCCTATCCAAATGTTAGAGGTTGGAATTGGTGGGTAGTTCATGAAAAAGATAAAGTAAGGCTAATCACTGAATCAAAAAAGGAAATAATTATTTCGTTTGAAAGGTACAAAAGTGAAGTAATTAATTTTGTTGATAAGGTTGACGAGTTCTACAAAATTAGTAAGCCAAAAACACTCCCTCATAATAATGAGAATGAGAAAGTAGGTTATCTTAGATTAAGAAGTGAATGGAAAAAGATTAGAAATAATTACACATAACAAATTCTATATTTAATACGGAGTTCAGCGCTTAATTGAAAGTTCTGTATTTCATAGAAAGTCCACCTAAACTTAAATTTGGTGTTTAAAATAAAAAAGTTAAAAACAAAATATAAAAATGTGGCTCAGTGCTGAACGATAGTTTGTACATTTAACAAACGCTACGTTTCATACATTGGGCGGTTATGCCCACTAAAAAAAAGAAATTAAAGTTAATGATTATTAAACCAATAGAATCATCCGCAGAATTATCAGATTATTTTGAAGCACGGAATTCAAGTGACTACAAATTTGCGAAAAGTGAGATTAAGAATAATGCAATAAACAGGCAGATGTATGAATTGGATACTCATGATTTATTCTCTTCTCACTTTGGTGCGTATGACAATAATAGACTTCTTGGATGTGTACGATTTGCTAACCCTGAAGAGATATGGAATACACGAGTTGACTATAATCATTTGTACTACGACTTAATAAAGAAATTCGTAAGAGTTGAAACGCGCAAATCTATTTTACCCTTATCTGACTATGTTCATAGCGAATTTAGATATGAATTGATTGATTTTTTTAAGTCAATTATAAAAGAAGAGAAAACATTCAATGAAATAGGTAGGTTATTAAGAATTGATAAAAATGCTTCGAATGATTTGATGAAATACATTATCTGTTATGCATGGGCCTATCAACGTTATTATGAAATAGATTATTGTTTTTTTGAAACAACCTCTAAACATTATTCATTCTATAGCAAGATCTTCAATTGCAAGAGAATTTTGCCGCATATGAAGTTTGCTCCAGTAGCAAACAAAGAATCTTATGTTCTGGTGCAAGCGACTACAAAGGATTTACCAAAAGAAACAGATGTTATTGTAAACAAAATACTTGATGAATTCAAAAAAGCAGGTGGTCCCTGTGCCATTAATATTAATGAGATACATTAAATACACAGGGCTTCGTTTATAAGAGCCCAAAAGAAATCATAAAAAATGAAAGAAGAAATTCCCCGTATTGAGTTTGATAATGCACTTTTGATTCGAGAATTAATTAATTCAAATAAACCATTTGTTATAAATCAACCAAATGGTTGGAAAGCATATAGAGAAGAGTTACTTGAAAAATTAGACAACAAGGAAGTGGTCGTTTATAAGGATAATTGGAACAGTGGAACCCTTCATAAGCTATTTCCAACAAGAATGAAATATAAGGATTACAGAAACCAAACTGGAGAATTTAAATTAGACACTAACTTTTGTTACCATATCTTCTTTAATTTAAAAAATCCATACCCTTCAATCGCAAACTTCTGCAAAAACAACTTTTTGGACAAGGCTTGGGCTCCTAAAAAGTATAATCTAATCAACTTTTGGCACGCTTACAAAGGAATGGGAAGTAAGTTACATTATGATCCCGTTGATAATTTCAATCTACAATTGTTTGGTCAGAAAGATTTTTATATTGCTCCTGCTGGCTTAGATGATTATTATTACCCAAAAAAACCTTGGACTTTCGAAGGTCATTTTTCAAAAGTGGAGGTAGTAGAGGATCAAATTAATAATAAGTTTTCTAAGATCGAAGAGTTAAGAAGTAAGTTTCAAAAGGTGACGTTGGAAGAAGGTAATATCCTTTATATTCCTTGCTGTTGGTGGCACCATGTACAAGCAACGGATGATGTAAATATTAATATCAATTTTTGGTGGTTGTCATTCAAAAAAGCTACTAAATTTCCAAGACAAATGGGAAGATTTGCTTTAACTAGCAGTTATCGGAAATGGATTTCTTGGAAATATTAAATTTAGTGACTCGTTCAACTATTAAAAAAAGGAGGGTTTGGCAATAAAAAAGAAAAAAATATAAATTCTGACAAACACAAAACGTTTTTATTTTCTTAAAAGAGATACTCTATGAGAACATTAGTCTGAATTACTGGCCTGGCAGGATGAATAGAATGATGAGATAGAGAGAATAGAAGATTTGGGTACACCAATGTCCTAGAGATGTCTAGAGTAAATAATACTCAAACTAGCTAAACAATGAACCCCTTAATCTATACACGTGTCTTTCAACGTTTTTAAAATATTTTTCACTCCACTTACTCCCAAATAAAAAAGCCACTTGAAATAACTTTCAAGCGGCTTCAATAAACATATTAAGACTTGAGACTACACACCTGTAGTATGAACCTTTGAGCTCACAAGTCCACCTGTAGTTTTAGGCTTATTGTTTACTTAGTAGTAACTAAAACAGAGATTTCTCCTTCATTGTCAGTATAGAAGCTATCCCAGCAATAAAGTGTCAAGTCAACACTATCATTTCCAGGCACAGCTACACAAATTGTGATTTCCGTTTTAGTTCCAACAGAAAAGAATGTTCTTCCGCCATCAAAACTTCCAACGATACATCCAGCTAAGAAAGTTTGTTCAACATTTGGTGGAGCAACTGGAAGGTTCTTGAAACCATTTGCGTTGCAACGAGAAACACCATTTCTTGTGTTGATATTCCACATATCGGTAACATCACAACTAATAGTGATCTCTTGTCCAGTAAAGAAAGTTCCTGCCTTTGCACCATTTGTACCAATAACACCATTTCTTTCTGCGTTAACATAAACTGATTGCTGGATAGCATTTGGGTTAATCGGATTGATATGCGTGATCACTGGAGCTTCATTAATTTGAGCATAAATTTGAACTATTGCTTCAAACGATTCAGGTTTTAATGTAGCTGTTACTCCTTTACATTTAAATCTGTAGTTCATTCCTTCAACCACTTGAGAAGAAACTTTTTCAGGAGTATATTCCACTCCAACAAACCCTTTCATTGCTTTATTGAAAACGTCTAATTCTAATGCTGTAGGTTTTGCGTAACTTGACCAACCTCCTAGAGTTAATTCAGTCCCTAAATTTGGTGTTTTTGTTTCAGTACTTATCATTGTAATAATTTTGAATTCCCTACTCTATTTAAATTGGCTTTTCGGATTCCACCTTTGTAAACAAAACTGAAAATAGCTATTTAATCGAATAGCTTGTTTGCTTACATGGCAAATATCTGAAGATAATAGAGTACTTTTTAGAGCAGAAACACCTGATTTTACAATTGAGTATTTACACTTAACCTATTAGCTAACAGTATTAGACAATTCAAAACTGAAGTGATTAATGAATTGAATTCTGTACTTAAAAATGTCATAGCTGCTTCATATTTGTACACAAAAGCACCGATTTGGAATTATAAAAAAAAGGGCACACGTAAAATGTAAACGTAATAGCGGTTGAGTACTCCAACTCGAATTTTGTACTTTTATCAAAGTATAATGGTTGTTCGAAATATTAGAGTTTTTAATTCCGCTACATATGCTTATACAAACCGATATCAATAAATAAACCAGTATTCAAATAGCTGAATACTGGTTTATACATCTTTTAATAAATCCTCTTTTTAAATACCCAACAAAATATTATTGCTAGTTAGTAATTAAACTAAAGGGTATTCTACAACCTCAAAAAATAAGATTTTTTTCAATTGTATTCAATTTATTCCGTAGGACTTCCTACAAGAAAAACAATAATTATGATTGTCTTTCATTAATTAAGTTCCAAAACATTTGGTTCAAGCTGAGATTTGGAAAAAGAAGATTTAATTAGTTCTATTTTTTGAACTTCTTTTACAAATCCAGATGAGGTTAAATATTGATATTGAACAGTTCCATTGTTCCAATTCTCATCAAATAAAATCATAGCTGTAAAATTCTTAGGAATAACAGGTCCTACTCCCCCACCTTGTGGCCAGTGTATTTCTGGGTAACCTGATAAATCAATTCTTATCATAGACTTTCCTGGCTTCATTACTGTTTCATAGATAACGTTTCCAGTTACATGCGAAGTACAAACTAAAGGTTCAGCTAAGGCTTGAGTAACTGTAGCAATACCTGAAACGGTATTATTTATGGTATCAACCCCCAACTGAAGATGCAACATAGGCGCACCGAATAATGGGCTTTCAGATTGTAGTGGTAAATGAAAAAGTCCAGCCGTAGCTTTAGGGCTAATTTGATTAGATTTTTCCCAATCTAACTTGACATCCTTCTTAAGACCTATTACTCTTACTCCATTCGTGTTTTTCTCTTGTGAAACATCAATACTTCTAGTGTAAGGAGCAGATCCTATAGCAACACCATCTTTACCCACTACTTCTAATATGAGATATCCTTCTTCTACATTTCCTGTATTGATGAGCTTGATTATTGGATTTAATGATCCTGTTTCCCCTTTCACTTCCACATTAAAAATTGGTGGTATGATCATAGATGGTGTGATATGCATTACTGCGTTTTCAAATGGATATAATTCTTGTGACATAACTATTTATATTTAACTTCCCTACTCTATTTAAACAGGCTTTTCGGATACCGCCCTTGTATTCAAAAACTAATAAGTAGCTACTTTAATCGAATAGTTTGTTTGTTTACATGACAAATATCTAAATATAATAGAGCACTTTTTAGAGCAGAAACACCTGATTTTACAATTGAGTATTTATACTTAACCTGTTAAGTAATAGTATTGGGCAATTCAAAATTGAGGAATTAGTGACCTGAATTATGAAAAAATATCATGCGTACTTAATCTCTATGTATGAACTCGCTAATTATAGGTGTAAGTGAAAAAAGGGTATAACAAAAATTAGATATAACACGGAGCTCAATAGCTTACATTAAGTGTTTCGTGTTTCATAGAATTCATACCTAATTTGAGTCAAAGATCAACCTCACATTATTCACTCTTGTTCATTTTTAGTATTCATGAATACAAAGTATTTCTTCAGTGCATTTCTCACGGAAAACCACCTTGCATCTTACCTTGCTACCATGACGATCTTAGCGCATTAAGGACTTTTACCTTTGGGACTTTTCTTAATTAAAAGAACTATATTTACCATTCAAGGCACACAAAATAACTATATTTAATATGGAGTTCAGTAGTTTAATTGAAAGTTTAGTACTCCATAGAAAGTCTGCCAAAACTGAAAGTCTGTGCTGAGCTTGTCGAAGTATGGTATTTAAAAACAAAACATTAACTTTACGCTATGTGCGTTATTGAGGGTTTATTCTTTGTAAATCCGTATTAAACATAGGTAAACGCTAGGTGCAAGCTTAAAAAAACTGAAATTCAACTAATGAACAAACTAAAAAATGGAGAATATTTTGGAAATCATAATCAAGAATTAAGATTCAATGATATACTAATTACAGACACAGAATACACTCACAAAAAAGTAGATTGGCATTATCACGAAAACCCATATTTTACATACTTAATTCAAGGAAAACTTTTTGAAGCGAGTAAAAAGAAATCTGATTACTTAACTTCCGGAAGCTTACTATTCCATAATTGGCAAGATGCTCATTATAATATTAAACCACCTGAATATGCAAGAGGTTTTCATATTGAACTAAACGCTGAATGGTTTAAAAGAAATGATATTCATTCTTTTGACTTTGAAGGAAGTACGAATATTAAAAATCCTCAAATAAAAACGCTTGTAAATAAAATTTTTTTAGAAACAAAAATTAATGATGAGCAAAGTCAAATAAGTATTGAATTATTAACATTAGAGATATTTAATAAAATTAAAGACAGAAAAAATCAGTTTACAAAACAACCTAAATGGGTAAATACCTTGAAAGAATTAATAACAGATGAACCAAATAACAACTTTTCACTTTCAAGTCTTGGTAAAGAATTAAATATACATTCTGCTCACTTGTCAAGAGATTTTTCAAAATATTTCGGAACCACTTTAGGTCAATATATTCGATTACAAAAAGTAAATAAGGCGATACTTTTAATGACAAAAAATGAATTTACATTGACTGATATATGCTACCAATGTGGTTTTTACGACCAAAGTCATTTCATTTCAAATTTCAAAAGAATTTATAAAAAAACACCTTCTGTTTTTTTGAAAGAAATTTCAAAACGTTAAAATTATACAATTATAAAAAGTGTTAAAGTTTCATCTTTGCAAAAAAAATATATAATATATACATATGAAATTTTACTTCAGTTTAATTTTAACCATTCTTTCACTCTCAATTTACGGACAAGACATGAAAGATTACACTGGTAATTGGCAAGGAATAATAGTAAACAAGAATGTCTTTAATCTTACGGTTTCTATCCAAAGAAATACAGACGGAAATTCACAATTTGTTATTTCAAATCAACACGAAATTATAAACAAACAATTTACATTCAAAAACAATATTCAACTTTCACTAAATGATAATCTTTCTTTTAGCGGAATTGTCAATACTGAGCAATCAGAAGTAAATGGATTTATCAAATCTGGAATGCTTTTTTATCATTTAAAACTAAAAAAGGAGGGCGATAAGTTTATAGGAAAATGGAATATCTTGATGATTGACTATTTAAAATCTCAGTCTTTATATTTGAGTGTAGAGAATGGTTCAGAAAATGAATATCAAGCATACCCTATTTGGGGGGATAATAGATTTACAGGAACTTGGTGTGCCAATTTCAATAAGAATAAAGATACGATTTCATTTTCAGATTTTAAAACAGGACTTCAATTTAAAGGTATTTTGAAACCAGCTGAAATTTTATTAAGTATTAATCTTGGTAATAAAACCATTACAAAAGTATCATTTGAAAGATCAAAATATGATTGGGTAATTGGTAACCTCCCAACAAACAAAAACTCACAAATAAATGATGGGTGGAAATTATCCGCTAATCAATTATTGCTTCCAAAAATGGAGAATGATATTAATAATAAAGAATTAGATAAAACGGAAAGTGTCATAATTGCCCAAAATGGCAAAATTGTATATGAAAATTATTTTTCAGGTTTTAACGCTGCAATTCCACACGATATGCGTTCTGCCTCAAAAAGTATTTCTTCTGCTATTGTTGGAGTAACAGTTGATAACAAACTGATTAAATGCACAGACCAAAGCATTTACGAATTTTTACCTCAAGAATACATAAAAACAAAAGACAGTCTTAAATCAGAAATTACAATTCAAAGTCTGCTAACCATGAGTTCAGGGTTGGATGCTATTGATTACGGTGCTAATGCTAATCCAAAATCCTCTGCAACTGAAGATAATTATCAAAGAACAATGGATTGGACAAGAACTATTTTGGAAGCACCAATGATTAATAAACCATTTACTCATGCAAATTATGGCTCCGCAAATCCTCATTTACTTGGTATTGCAGTAAATTCAGTTATAGAAGAACCCTTAGAATTATTTATAGACGATAATTTGTTTTTACCTTTAGGTATTTCTAATTACATCATACAGTCTGATATATTTGGTAAACCATATTTTGGTGGTGGAATGTATTTAACATCAAGAGATATGCTGAAATTTGGTCAATTATATCTGAATAAAGGAAAATGGAACAATCAACGGATTATTTCTAAAAAATGGATTAAAAAATCGTTTAATAATTATTTGAATTTAGAAAATACAGCAGATAAAAATGGGTATGGTTACTTATGGTGGCATCATACCTACATCATAAATCGAAAAGAAATTAAATCAATTGAAGCGAGAGGTGCAGGGGGGCAATATATATTTGTAATTCCAGAATTAAAAATAGTTGCAGTAATTACATCTGGAAATTATAGAAATAAAGAAGGGCAACAACCTGAAAAAATATTAAACAACTATATACTTCCTGCACTAATGGAAAAGTAGTCAGTACCTGACAATGTATAAAAAACTGAAACAAGAGTACTTATTTGCCATATATTAATCGCTACTCAGAGCTTCTCTTATTTGCAGAAAAATAATTACTTCTTGGAAACGTTTTCTGGAAAAAATTGAATAAATTCGTTTCAGTAGAAAAGCAAGTAACTTCTAAATTTACTGTGATTTAAAAAAAATGACTTATTATTATAGAGTAGCTATCTTATCCTTCCTTATTTGTGTACTTACGCCCTCTAGATCATACGGGCTGACTATTAATATTACTCCAGCAAATTTTACCGTAACGACACTAAATTCAATTTCGGCTAATGACGTTATTAATTTCTCTCCTGGAAATTACCCCATGAATGAGGCTTTGACCAATGCTTTTGGAAAACAGAATATGAACGGGATAACCTTTGAGAATACAGGAACGACTCCTGCCTTATTTTATTCAAATACAACTGACACTCTTTTACTTTATTTTAATTTTACTGACAGTCTTACCTTAAACAATTTGTCATTTGATAATGTAAAAATAACGATACGAAAATCAGATAATGTTTTAGTAACAAACTGTTTGATGGAAGGTCTATCAACACTTTTACCTAATGAATCGGGCCACAATTTGATTCTTTTTAACCAGTGCTCTTATTCTACCATTCAAAATTGTAGCCTTGAATGGACAAATGCTTCTACAAATGGAAAGGGCATAAAGTTTTGGAGAGGATCAGATAATAATTGTATTAATAACAATATAACGGGATTCTTAAGAGGTGGAATTGATAATGCAGATAGTGATAATTTCTTGGTTGACGGCGGATTCATTCATAGAGGTACAGTTAGTGGTAGTGAAGATCACGGTATTTATATACATGACATAACTTCGGGAACTGTAAAAAATGTACAAATTGAGAATTTTACTCCGACATCTTCTGGAGGTTCATTAAAGCTTAAAAATGTAGATCATATAGAAGTGTATGACAACAATTTTTATGGTTCAGGTATATTATTAAGAATAGATGCAGCCGTTATCGGGTACAGATTAGAACACATATGGATTCATCATAATTTGATGGATACTACAGCTAATATAAGCTCCTGGACTCCTACTTATTCACCTACCTCTCTTTTGATTAATGATAATTGTTTAAAGGATGGTTATATAAGTATAAGTTCTGCCACAGCCACTACAATTAATACACTTAATGATTTTACTAATACAGAAGGCGGAGTATTCAATAACAACTACACTTCGAGCCTTAGTTTATCTGATGTCAATATTAATAATTCGGGTAATATTCTTAGTACACCAGAGTTCCCTATCGATTGCCCTCTTAATACTTTATCTATTGAATTAATTAATTTTGAGGCAAAAATATCAAGTGTAGAAATTTACCCCAATCCTTCTTCTAATACAATTAATATTGAGGCAAATGAATCAGAACGAAATATCTTAAAAATTTACAATGTACTTGGTCTAGATGTAACGCATCTCATTAAGAAAGTTTCAAATAGTGATACAAACACTATTATTGACATATCCGATTTAGTAACTGGTATTTACTACGTAAGAACAAAAACCGCCACCAATAAAGTGCAGAAATACTAACCATTATGATCCATCCTGAAATAGGTTGATTAAAAACTTTCAATTAAACCTTTTTAGGGAAATAAAGTCTAAGCCATTAAACCTAAAAATATTAATGATGAAAATACCTTTAATTACAATTCTCATTCTGCTGACTTTTAAAGTTGGATACTCACAACAAACCATTGGATTATTTACAAATACTACAGAATCATTGGACGGTTATACCTTATTCGGTCCACAACATAGCACTGAAACGTATTTAATTAATAATTGTGGTGAAAAAGTACATAAGTGGTCTAGTCAATATTTACCAGGTCTATCAAGTTATTTAATGGATAATGGTACTCTATTAAGAACAGGAAGAATTCAAGGTATGGGAGGTGGAAGTGGAATAGTAGAAATGCTAGATTGGAATAGTAATGTAATTTGGAGTCATTCTGTGTCAAATTCACACGGAAGACAACATCACGATATAGAACTTCTGCCAAATGGAAATATTTTATTAATCGTTTGGGATAATAGAACTCAAGCAGAAGTAATACAGGCAGGTAGTTCAACAAATAATTCTTCCATTAACTCAGAACAAATAATTGAAATACAACCTGATTTAATTAATGGTGGTGCAACCGTGGTATGGGAATGGAAAGCATGGGAACACCTAATTCAAGATACTGATATTACAAAGGATGATTTTGGTGTTGTGTCCAATACGCCTGAAAGAATCGATATCAATTTCTTAAATCACAATTCTTCAGATTGGTTACATATTAATGGAATTGACTACAATGAAAATTTTGATCAAATTATCTTAAGTATTCATAATTTTAGTGAATTTTGGATAATAGACCATTCTACATCAACTACACAAGCGTCATCATCAAGTGGAGGTACATATGGTAAAGGAGGTGACTTATTATACAGATGGGGTAATCCGATAGCTTACCAACAAGGTACTATTACAGATCAAAAACTTTTTTTACAACATCATACACATTGGATCCAAGAAGGCTTTGATGAGGAAGGAAAAATAATCTTATTTAATAATCAAGCAGGTACTCCTTTTAATCAAAATTATTCTACCATTAATAGTGTAGATTTACCCGTAGATTCAAATGGTTTTTATACCTATTCTGGTGGTGCTTATGGGCCTTCTAATTTTGATTGGACTTATCAAGCGCCAAACCCTACAGATTTTTTCTCTAATATTATATCTGGAGTTCAAAGACTTGAAAATGGAAACACGCTTATTTGTGAAGGCGTAACTGGTCGCTTTTTTGAAATAGACCCCAACGATACAATTGTTTGGGAATATGTAAATCCTGTTAATGATAATGGACCTCAGCCTCAAAATTCATCAATAACAAATAATCATACCTTTAGGTGCACACGCTATTCTCCTGATTACTCTGCTTTTGTAGGCAAAATCTTAACACCACAAGACTACATTGAGTCAGGATCCACTTTTAGTTGTAACTTATACTCTTTAAGTACTACAGAAGAAAATATTACTCAGAACCTGATTCGTATTTACCCTAATCCTGCATCAAATTTCATCAATATTAATTTTGAAAACACAAACGAAACACAATTTGACATTGAAATTTTTAATCTAACTGGACAAAGTATTCTAAAATCAAAACATATAGATTCTTATACAAAAATAAATACCCAACACTTTCCTGAAGGCATCTATTTTGTAACAATTACAGAAGGAATTAATACAAGGAGTCAAAAATTAATTATCTCAAAATAATTTAAAATGAAAACACTATACATCAGTATTCTTTTAATATGTACAGGGCAGGTTACATTGGCTCAATGCAACTCAGCACCTATTTTTGCAAACGATTCCACCAATGCAGTTTGTTTTGATACCATTGCAAATTCTCGTCATATTTACACCAATAACATTCCCGATCATGCCTATGGCCCATTTGGCGGTCCAAACAATATTCAAGGTCAAGATTTTGAATATAGCATGTGTCTATATCCAAGCTACACAACTATTCCTACCCCTTTATCTGAGGACACAACTTCACAAGGTTGTGGTGGTGGAATTGTTTTTGGTATTTCACATCAAGGCGTTTTATACTCACCTTTTGCAAGGCTTTATTTTGTAAATCCAAATACACAACAAGAAAATAAAAATTTTGAAATTGAGGCTGAATATACATTGACCATGGATTTAAATGGAGGTCATGTTAATAACCTAAGCCGTTATCATTATCACAATGTACCATTTGATTATCTTACGAATGATTTAGGCATAAATGGCTCTACTCATTCACCATTCCTAGGTTATGCTGCAGATGGTTTTCCAATATACTACAAATATTTATATACAGATGCTGTTGATTCTTTAAGTGGTATATCGGCTTTTCAAAGTGATTATCAATTAAAAACAGGAAATAGACCTGGTGATGGAGTTTCTGCTCCAAATGGGGCCTATGACGGAACATATATTCAAGATTACGAGCAAATCCCTCTGCAATCAGAATTGGATGAATGTGGTGGTCGTTTTGGAATAACTCCAGAATATCCAAATGGAACATACTATTATGTCTTAACAGATAATTGGCCATATATTCCAAGATGTTTAAAAGGTCTTTATATTGATAATACATTTAAAATAGGACCTAACTGCCCCGCTTCTACGGCCATTAATGAGTGTGCAACAAGTTCAACAATGCATCTATCTGAAGAAATACTGGAAATAAATTGTGAAATTTTCCCTAACCCCACAAACTCAATAATTAAACTGAATTTAGAGGATCAATTTATTAATAAAGTAACAAAAACGATAATATATAGTTCTTTAGGTAAAATAGTTTACCGTTCAACTATATTTAAAAAGACTATTCAAATTGGTCATTTATCTCCAGGAAATTACTACTTAAAATTAGAAATTGAATCGAATCAAATCACCAAAAAAATAATACTAAACTAATGACATTACTTTTTACTTTTTTAATAGCCTCTTTTAATATGCTCCATGTTGGACAAATGGCAGAGTACAAAATTTATAATAAAGGCAATACGATACTAATGAAGGTCATTTTAGAAGACCACGAAATTAGAAGTTTTGATTTTGGCAATACCTGTGAAAGTAATGAAACACCCAGTATTTGTTCAAAGCATCATATCCTGAAAAATTTATTAGTCAAAATTAATGATGATCTGATTTTATTTGAATTTGAAAATTCTTATACTGATAATGGTCATTTAACTCTTAATTTTAAAGGGAAAATGAAACCTAATTCAATTAAAAAAATTGATATTAGCAACACCTGTTTTTTTGAATTTGATTCTTCTTATCGTAATCGGTTAGCCATTTCTTTAGGGAAATTCGAAGGTTCATATATGCTCACAAAAAATAAAAACAAGATCACTTTGCATTAAAAAATCACACAACAAGATGTATAATACACAGCACCTTTTGAGATGCTATAACATCATATGCAAATTGTCATTTGCAGTTGGAAATCAGAAAAGACGACATCATGCTTCAATCGAGTCTCAAATACGATTTTTGTGATTTAGCATAGCTATCAGCACTAATTTCAATTAGAAAAGATTGGCTATTCATATTTATTACCTGTGATTGAGATGGAAATACATTACAATGAACCTTAGGTCAAGAAGACGTGCAGATTGTTAACAAAAATGTAAAGTAGCTTTAGCTTGAACTCCCAATCAAGAATAACATACTGTGAAACAGCAACTGGTTATTCTTTCAGTCGTAATTACTAATTCATCAACCTTTCATTGTAAACCCTATTTTTATAGTTACTTGCCAATGTTCAATGTCTCCATCCTTGATGGATCCTCTTGTTTCCACAACTTCAAACCAACGTAAATTTTTAATAGAGCTTGAGGCCCTTTTTAAAGCTTGTTTTACGGCATCATCACTTGATACATCTGACGACCCAACAATTTCAATTTTTTTATAGATATTATTTTCCATGATGTTAAATTTAAATAGTGAGTAATACATTTAATATACAAAAATATAATGACTTAATACCCAATTTTTTTGAATTTAACACTAAGTTCGGATATAAATCATGGAAGTTTTGGTTGTTTCTTTTAAGAACAAAAAAGGGTTTATATATCCAAAAAATTATGTCGATCATTAAGTAATATACTTTTCAGAGATTGACAATAAAACACTGGATAATACATACAGAACTTCCAATCAAAAAGGTATTATAGGAGAATCGTTGTCTGGACTTTTTGTAATGGAAACATTATTCAACATTCTGAATTATTTGATTTTCACATAACCTTTGACCCTTATTTATGGTGGAATGATTATTATTAAATCAGAAATTTGAATAACTCATTTGGAAAATTTCCTGATAAATAAATTAAACTTTGGCTTGCAGATTCAAGCACGGAAGATATATCACAATACACAAATACATTGAACACCATTTTGGTAAAAAACACACCAAATGAACTGAATTGGAAATATTCAAACGAACCAAAAGAAAAACATAATACAATTATTAAAGCAACAAAGGAAACGATTCTGAAATGGATATTGAATGATTAAAAATAAAATAAAGAGCTTTCATTAAGTACGTTATTAAAAAATTTGATAACTTTAAATCCGCTACAAACTAGACACCAAACCTTGACTAACATTACAAAACAATCAAACTATGTCTTTAAAACACTTGAAATAAATGGGGAATTTAGCTGATAAATCAAGTAAAACAATAAAAAAACAACAAAATCGGATAGAAGCACTTGAATCGGAAAATGCATTATTAAAAGAGAAATTGAATCGGTTTTCGGACACAAATGAGACGGTTAAAGCGCCTGATAGTTTTAAACCCATTTTTGACAAGGCTCAAGATACCGTTAAAGACTACTTTAAAAGTATTGACCTCAATCCATCACAAGGAACAATTACCATTAATGACGATCGATATGTTTTAATTAGAGCTTCTGCTTTGTCACATGATTTTTTCAAAGCTATTAAACAACTGTACCGTGATGAAGGTGAAAATGAAGCATTTCATATTGGGCAAAATTTTCTATTTGATATTGGGCATGTAATTGGAATAGAGGACGCAAGGCAGTTTCATACTAAAATGGATCTAAAAGATCCTATTGAAAAGCTAGCAGCTGGTCCGGTACATTTTGCCTACAGTGGTTGGGCTTTTGTAGATATAGACCCTGAGAGTAGACCTACTCCAGATGAAAACTATTATCTAAAATATAGTCATCCCTATTCTTTTGAAGCTGATTCATGGATTAACAAAAGACAAAAATCAGATAAGCCAGTATGTATTATGAATGCAGCTTATTCGTCCGGATGGTGTGAAGAAAGTTTTGGTATAGAATTAACTGCTGTAGAAATATCATGTAGAGCTAAAGGGGATGAGAATTGCACTTTTATTATGGCGCCTCCTCATAAAATAAACGAGTATTTAGACGCACAGAGTCCTCAAGATTCCTCTGCGTCTAAAATCCCTGTATTTTTTGAGCGAAAGAGTATTGAAATGACTTTAAAAAAGTCATTGGAAGAAAAGGAAATATTACTTAGAGAGATACATCACCGCGTAAAAAACAACTTGCAACTCATTACAAGCTTGCTTAACCTTCAATTCAAAAATATTGATGACCAACGTGTGATTGACGCTGTTTCAAAAAGTAAAGATCGCATTTATTCTATGGCGCTTATCCATACCAAACTTTATCAATCAAGCAATCTTACATCTATTAATTTTGGTGAATACATTAATGAACTAGTTACATCTGTTATAGATAGTTACTCACTTAACAATAATATAAAATGTGATGTCAGTCACACAAATACTGTTTTCAATATTGATCTTTGCATCAATCTTGGAATTATCATTACCGAACTGCTAACCAATGCCTATAAGCATGCTTTCAAAAACAAAACCGAAGGTCTCGTAAAGGTTCAATTAATAAGTACAGCTAACACTAAACATCAACTCATAATTGAGGACAACGGAACAGGAATGAAAGAAAACTTGGATATCAATAATCCACAAACTCTTGGACTTGAGATTGTATCAGGTCTGATAGACCAAATTGATGGAACAATTGAAACAAGCTCACAAGGAGGATTGAAATACGTCATACGTTTTGAAAGTTCAAAACCGATTCGTTAACAAAACATAAACACTGATAAAAAATTACACTTACCTTTGGTTTGTAAAACTTCAAATTCGGTGTGAAAATTTAGTAAAAATTAATTCTTAAACTGTTACCGCATTTTAAGACTAGATACAGAAATCTGAAAAAAATGGCTAAAAAATTTAACTCTGACACGACATTACCCCCAAAGGAACTTGCAAAACATTTAAGACAACCTGATGGGGAAATAGGAAAAGAAATAGGTCTTCAGATGAATAAAAGTAACAAACATATTTGTCTCAATTCCTACAAAATACTTGACCCTCAAAATGAGAATCATATTTTAGAAGTAGGGATGGGAAATGGTTTTTTCATCAAAGATCTACTCAATATGGCTGATAATTTGAAATATACTGGAATTGATTTCTCATCAACCATGGTTAAAGAAGCCTCTCTATTAAACAAAACTCTAATTAATGATAAAAGAGTTTATTTAGAAGAAGCTTCAATTGAAAACCTTCCTTTTAACGATAACAGTTTTGATCGTATTTCGACAACAAATACTCTTTATTTTTGGCCTCATCCCGTGAATAATATTCAAGAACTTTTAAGAGTTTTAAAACCGAACGGTAAACTTTTAATTGCCTATCGTTCAAAAAGTTGTATGGATCAATTAGAACTTGCAAAACACGGATTCGAAAAATATGAAAATCAAGCGGTTGAAAATTTATTACGTGATGCTGGCCTTAAAAACGTATTAACAGAAATCATTAAAGAAACTGCATTAGAGTTTGATGGAAAAGTATTTCAAATGGAGGGAATATATACTACGGGAATGAAGTAGTTAATTACAAAAAGTTATGACTAAGAACGAAATAAAAAAAATTGACCCTTTTAAACCAGAACTGAAATAAGTCAAACATTAACAATCAGATGGGATTTCTAAAACAATATTTTAATTCAATATCTCCTCTTTCAGAGGAGACTTGGAAAGAGGTTTCCCTGCTATTTAAACAAAAACATTTATCTGCCAATGACTATTTTGTTGAGGAAAGTAAACCTGCCAGAGAAATTGCCTTTCTTGAGAAAGGAATTGTAAGAGCATTTTTTACAAATAAAGAATCAAAGGAATATAATAAGCAGTTTTTTGTAGGACCAAGTATAATTGGAGCTTACACCTCTCTTTTAACAAAGGAAAAGAATTTAATACCCCAACAAGCCTTGTCTGAATGTGTGATTTGGGTTGCTCAATATTGTGAAGTTGAAAACTTATTCACCAAATTTCATGACTTTGAAAGATTAGGAAGAAAAGTAGCAGAGTTTTATTTTCTAGAAAAGGAAAAAAAAGAGTTAGAAATGGCTTTACTGGTGGCCACAGAGCGTTATTTGCTTTTCAGAGAACAATTCCCTACCCTAGAACAGTTAATTCCACAATATCATATTGCATCATACCTCAGTATTTCTCCAACTCAACTCAGCAGGCTTAGAAATAAGCTTCTAAAAAAGAAATAACCAAACCTTTCTTTACCTATGTAAACGAATTTTAAACTGATTTGTCAGAACTTTGTATTCAACAATTAAACAAATCAAATGGTAAAGAAAAGAATCTCCAATCGAACACTAAAATTAGGATTACTCCTATTAATAATTATTTTTCAATCCTGTGCGCTCCATCCCATATCATGGCAACCACCTATTAAACCAATTCTTGAGAATGTTTTGGAAGTTAATAACAAACTTCTATCATCTAAAAAAATTGATTTAAAAGGTTGGTATGGCCCTGAGGATATTATTTTTGATAAACAAGGAAATTTGTATACTGGAGTACATATTGGTGAGGGAGATTTTAGTGATGGCAAAATTCTCAAGATTTCCCCAGATGGACTTGTTAACGTTTTTTATAATGCTGACTCTTGGGTAGCAGGATTACATTTTGATTCCAACAATAACCTAATTGCACTAAGTCATAAAGAAGGACTTATTAGTATTTCACCCAATAAAGAAATAACCCTACTAGCCAATCAAGATGACAATGGAAGGTTATTTTTAATTCCAAATGGACTGGACATTGCTTCTGATGGCAACATCTATTTTTCCAACACTTCACATGAAGCCACCTACGATATAAAGTATGGCAGAAAATTAATAATGGAACTAAAGCCAAATGGTGCGTTATATCAGTATAATCCATTAACAAAAAAGGTAACTACCCTTATTGATGGAACACACTTTGGAAATGGCGTTGTACTCTCTAAAAATGAAGACTTTATACTCATGACTGAAACCACTAAATATCGAATCATTAAATATTGGTTAAAAGGAGAAAAGAAAGGTGAAACAGAACTATTCATAGACAACCTTCCTGGATTTCCAAATGGAATTTCAATTCGCGAAGATGGAAGTTTTTGGTTAGGCTTTTCAACAAAAAGAAATGATGTATTAGATAAAATTCATTCTAAAACGGGAATAAAGAAGTTAATCTATGGACTACCCGAATTTATGCAACCAAAACAAGATGAATACGGCCTAATTTTAAACCTATCTGAACAGGGAGAAATTCTTTCCTCTTTTTTTGATTCCACTGGAAAAGTTATTCCAGAGGCTGGATCTGTGAAAGAAAATCGTGGTCTTTTATATATTGGAGGGGACATTGTTCCTTATATTGCAGTTTATAAATTAGATTAAATCGTGTCAGTTAACACCTAGACTACATTAAAACTTTTTTTAGCTCTATCGTTCACTTTAATACCCTTAAAATTACACTAGATAAATCATTCAGAACATCAAACTCATAGCATAACAAATTAAATACCTACTTTAATAATACAATTAATCGGAATCATTATATCTCCTTTAAGTACAACAAATTTATCTCCTTTCATCAACACCTTAGCAGTAACCTGAAACAATCCTCTTGTAGTAGAAAAAAATATAGCCGCTTTATTTAATTTATTCATATTATCGATAGCGGAACTTAAATTTAAAGTAACTTGTCTTCTCTTTTTCTCCGAAAGTATCTCTGGAGTACATGTTAGTTTACTAATTTCTTCTTTTCTGATAATAATGGCGTTTTTCATATGTAGAGTGTTTTTTATTTGATCAGTTACTTCTATAATAATAGTGAAAATCACCTGAGATTCCTAATTTTTCTACTAAAACATTCTAACCTTAGAAAGATTACCTAGTCCAAATGTTAAAATTTAGTCTAAAAAAACACATCTGATCTTAAACCGTTTTTGATATGAACGTTGTTATCTTGTTCAATAAGTTTTTTCTAGTACAACAATTACTTACCCATAAATTTATTCAATGTACCTTCCCTATCTTTTTCAAGATTTTCAGCGAATTCCTTCGCAGGCTCTGCAATGTGATCGTTTAAATACTTATTACTCCATCTAACATATTCGGCAATAGCAGGAAATAAATCCATTCCTTTTGGAGTAAGCGTATATATATACACTTTTTTATTTGTTGGATGGTTTGACTTTATAAGTAATTCTAGTACTTCCAGCTTGCATAAGCGATCAGCTAAACGTGCTGATGATATCTTCTCGTCAGCATTAGAAAAATCTTTAAAGGTTCTTTCACCAAAATAAACTAAATCACGAATAATCAATAAGGACCATTTATCTCCAAATAAATCCAATGCTGAACTGATTGGACAGTTGGATCTAAAACTATTTTTTGTTTTTTTTGCTTTCATTTTGAAAGTAATTTATATATTTGCTTTTATATTGAAAGTAAAAGTAACTATAAATTAGCTAACACAAAAAATAATTATGAATAAATCAGAACTTAAAGAGGTCATTAATGCATCAATTGAAAAGACATGGGACGTACTATATAACCAATATGGTGATGTTCACATTCACAATCCAACCATGACAACCTCTAACTATTTAAATAATGGCTCAAAAGGAGAATTAAACGCAGTGAGACATTGTATGTTTAATGACAAATTATTTTTACATGAAAAAATAATAGAGTTTGACAACCATGTTAGCTTCACAATTGAAGTAGTAAAACATAACTTACCCATGGTAAAACAAATGTCTGCTACTTATGAATTAACTCCAATTGGTAAAAATAAAACTGAGTTAAAAATGACTTCTTACAATTCATTTTCTCCAAAATTCATGAAATATTTGATGACCGGTCAAATGAGTAAATCATTAATTAAACATCTCTTTGGGTTGAAATATTATATAGAAACCGGAAAAATAGTGAACGCAGCTAATTATACAGAAATTTTAAAAACTTATAAATAATTCAATATTATGTTAACATTTAGTTTAAGCTTATTATTTGGTTTTATAGTAAATAACCTAGTTGGAACTCTAGCTGCAAAATTTATTGCAGGCCCTTTAACTCATACTGTAATGGCGAAATTTGAACGGAAGAAAGAAGAGGTAAAATTGGTACCGATTTTAGCTGGTTATTTTTTAATTACTTTATTGATGGTGATTGCTTATCCCTATTTTGCATTAGAAGCGGATTGGTTAGCTAAAGGAGCTATTTTGGGGTTATTTACAGGTGGAATGAGTTTTATTTCAGTGCATTTAATTATATCTGGATGGTCAATTTTTCCTCCAAAAGAAATGCTAATATCTGCTATGATTGATATTTCATCCATTATTGCCACAGGAATAACCATTGCTTATATATATAGTTTTTAAGTAAAAAAATATTAAATCCATCAGATGATGCAATTCAATTGACAGTGTACAAAGATTGAATGAAGTCCTCATTTCCTATTTTTATGACGCTAAAACTTTTTTTATATGAGTCCTCCATTTTAACTATTATATTTTATTAGAGATATGCTGTCGACAAAAATCACTTATACTATCTGATACGTCACCAGATTTACATATAAAATAATACCCAAAAAACAGAGTAAAATAAATCCCTTAACTTTTAAGTTAAGGGATTCACTAAAATTATAATTAATTCCTACTAATTAAATTTTAATTTATACCCCAAAGAAAATGAAAGGTCTCGTGTGTACATATTAACATCTATCTCGATTAAAGATAAGGCACCTACATTATAGTTTGTTTCAAAATAAAATCTATTATATTCCACACCAGCACCAAATACTAACCCACCAGTAAAACGATATTCATCCATATCATTCCCTGATATTTTTTCAGAACTCTCACTCACCTCACTATCTCCAACTGATGAGCTATACTCATAATGTTCAGAGAGTCTTCCTCCAGTCACTGCACCTACATAAACACCTGTTCTCAAGTAAACTCTAACATCACCTGTTAAAATCGCAGTATTTAAAACGATTGGAAAATCAAGGTAATTTACCCTGTATTTACTTACAGCACTACTTTCAGCACTTTTAGTCCCTTCGATATAACTCCATTTACTTTCAATTTTCATTCCTCTGGTTTGATATTTAAGCCCTGTTTCCAAAGACAATCGATTTCCAAGCTTAAATTCATACCCTATTGCAACATTAAATCCACTTAAATTATTTTGTTTGTACGAGCTGGTATAACTACCTCCATTGAATGTTTCTGTTGACTCATAATTCTCTTCACCCTCCACACTCAAATTAGACGTAGTAAATCCGCCGTTAAAATTTAAAGATTGTCCAAATGATGTAGTTCCAATTAAAACTAATGTGGTAACCGCTGTTATTCTTAATAAATTTTTCATAGTTATTGTTATAGGTTATAGTTAATTCAAAATTAAACAAAAGATATCGCTTTAACGAATTGAATTGCGCAAGTTGGTTTATTGATTTACGACTTTTACAAATCTATAGTTTGAATACAACACCCGAATCTTATTAACGACTCAATTAATGGTTTAGTATTCATGTCAATATATTTTATATATAGCGAAATCCACCAACCCATGCTATTAAATTCATTACTATTGCGCTCTTTCTTAATATTTGTTCTGCACAAGACATCTGGATTCAAAAAGCAGATTATCCTTATCACGTTAACTCTTCAGTTTCATTTGTAGACGGAAGCAAAGGATATGCTTTAAGGCGAGTGACACTCAAACGGATTACAAGTCAAATGTGGAAATACGACCCCGCTCAATATTAATGGTCTTAAATTGTAGATTCCCAGAAACATGAAACAATCATAAGTCTATCTGATTTTAATGAAATCACAAATAGCGGTATTTAAAAAATAGTATTCAATGATTATATTTTTTTGTTAGTCAAAAAAGGCCTACATTTAAGTTAAGTATATCGATTAATAAACTAATGGTTCCGAGCATATTATGTCAAGAAAAATAGAATTATTTTTTTGTCTAATAGAATCGATAGATTTGTTACGGATATTTTTTTTATGGGTTGCGAAAATTATAAGGATAAACCCTCTAATTCAATTATGAATCTCCTTATGGTTATTAAAGTCGGAAATTGATAAATAGTAATTGATTTATTTGTTTTAGAGTTATCATAAACCATATGTAGTGTGTTCATTTTTTTAGAAAAACTGAATAAATGAAAGACATAGTTTGGTTTGTAAAAGAATGAGAAGCGAGTGAATTGTTAATTAAAAGGGTAATGAATAATAAAGTAACATATCTTAGACGCGTTTTGAGCGTATTAGTACTAATGAACTCTTTGTTTACATTGTGTTATTCCCAAACTAATATTGAATTCAGTAAGATAACAATTCATGATGGTTTATCTAATAGCACAGTAAGAACAATATTTCAAGACCAGTATGGTTTTATGTGGTTTGGTACTAATGATGGTCTTAATAAATATGATGGTTATACATTTACTACGTATAAGAATATTCCAGATGATAGCACATCCTTGTCAAATAATAAAATTACAAGTATAGTTGAAGACCTTGACGGTAATCTATGGGTGGGAACCTATGAAGGAGGAGTCAATAGGTTTGATAGAGATCTAAAACAATTTTTAAGATATGAACATTATGATTCTGTTCCAGGCAGCTTAAGTTCTAATCAAGTTGAAGATTTGTTGTGTGATAAAGAAGGAAGGTTGTGGGTAGGAACAAATAATGGACTTGATCAATTAAGTTCCGATCTAAATACGTTTTTACATTATAATATTTCCACAGGTCACTTAAAATCAAATATAGTACGCGCATTAGCTGAAGACAGGAAAGAAAATATTTGGGTAGGCACTCAAAATAGTTTGAGTAAAATTAATTTTAAAACAAATCGAACGAGTCATTATTTTCCTGATAAAGATAATCCAAATAGCCTTATTTGGAATCAGATTAACACCTTGTATTGCAGTAAAATTGGGGATTTGTGGGTTGGAGGGAGAGATGACTATCTAATCAAATATAATGAGAAAAAAAATCAATTCATTAGATATAGATTAACGAATTCAGACGGCCAATTTCTTAGGAGATCTGGAGAGATTAAATCGATTTTTGAAGATCGTAATGGAGACTTATGGATAGCGACAAGAAAGAATGGTCTAAAAAAATTTAACGTTAAAGAAGATTTGTTTTCTCAATACTTAAATAATCCTTTAGTTTCATCTAGTCTTAGTTATAATACATTATATTCAGTTTATATTGATAAAAGTAACTTGCTCTGGGTAGGAACATTTGGGACAGGATTAAATAAACATAGCTTAAATTCAAAAAACATAAAACTCTTCCGATCGGATCCTTTCAATACCAACAGTCTTAGTAATAGTAGCCTAAGAGAAATTTATGAAGATGACAGTGGGGTTTTATGGATAGGTAGTTATAGTGGTTTAAATAGTTATAATAAGGAGACTAATAAATTTACGAGACACGAAGGCGGCTCAGAAAATATATATTCCATTTGCCCCGATAACAATGACACTAATTTTCTTTGGATAGGGACAGAAGGCCAAGGTTTACTGAGATTCAATAAGTTCACAGGTTTATTTGAATTGATGGAGTCCAAACGTTTTAATAATATTTCCATCTTGTCGATTAAGGACGATCAAAAGGGCAATCTATGGCTCGGTACAGATCAAGGGCTTTTACAGTTTGTGGTAGCTACACAAGAATTTAAATTGTTCAGCTATTTTAAATTAGATAATGAAAGTATAAGTAAGGGGATGGTTACATTTGTTTATATTGATAAATCTGGTGTACTTTGGGCAGGAACTGAATTTGGACTGAATGAATTTTCATTTGAAACTACTAAATTCAAAAGGTACTTACACAACTCAAACGACCCCAATAGTCTTAGTAATAATTATATTAAATCTATTTTTGAGGATAGTAATGGTGCTTTATGGATAGGTACTAATGGTGGTGGATTAAATAAATTAAACAGTAATACTGAAAGTTTTGTTCAATATGATGAGTCAGAAGGGCTTCCAAGTAGCGTAATTTATGGGATTCTAGAGGATGATATGGGTGATTTATGGTTAAGTTCTAAGAATGGATTAACAAGGTTTAATCCTAAAACCATGGCTATAAAAAATTTCACCGTCAAAGACGGTCTACAAAGTAATGAATTTAATACAAACTCATTTTTTAAAAGTAAAAGTGGAGAGATGTTTTTTGGGGGTATTGAAGGACTCAACAGTTTTTATCCAAATGAAATTAAGATCCTACCCTATAATCCACCTGTGGTTATTACATCTTTTAAAAAATTCGATAAGGAAGTCAATTTTGAGTATGACCTTTCTGAACTTAAAATTATTAAACTAAATTCTAAAGAAGATTTTGTGTCCTTTGAATTCTCTTCATTGGATTACAATAATCCTGAAAAAAATAAATACAGATATAAATTAGAAGGATTTGACAAAAAATGGGTGGAAGCTGGTCCCCGAAGATATGCCAGTTATACGAATTTAGACGGTGGGAATTATACATTTAAAGTTAAGGGAACAAATAGTGATGGTGTGTGGAGTACACATGAAGCCTCAATTCAATTATACGTTCAAGCACCTTTTTGGAAAATGGTGTGGTTTTATTTACTCATTGGATTGATCGTTTCTACTAGTATATATATTGGTTTTAGAATACGACTTAAACAAGTTAAACTAGAAGCCCGTAAAGAATATTTTAAAAATCAAAATGAAGAGAAGGAATATATGATAAAAGAGATTCATCACAGGGTGAAGAATAATTTTCAAATCGTGAATAGCCTTTTAAGATTTCAATCCAGAGAGATTGAGGATGAAGAAGTACTCGCTATGTTTGAAGAGTCTCAGAATAGAATTTTGTCCATGGCCAAGCTTCATGAACAATTGTATAATTCAAAAGATCTTAAACGTATTGATATAAAAACCCATTTAGTTACATTGATAGAAGGGTTAATTCACGAGTATAAAGTAGGGATAGATATTACATTGGATATCCAAGTTGAAAACGTTGATGTTGGTATTAAAACATTAGTCCCTTTAGGTTTAATGATTAATGAACTAATCACCAACTCATTAAAATATGCTTTTAATAATAGAAAAAACGGTGCCATTAAGGTTTGGATTAGACATATTGACAGTGAAAAATATGAAATGCTAATCGGAGATGATGGCGTTGGCTTTAATAAAGAGAAAAAATCAAATGGATTAGGTTCTGAACTTGTTCAAATATTTACTGAACAATTAGATGGGACGATTGAAAAAATGGATGTTTCAGGAACACAATTTAGAATTGAATTTGAGAATATCGATAAAACATAATGATAAATTATATTTAGCTTATAGTACTGCGATACATAAAAGATATTTAGAATTTGATGTTGTATATAAACTATTATCCCAATAGTGTAAATCAGATAACGTTAAGAAATAGCAAAACACTTATAGTTATTAAGTGGTGAAATAATGTTGCTGATGAACTGAATGTATTGCCTGAAATTGAACATATAGTCGATAAATTAAATTCCCCACATGTAAATACTGAAGATATAGATGATAAATTGAAATTATTATCAGCTGGATTAAGAATTTTATTTTGCCTATTAATAAAAAGAAAGATATTCAATGAACCAATTATACAAACTTATCAGTCTGAAATAAATTCAATAATTTAACGCGTAAAAAAGGTCACTCAATTGAGTGACCTTTTTCAAACTATATCCTCCTTTTAAATGGAAGTTAATCTTTTGATAACATCTACTTGATCAGGGAACGCTTTCATTAGAGAAGCGATATTATAAGGAGAAGGTTTAAACGAATCTCTTTGATCCCACGAAGGTGCTAAACTACAACTCGACAATGCGTATCCCGGCCCTAGTATCTCTGCTCCAAACCAACTATTATGAGGTGCGATAGCCTGCAGGTTTTGACCTCCATCAATATCACTACCTAAAATAACAGAAGAATACGTTCCGTTTGTTTCAAAAATGTGCAATACTATAGCACTTCCCTCTTGGAAAAACCATTGCTCGTCTTGATTAAGTGAATGTAATTCTAAAACATGATCAGATTGAAGCAAGTAATAATTGGTTGAATACGCCTGCCTATCACCATCAAACCGTTCAGGTAAAGTACTTTCCAACAACGTTAAATCACTTGTAAACCCAGGAGCAAAATAACCCCCAAGATCAATTTCCTCCATATTGAGTGTTTTAATAATGTTCTCAGCTTCTTCTTCAGGATTAGGATAACGCAAAGAGAAACAAACCGTAATCCCAATGATTTCTGCCCCTCCTTTTTTACGTAATAATCCCTTTTGTGTAACGATTTCCAATTCAGAAACACCTCCGTCCTCTGTTGGAATTAGAATTGTTTCGTTAAAATTCAACAAAGGAACACCATTGGCCATAACCTCTTTATCATGTTGAACATGTGCCTCTTGTTCATCTTGTTTTCCAATAAAGTCCTCTGGAGTTTTACCAAAAAGAGCAGCGAAGTTTTCATTTACCCAAAGAAAAACTGATTCTTCATTTTTAATACAAAAATAAACGCCATCCGTAACGTTTAAAACATCTCCAACTGTCATTGGAGGCATGGTATCCAACACATAGTCTTGTACTGAGGTCGGGCTTTCAATTATATTATTCTGCATAATCAACTATTTTTTCTTTTTCAATTTCTTTTTCTACTTTTTCTCTAACAGGCACCAATTTATCTGCCAAATCCTGCGCTAATGCAACCATAGTCAAAGTCGGGTTCCATGATCCTCCTTGTGGCCAAAGTGCCCCTCCTGTTACATAAACATTCTTTGTACTTCTAACGCGATAATTCAAGTCTACTGGAGCATTTTCTTCAGCTCCAATGTGCAAAGTAGACGATTCATGAACCATACCGTCCACTCTTATTTCTGATTGAGCGGGACGCGTTGATTCCCATGTCCCATTTTCCGGTGTTCCATGCCAATACTGTACTCTACCTATTCCATTTGGAGACAAAGGGCCTTCAATAATTCCAAAAGTCGCCTTATCCATGGCATCCCATGTTTCGCGATCACTTAGGTTTTCTATCACTTGCAATAGTGAATTTGTTGTACTATTATTGTCTTGTGGATTATTAAGAAACCAATTTTTATCATTTCTGGAATCAAGCTCTCCAAGTACCGCACATACAAATACAACATGATCTTTTGAAGTCTTTAACTGCTCCATAGATGCAGTTGCTACAACATCTGGCATATAACGTAAAGCAATTCCAGCATTTTTTTCTGGATACTCATCCGCTAATACACTTAATTGAATGTGATATTGTTTTTTGTAATCATTGTCGTCAACACCTGCAATATAACAAGCTCCAATTTCCAACTCTCCAAAAAGTTCACTGGTTGCAAAATCATCTTTAGGAACTCTAGCGACAATCGAAGTAATAAAATGTGCTGAAAAACGTTTTCCAATATTTTCTGCTTGTGGGAAAGAATTCCTTATCAATGTTGTTGGAGGTAATGTTCCCATTGCCAAGACTAATTTAGCTTTACCTAACGGTAAAACTCCTCTTGACGTTTGCAAAGCCGTTGCAATCCCTTCTTGTTGATAGATCTTATCAACAATACAGTCACTCACAACATCCAATTTAGCACCTTCATTTGCATCAAACAACGTTTTCTGTTGTATTATTAATTCCAGTAAATCACCAGGTACAGCATATTTTTGAAAGTCTACACCATCTATATTTTCCGCAGCAGAGGCCAATGGAGCAGGTTCTGTTCTGTATATACCATCAACCTTAGTTCCATGTTTGGATAAACGACTTTGAATTGTATTTTGTAAAACTCCATACACTGGTCGTGTTCCAGTAATAAGCTTCAATAAAGGACCTTCTTTTCCATTATCGATATCATCCGCTTTTTGGACTCTCAACAGTTTTTTAGCTGACTTGAAGTTATTTCTTGCGGCATCCATGGTAGCTTGTGGCCAACCATCAAATTCTTCTTCATTAGGTTCTGGACACCACGCACTCCATAGCGTAGATCGGCCCCCAAAGAAAGGTGACATACCATGTTGCCATTTAATTGTCCCATCACCTTCAGCCATTTCAGAAGTCAACGTCCAAGGAAAGGTTTCGGACAAACCGCCTATTGTGTCTACAAAAGGACCTGGTAAATTTTGAAAATGTTCAGGTAAAAAATAGGTACCACGCTCAATGATTAAAATGCGGCAAAACGGATCATTTTTAAGTGCTCGTTGTGCTGTTGCATAACTGCAAAATCCTGTTCCTATAATTACCATATCATAATTATTTTCTTCTCGTGCAGCTTTCCAATCAGCTTTCGATAAAAAAAATAAATGACTCATTACATCTTGTCCAGTTGGGGTTTGAGGCCCCGGGGTTGGATACCCATTCTTTAGGTTGTTAGCACTCGCTGATCCTGCCATATTTTATTATTATTTTTGGTTAGTATTTAATTTATTTCATTAAAAGTATTGGTTATTAATAGTAACCCTACCCGTATAAACACCTACATAAACATCTAACCAACATGTATTTATACGTAAAACAAGATTTATATTTTTGTTGCATAAAACGATTCTTCAAAGGAATCAGACTATTGATGTACCCCCCGATAATTGAAAGTAATTGTTTTGTTATGAACGGAAGACCCTATAATTTAATTGAATGTTAGCTTTATCTAAAAATGTAGTAGAATAATGTTTCACCTGATACATAAACCGTTTATAACACAATTCAAATTTCAATAATTGCGAAATAATTGACAAACCCTAATAATAAATAAGTAACATTAGCCAATATGAACTAAGAAACATATAATAGTCTATTGAATAACTACAAATTAACAGGATTGAAGGTCAAGTCTACTTCCAATTAAAACGCCGAGAATTCGAAGTCAGTGGCTAACGGTGCCATCACCACCAATAATGTAATTTATTACTGATTTTAGTTGATTAACCAAACAAAATTCTAATGAAAATAATTCCTTAATAGAAGTTTTAATAGCAACCCCTAAAAGGTAAAAAAACATAAAAAACAAACACCATATTACATTTAGCATCCTAGCTATTTTACAATTTAAAACGTTAGCTTTATCGATTTATAGATAGCTATTTAAACGTTTTATAAACTGCGTAGTGCTTCAAACAACAAACCATTTACCTATTTCATTTCGAAATAACCAAAGCTACATCAACAAACTTTTATTAATTTAGCACCTTTAAATAAAGGTATTAACCGTAACACACAGTTCCCGTTTGGCAGTAATTTAAAAAACAAACCTGATTTCCCCAAAATACAATGCAAGAAATAAAACAAATCACTCTTTCTCAAGTATTACCAATTCGACATAAAGTAATGTGGCCAAACATGCCTATAGAATATGTTAAATTGACAAATGATGAAAGCGCTAGACATTTTGGATTATTTGTAGGTAAAGAAATAACATCATAATATCTTTATTTGTAGAAAACAATGAGGTACAGTTTAGAAAATTTGCAACCTTAGTTGAATTTCAAGGGTTAGGATATGGTACAATTTTATTAACACATATAATAGATTTAATAAAAAAAGAAGGGTATAAAAAAATATGGTGCAATGCGCGAATAACTAAATCAAAATTTTATAAGAGGTTTGATTTAGAGCTCTCTGATAAAATATTTGAGAAAAATGGAATTGAATATGTAATTATGGAAAAAATAATCATTTAGTATTCCCAACTGAAAGGGTTCTGCTTATTACAAAGCGTGCTAAATTAATAATATATTGTACTCCCATTCTTGGTACTTAATAAACGGTTTTCAACCGTTGCATAACAATAGGTTTCATTTACTCAAAAACCGACAACAGATAATACTAAACAATTCACTATTAATAAAGCAAGCTTAAAAAGCCCAAAACATCCACAAATGATTAGTAAATTTGTAGATAATAACACAATTTATGAAATTATTACTCCCGTTTTTTGCCTTAGTACTTTTATTATCATCATGTGAAACACCGACAAATGTAACAGTAGAACCTGTTATCACTGATTCAATTATCATAGTAGAACCAACACTTGAATATGGATTTATATTAGACTCGTTTCAAGTGATTAGAGACACTGTTCAACCAAACTGGACACTAAGTCATTTATTAGCACCTTATGGTATTTCTCAATTTAACATCAATCAATCTGCAGACATGGCAGCTGATAGCATAGTTGGATTAAAATATATTACAGCAGGAAAACCTTATATTATATTGGCGGAATTAGGAGACACTTCAAAGATTGCTAAATATTGTATTTACCCGAAAAACGTAGTAGACTATATTGTCTTCGATTTTTCAGATTCCATTGTGGTTAAAAAACACCAAAAACCAAATACAATTACTGAAAAAATTCTATCTGGTGAAATTGTAAAGAATTCAAATTTAACATTTGCTATTAATCAACAATTAAAAAACCCAAATATGACTGGTGAATTATCCGAATATGTAGCAGGTGTTTTTGCATGGACTATTGATTTTTTTAAATTACACCCAGGAGATGAATTCAAGGTGATTTATAATGAAAAATCAGTTGAAGGAGTACCTTATGCCGTTTCAGATGTAAATTACGCCTACTTTAAACATCAGGGACATGAATATTATGCCTTTAATTATGTGTTAGATTCTGCAAAACACAAAACAGGTTTTTTTGATGAAAAAGGAAAAGAAATGAAACGTCCATTTTTAATGTCACCCGTTAAATTTTCAAGAATTAGTTCTGGATTTAGTGGTAGACGTTTTCACCCGGTTCAAAAAAGATGGAAAGCACATTTAGGAACTGATTATGCAGCTCCAAAAGGAACACCAATATTATCTACAGCTGATGGATATGTAATAGCATCATCCTATACAGGAGGAAATGGAAATTATGTAAAAGTGAAACATAATGACACCTACACGACTCAATATCTACACATGACCAAACGTAACGTAAAAAAGGGAGCACATGTTAAACAAGGTCAAGTCATTGGATTTGTTGGAAGTACAGGTTTAGCAACAGGGCCACACGTATGCTATAGATTTTGGAAAAATGGAAAACAGATTAATCATAGAGCTGAAAAATTTCCATCATCTATTCCAATGGCTGACACATTAGTACCAAATTATCTTAAATTTATTAAACCAATCAAAGCAAAAATAGACGGTTTTTCAATTACAAAATATGTAGTTGAACCAGACGGCTTATAATAATTCTATTTTTTAATATAAATTATTGATTTTTATTCCTAAAATTCAATCATTTATAAGATGAATTAACTTATTTTTGCAAACTTATATATTAACTGTATTTTATTTTTTAAAATGGCTGAACAAAAAAAGATTAAAAACGCACTAATTTCGGTGTTTGACAAAACAGGATTAGACGTAATCGTAAAACAATTAAATGATTATGGCGTAACGATTTATTCAACAGGTGGAACTCAAAAATTTGTTGAAGATTTGGGAATTAAAGTGGAAAGAGTTGAAGATTTAACTTCATATCCTTCAATTTTAGGTGGTAGAGTAAAAACTTTACACCCAAAAGTGTTTGGTGGTATTTTAAATAGAAGAGATAATGAAGGAGATCAAGCTCAGCTGAAAGAATTTGATATTCCTGAAATCGATTTAGTTATAGTTGATTTATATCCATTTGAAGACACTGTTGCTTCAGATGCAGGTCATGCTGACATCATTGAAAAAATTGATATCGGTGGTATTTCTTTAATTAGAGCTGCAGCAAAAAATTATAAAGATGTAGTAATCATTCCTTCAAAAGATCAATACCCAGCTTTAACTGAAATTTTAGCAGCAGGTAATGGTACTACTTTAGGTCAAAGAAAAGATTTTGCTACGGCAACGTTTAATGTATCATCACATTATGATACTGAAATATTTAATTATTTCAACCAAAAAGATAAACGCGCATTTAAAGCAAGTTATGCACCAGCAAATGGTTTAAGATATGGTGAAAACCCACATCAATCAGGTGTGTTTTATGGTGACTTAGATGCCATGTTTGATAAATTACACGGTAAAGCATTATCATATAACAATTTATTAGACGTTGATGCTGCAGTAAACTATATTGCTGAATTTAAAGATGAAAAGCCAACATTTGCTATATTAAAACACAATAATGCATGTGGTTTAGCCACACGAAACACATTATTAGAAGCATATACAGCTGCCTTAGCTGGAGATCCAGTTTCTTCATTTGGCGGTATTTTAATTTCAAATAAAAGAATTGACATAGCCACTGCTAATGAAATTCATAAATTATTTTGTGAGGTTGTAATCGCTCCTGCTTTTGATACTGATGCTTTAGAAGTATTAAAAGGTAAGAAAAATAGAGTACTATTAATTCAGAAGGAAGTTGTTTTACCTAAAAAACAATTCAGAACCATATTAAACGGAGTTTTAGAACAAGACAAAGATTTAATTACGGATAAAATTGCTGATTTTAAAACAATCACTAAAGTTGAACCTACAGCACAAGAATTAAAAGATTTAGAATTTGCTAATAAATTAGTGAAACATACAAAATCTAATACCATTGTGATTGCTAAAAACGGACAATTATTAGCAAGTGGTACAGGACAAACATCAAGAGTAGACGCTTTAAACCAAGCTATTCATAAAGCACAAACATTTGGATTTGATTTAAAAGGAGCTGTTATGGCTTCTGATGCATTCTTTCCTTTCCCTGATTGTGTTGAAATTGCGGACAAAGTAGGTATCACTTCAGTAATTCAACCAGGAGGTTCAATTAAAGATGAATTCTCAATTACTTACTGTGATGAACATAATATGAGCATGGTATTTACTGGTAATAGACACTTTAAACATTAAAAAACACACATTCATCTAATTTTTATACGACTTTGCTAGCAAAGTCGTATAAAGTTAGTAGATTAACATAGAAAATATTAAACTCGGAGGACATTAAATGGGATTATTTGACTTTTTATCGCAAGAAATTGCAATTGATTTAGGAACAGCCAACACACTTATCATTATGAATGATAAAGTAGTTGTTGATGAACCTTCAATAGTTGCAAGAGATATTCAAACTGGTAAAATTGTTGCGATTGGAAAAAAAGCGCAACAAATGCATGGGAAAACCCATAAGTTAATTGAAACTATTAGACCATTGAAAGATGGTGTTATTGCTGATTTTGAGTCTGCAGAGCAAATGATTAGAGGAATGATCAAAATGATTAATCAAAAATCTTCTCTATTTACACCGAGTTTAAAAATGGTGATTTGTATTCCTTCAGGGATTACTGAGGTTGAAAAAAGAGCCGTTCGAGATTCTGCAGAACATGCAGGAGCGAAAGATGTTTATTTAATCCACGAGCCAATGGCAGCTGCTATTGGTATCGGTATTGATGTTGTTGAACCAATGGGGAATATGATCATTGATATAGGCGGTGGTACTTCTGAAATTGCAGTTATTGCTTTAGGTGGTATTGTTTGTGATAAATCTATCCGTGTAGCTGGTGATGATTTCACTAGAGATATTGAAGAGTATATGAGACGTCAACACAATATTTTAGTTGGAGAGCGAACTGCTGAACAAATTAAAATTGAAGTTGGAGCTGCCTTATTAGAATTACCTGAAGATAAGATACCTGAACCTTATGCGGTTCGTGGTAGAGATTTAATGACTGGAATTCCAAAAGAGATTTCAATTACGTATTCTGAAATTGCACATGCTTTAGACAAATCTGTAGCAAAAATTGAACAAGCGATATTAAACTGTTTAGAAATGACTCCACCCGAATTATCTGCCGATATTTTTAAAACAGGTATTTATTTAGCAGGTGGTGGTTCCATGTTAAGAGGTTTAGATATTAGAATTTCTGGAAAAACTAAGTTACCGGTACATATTGCAGAAGATCCATTGAGAGCTGTAGCTAGAGGGACAAGTATCGCACTGAAGAACATTGATAAATTCCACTTCCTAGAAAGATAAATAAAAATCGCCATTGGCAAGAATTGAGTATAAATAATGAAAAACCTATTTAACTTCTTAAAGAAATTTAGAAACTTTTTGCTATTTTTCTTTTTGCAAGTGTTTATTTTAGGTGTTTATTTTAATTCAAAAAATTATCATAAAGCAACGTTTATTAATACATCTTCAGCTATATCAGGCTGGATGCTAAAAAATCGTCATAACATTTCTAAACACTTTAAGTTAGAAGCTGCTATTGATTCTTTAGCCATAGCTAATTCAGAACTTTTAGCAAGTCAGCCAAGAAGTTATTATCAATTGCAAGACAAATTATTTATCATAAATGATTCTATTTATGAACAACAGTACGAATACACACCAGCTACTGTCATTAATTCAACAACAAATAAAAGAAACAATTACATTACCATAAATAAAGGTTCTATTTTAGGCGTAGAAAAAGGAATGGGTGTCATATCAGATGATGGAATTGTAGGTTTTGTTGTAGATGTATCTAATCATTACGCCATTATTAAAACTATTTTGTCTGACAAAGTAAATATTAGTGCCAAAATAAAAGAACAAGAAGAAGTTAGAGGTCAAATTAAATGGGACGGTACTGATTCTGAAGTATTACAATTACATGGTATTACAAGTGATATAATTGTTACCGGAGGAGAAACTATTTTAACGAAAGGATCAAATGGGGTGTATCCAGAAGGAATCGTAGTGGGTACACTTAAAAATGACTTTGTGAATGATGGCTCCTTAACCTTAAAGTTAAATGTGGACTTAGGTGTGAATTTTTCACAACTATATACCGTTTACTTAGTCAAAAACATTTTAAAAACAGAACAAAAATCTATAGAACAAAACTATTTCAATGAATAATCCGTGGGTAAAATACAGCATCTATTTTGTATTCATGATCCTACTTCAAGGCATGGTGTTTAATCAAGTTCAATTTAGTGGATTAGTATACCCTATGGTATACATTATTGCTATTATAATGCTTCCTGTAGAAACAAGTCTAGTTGCTTCAATCGTTATTGCACTACTTTTAGGAATTGGTGTAGATATGTTTAGTGACACGTTCGGCCTACACACTTCTTCTAGTTTATTAATAGCATACATTCGTCCTTTTATATTAAAATTAGTTAGACCCAGAGATGGTTATGATAACGTACTCTTACTAAGTATTCATGACATGGGAAAAACTTGGTTCTTAACGTTCGCAGCAATTCTTGTTGCCATTCACCATTTATGGTTTTTCATTTTTGAAATTCTACGTTTTGATTTAATTTTTTCGATTATACTAAAAACAGTATTTAGTACTTTAGTTACCCTATTTATTATTGTTCTATTACAATACTTATTGTATAAACCGACCAAAAAATAATGGAGACTTATAGTAATAGAAAATATACCATCAGTCTGATGTTTATTTTAATTGGACTCGCCTTTTTATTTCGCTTAGCCTATATGCAACTTATTGATTCTCACTGGGTGGAAAGAGCAGCACAAATTTCAGAACGAAAAGTGGTAACTTATCCAGCAAGAGGAATTGTATTTGACCGAAATCACGAAAAATTAATAGCTAACGAAATCCATTATGATTTAATGGTTATACCTAAAAAAGTTAAAGAAATTGATTCATTTGCATTTGCCAAATTAATTGGAATACCCATTGAAGAATATACTAAACGAATTTTAAAAGCTAAAGATTACTCTTATCGGAAAGCCTCTGAATTTGAAAAACAAATCTCCCCAGATGATTTTACTAAAATTGGACCTGAATTATATAAATACAACGGCTTTTTTGAAATAGAAAGAACACTAAGAACCTATCCAAAACATGTCGCCGGACATTTATTAGGATATATGAATGAGGTGAGCAGAAGAGATATTAAAAGGCAACCTTATTATAAATCAAGAGATTACATTGGTAGAAGTGGTATTGAAAAAGAATATGAAAAAATACTAAGAGGAAAAAGAGGTGTAAAATATTTACTACAAGATGCCATTGGAATTTCTACCGGAAGCTTTGAAGAGGGTAAGTTTGATACATTAGCCATTTCAGGTAAGAACATTACACTAGGAATTGATTGGGAACTCCAAGCCTACGGTGAAAAACTAATGCAAAATAAATTAGGAAGTGTTGTAGCTATTGAACCTTCTACAGGTGAAATACTTTCTATGGTTTCAGCACCATCTTTTGATCCAGACTTATTAGTGGGTAGACGTTTAGGAAAAAACTATGGCGTTTTACAACGAGACTCATTAAAACCTTTATTGAATAGAGCAACAGGTTCAATTTACCCTCCAGGTTCAACATTCAAACTGATTATGGCCTTGTCTGCCTTGCAAGAGGGAGTAATAACAAAAGAAAGTGGTTTTCCGTGTACAAAACGTTTAGTAGGGTGTCATAATCATCCATCAGCTCAATCGGTACAACAAGCTGTTAAAATGTCTTGTAATCCTTATTTTTATTATGTGGTTAAACGACTCATACAACAAGGAAAAGAAAAGAGTATTTATAAAGATGCTGCCATTGGATTAAATATTTGGGCAGACTATGTAGAAAGCTTTGGACTAGGCACAACCTCACAGATTGATTTTGGGGGTATGGCTAAAGGTTTAATTCCTAGTAAAAAATATTACGACAGAGTGTATGGCGAATACCGTTGGGCATTTAGTACCATTTTCTCCATCTGTATTGGACAAGGAGAAGTTACTGTAAGCCCATTTGAAATGGCAAACTTAGCTGTTATTATGGCGAACAGAGGCTATTACTATCACCCACATTTTATTAAGGACATAGATGGAGATACGATACCAAGTAAATACTTAGAAAAAAATTACACTAAAGTAGACCAAATTCATTTCCCAGACGTGATTGAGGGGATGTATGATGTGGTAAATTCTCCAGGAGGAACAGCACGAAGAGCTAGATTAGATAGTATAATTGTTTGCGGAAAAACCGGTACAGCACAAAATCCGCATGGCGAAGATCACTCTATTTTTATTGCCTTTGCCCCCAAAGATGATCCTAAAATTGCTATTGCAGTATATGTTGAAAATGCAGGATTTGGAGGAACATGGGCAGCACCAATTGCTAGCTTGATGATTGAACAGTACTTAACGGATTCAATCTCAAACCCACGAAAGGAAAAACGCATATTAGATGCCAATTTAATTAATTATACAAAACCTAAATAATGAGCCGTGGAAAAAGCATAATAGGAGATGTCGATTGGGGATTAATCCTAATTTACTTAATTTTTGTAAGCTTAGGCTTATCCACAATATATTCTGCTGTATACGAACCTGAACATGCGTTTTTATTTGACATGTCCAAAGAATACGGCAAACAATCTATGTGGATTGGGATTTCATTGTTCTTAGGCTTTTTTATTCTATTATTAGATGGTAGCTTCATTATTAAAAATAGCTATTGGGTGTATATAGTGACCATGGTACTATTATTACTAGTATTATTTACAAAACCAATTAACGGTGCCCGGTCATGGTTTGGATTTGGTAGCGTAGGAATTCAGCCCTCAGAGTTTGCGAAAATTGGCGTAAGTTTAGCTTTAGCTCGATACCTGAGTATGAAAAGTTCTATTACAAAAAAACGTAAAAAGAAATCTAATACTCAATTAACTCTTGCAAATTATATCACTTCTACTCTCCAGGCAATTCAGGCAAACGCTCCAATTCTAATCATACTTGGTATACCTTCAATGCTCGTTCTATTACAGCCAGATGCTGGTACATTTATCGTCTTTACATCTTTTATATTAGTACTTTATAGAGAAGGTTACGCTGGTAATATATTACTATTTGGTATTGTATCTGTTTTTATCGCCGTCATCACCTTATTAGTCGCAGGCAATACTTTTTTCCTTCCATTTACAAAAGTCATGTTGAGTGGTAAATTTGGTGTTTTCTTAGTCATTCTGTTTTTAGGTTTATTATTCTATTTTGTTATTAAAAAATTGATCCAACCCAGAGAAAGAAAAACACTATACAAAGCACTAATAGGAAGTATGATTATATCCATTATATTTATTAATGTGGTTGAACTAGGATACTCTAACATATTACAAAAGCACCACAGAGATAGAATTGATTTGGTATTAGGAAAAATGGAAGATCCAAACGGAAAGGGATATAATATTAATCGCGCAAAAGCAGCCATTGGTTCTGGAGGATTTTCAGGAAAAGGATATAAGCAAGCTAAGTTAGCCAGTGCCAATCAAAAACACGTCCCCGAACACAGCACAGATTTCATATTTTGTACGTGGTCTGAAGAAAGAGGCTTTATAGGTTCAGCTGGTCTCGTTTTATTATTCATGACGTTATTAATTAAAATTGTACTCATTGCTGAGCGACAAAAGTCCAGATTTACAAGAGTTTACGCCTACTCTGTAGCGGGTATTTTCTTTTATCACTTTATGATTAACATTGGAATGGCTATTGGTTTGGCGCCTGTTATCGGTATCCCACTCCCCTTTTTTAGTTATGGTGGCTCTGGAATGATGTCCTTTTCAATTTTATTGTTTATTCTAATTAAATTGGATGCTGAACGTAAAGTAATTTTACAATAATGAAATCAAATTTTTCAATAGGTATTCAACTCTCTATTCTAATTTTTTCCATTTTTTTCGGTATTATTTTAGCGAGCATACTGTCTGGTATTACCTTACCACTTGTTGGAATTGAAACTATTGATTTAGCCAACCCAACTACATATATAATTAATGGGTTTTATTCACAACTTATCGGATTTATTGGTGGTTATTTTTTCTATCTCAAACTTACCAAACAATCTATTACAACCAGTTTAACTATTCAGCGCCCAACCACACGTTTAACATTAAGTGTAATAGGTATTCTAATCGTTAGTTTTCCAATAATGATGTTTTTTGGTTATATCAATGCCTTCCTAAAGGACATCATACCTAATAACAGCTTTATATTACAAGAAGTAGATACAGATGCATATCAATTGGCATTATTAACTACAACAGGAAGTACTTGGCTTATAGCTAAGCTTTTCGTAATTGCTGTTTTACCTGCCATTGGAGAAGAAATAGTGTTTAGAGGTGCTATTCTAACAAAAATAAAACAAGCTTCAAACAGTGAGCACTATGGCGTTATTGTAAGTGCTTTAGTTTTTGCTGGTATCCATATGCAACCCACAAAGCTATTACCCATGCTGTTTTTAGGTCTAGTATTAGGGTATATTTACACGAAAACAAAAAACATTTTGTATCCCATGTTGTTTCATTTTTTATTCAATGGGTCAACTATTTTATTAACACATTTTAACTACCTTTAATCGTATGAATAAATCAATCTTCACACTCGCAGTAATAGCCTCAATGGCTATGCTTTTGATCATTTTAAACCAACTTAACTTTTTAACCCAATATTCAGTTTTCGCCATGATTCCAATCATTGGCGCATACTTCCTTGGTCAGTTTGGTGAAAAAAAATTTAAAGAATAGCGACATTGTTACTTTATTAAAACTTTGAATTATAAAGTAAATCTTTAAAAATGAAACCAATATTCACCTCCGTAATTATCCTATTAATTGGATTAAGTTCATGTGCTCAAAATAGTGATTCGACATGTATTGAATCTTCATCAAATTCAATCACTGAGCAAGACACTATTCTTCAAGCCATAATAAATCCAAAAGGTAAAAATTTGGAATCAAGAATAAACACACCTCAGAATTTTGTACGACTCTCAGCACATCAAAATTCATACGCTACTTATTTAAGACATTTACCACTGAAACCATATGGATCAGAAGTGATGCTTTATGATGGAAGCTATAAACCAAATTACAATGTATACGCTGCGGTTATTGATTTAGAAATAGGAAAAAGAGATTTGCATCAGTGTGCAGATGCAATCATGAGATTACGGGCTGAATATTTATGGAATCAAAAAAAATATGACGACATTCATTTTAACTTTACGAATGGATTTCAAGCGGATTATTCAAAATGGATGCAAGGTTATAGAATAGCAATTAATAGTAGTAAAGTCAGTTGGGTTAAGCGCACCTCACCATCCAACACGTACAAAGATTTCTGGAAATATATGGAAATCATATTCAGTTACGCAGGTACCTTATCATTATCCAAGGAACTTATACTTGTAGCAAAGGAAGACATGAAAATAGGTGATATTTTTATTTGGGGTGGTTCACCTGGACATGCGATTTTAGTCACAGACATGGCTATTAATCCAAAGACCAATGAGAAACTTTTTTTACTCAGTCAAAGTTACATGCCGGCTCAAGAAATTCAGCTATTAAAAAATCCTAATGATTCGGAATTTAGCCCTTGGTATTCACTAACTGATTTAACCACTGAATTAAAAACACCCGAATGGAATTTTAATGTAAATCAACTAAAAAGATTTCAGTAAATATTCCGTTCTTATAGATTCATTATCAATGGACAAATAATAATCAACATTCCTCATTAAATAACTGTTTTAAAATTATATTATTATGTTGTAAATATTACGTATTTTTACATTCTTATGCTATCAAAAGCTGTGAAACATATGAAAATACAATTAATTAATAATTCAAAACATCAATCTCCAACCTACGAAACATTACAGTCAGCTGGTGTTGATTTACGCGCTAATATTTATTCGTCAATTACGTTAAAACCTTTAGAGCGTGCTTTAATAAAAACAGGTTTATTTATTGCTTTACCTGATGGGTATGAAGCTCAAGTTCGTCCACGTAGTGGATTAGCTTATAAAAATGGAATTACAGTTTTAAATTCACCTGGCACAATTGATGCAGATTACCGCGGAGAAATTGGCGTAATTTTAGTTAACATTTCAAATACAGACTTTGTAGTGAGTGATGGTGAGCGCGTTGCTCAACTCGTTATTGCAAAATATGAACAAGCCAATTTTGAAGAAGTAGAAATTTTAAGTGAAACAGAAAGAGGAACTGGTGGTTTTGGAAGCACTGGTAACAAATAAAAATACTAATTAATTTGATTGTTAAACATCAAAATATAACTAAAACACAATGAAAATTATTGTACCAATGGCAGGAAGAGGATCTAGACTAAGACCTCATACATTAACAGTTCCTAAGCCTTTAGTTCCAGTAGGAGGAAAACCAATTGTACACCGATTAGTCGAAGATATTGCTAAAACATCATCTGAAAAGATTGATGAAATTGCATTTATTATAGGCGACTTTGGTAAAGAAGCAGAAGACGAATTAATACGTGTTGCTGAAGCCTTAGGTGCAAAAGGAAGAATTTTTCATCAAAAAGAAGCGCTAGGAACTGCACATGCTGTACTATGTGCCGCTGAATGTTTAGAAGGACCTGTTGTCGTTGCTTTTGCAGATACATTATTTAAAGCTGATTTTACTTTAGACAACTCTGTAGATGGTATTTTATGGGTCAAACAAATTGAAAACCCTTCAGCTTTTGGTGTTGTACAACTAGATGGTGAAGGTATTATAACTGATTTTGTAGAAAAACCAGAAACGTTTGTTTCTGATTTAGCCATGATTGGGATTTATTACTTTAAAGAAGCTGAAAAATTAAAAATTGAATTACAATACTTAATAGACAATAATGTCATTAAAAGTGGTGAATATCAATTACCGGACGCTTTAAGAAGGTTAACAGAAAAGGGAACAAAATTTAAACCCGGAACAGTAACTGAATGGTTAGATTGTGGAAATAAAGAAGTTACAGTTCATACTAATCAACGTGTTCTTGAATTCGACAAAGACAAAACATTAGTTGCTAAGGATGTTGTTTTAGAAAATGCAACAATTATTCCACCTTGTTATATCGGTAACAACGTAGTTATTAAAAATTCAGTTGTTGGTCCACATGTCTCACTTGGACAAGGTACAACAGTTACTAATACAATTGTAAAAAATACAATTGTTCAAAAAAATGCTATTCTTTTAAACACTGTTGTACAAGATTCAATGATTGGTAATCATGCTAAGGTTTTAAGTCAAGGTAAAAATATAAGCATTGGTGATTATACAACAATTGAGTAATTAATTATGAAACAGATATTCAAAATAATTTTATTAATTTTGGTCCTTTTTTCGCTTTCATGTAAAGCGAAAAAAGGGACATTATCTGTTCATGGAGAGCCTGAAGAACTACGGTTCAGAAAGAAATTCCATGATGCAAATAATGAAAAATTGATCGGTCATTTTGAAAAATCTATTATTCTGTTTAATGAATGTATTACAATGAAACCAGAAGCTTCTGCTTCTTATTTTGGGTTATCTAAAGTTTATTTACAATTAAAGAACACCGCTCAGGCTATTGATTACGGGCAAAAATCTTATGATTTAAATCCCAACAATAAATGGTACTTATTACATATAGCAGAATTATATCATTCAGTAGGGAATTATCACAAGAGTGCTCAATATTACAACTTATTATTTACTGAATTTGATGAAAAAAATATAGAGTACCGTTATCAATTGGCTGAGGCTTTAATTTATTCTGAACAACCCCAAAAAGCAATTGACCAATTAAACAAAATTGAGCTTGAAACTGGTAAATCACCTGAACTAAGCTTAACTAAACACGATCTATATAATGACCTGAAAATGCCAAAAAAGGCTAACTTAGAAATTGTAAGTTTATTAAATCAATACCCTAAAGACGTTGAGATAAGAAATCAAATTTTAGATTATTATTTACAAACGAATCAAATCAATACAGCAGAAACCATTGCACAACAAATTCTTGCCGTTGACTCTCTAAATGGTAATGCTTATTTAGGTTTAGCCGATATAGAAATAAGGAAAAACAACATTGATAAATCCTTTGATTTTTTAGAAAAAGGATTTAAAACGGGTACCGTTAATTCTGAAAGAAAGCTATCGTTATTAAATGGCTTAGTACAATTTGCCTTTGACCGAAAAGATAAAAATTCAGAACAAATTAACACCAGATTAAAACCACTATTTATAATAACAGAAAAAGAAGAATCAGATAATGCCAACTTTTTAGCATTGTACGGTAATTATTTAGTGCTTAATAATAAATCTTTAAAAGCACGTGAAAAATATGCTACCGTTTGTAAATTGAACCCTGCAGATTACAGAGCTTGGGAAGGTTTATTAAATGTCGATTATGACAATGCCTTATTTGATTCATTATTTATGGACGGAACAAAGGCCCTAGAATACTACCCTACACAACCAATGGTTTATTTACTAACTGGAATAGGTGCTTATGAAAGTGATCGCTTCAGTGCTGCTGAAGAACTATTACTGATGGGTAAAGATTATGTTATAAAAGATGATGAATTGAAATCAGAATTTGAATATCAATTGGGAAAATCATATTGGAAATCTGGAAATAAATCCAAAGGAGAACTATTTATTACTAAAGCCATTGAAACTGCACCGAAAAATGCTAAGGCTTATAATGGCTTTGCACTGTTGTTACAAGCAGATAATTTATTAGAAAAAGCACTTTTACACAGTAATAACGCCATACAACTTTCACCCAAAAGTCAACTCTATTTGAATACGAATGGCGAAATTTTAATTGATTTAAAAAAGTATACTGAAGCGGCTACGATATTAGAAAAAGCAGTCGTTATAGATTATACCAATTTTAAAACTTTAGAAAACTATGGTGATGCTTTGTTTCTCAGTGGAAACACGACAGATGCTTTAGAAATTTGGACAGAATCTAAAAAGGCTGGAAATGATTCTGACCTGATACTTAAAAAAATCAACTCTAAAACGTACTATGAAAAATAAGGGCATAGTATATATCGTAACAATTTTATTCGCCTTTGGATCTTTTTCATGCAAGACCAAAATCCCTGGCATGGTGACTAAAAGAATAAGTGAAAAAAAATTAGTAGCCAAATTAATCCAAAACAGTACAATTGATTATGACTTTTTTTATACCAAAATAAATGTTGTTTTTAAAGACTCTAAAAATTCACAATCTTTTAAATCCTCAGTAAAAATGAGAATAGATTCAGCTTTTTCTGGAACTATAAGCAAAGGACCAATTATTGTTGCCACTTATTTAATCAATAAAGATTCTATAAATAGTACTAATAAACTTACCAAATGTTATTTCACTGAAAATTTGAGTTATATCTCATCACTGATTGGAGTTGAACTAGATTATAAAGAATTCCAAAATTTATTAGTCGGTAAGCCATTATATGTAGATAAAGAAATTCATTACAAGCAAATCAAGGATAAGTCAAAGCAATATTATATTTTATCTTCTCATAAAAAACGTAAGTTTAAACAAATTGATAATGAAACGTTAAACCTTGACAGAGAAAAAAATAATAACATCTTCATCAAGTATTATTTTTCACCCGATTCAGTAGATTTAGTTAAAATGAACATTGAAATTCCTGGAGATACAGTTAGTATAGATGTGAATTATGAGAAAACAAAATTGATAAATAATTTTGTCGTTCCCGCCTTCACAACAATAAAAATTGTTCATCCTAAAGATTCAATTTTCTTAAAATTAGACTATTCAAAAGTGAAAATTAATCAACCAAAAAAAATTAAATTTTCTGTTCCTTCTACGTATGTCGATTGTAATAAATAAACATATTGTAGTACTCGTATTTCTAATTATAGGAGTGTTCTCATTTGGCCAACAAAAGGAAAGTGATCGGTTGAGAAAACAACAAAAACAGCTGAATGATAAAATTACTTTCACCGAAAATTTATTAAAATCAAATTCTGACAAAAAATCAAATTTAACCAATACAATTGGCTTAATTAACTCTAAAATCAGGTACCGACAAGAGTTGTTAAACAACATAAACTTACAACAGAAACAACTTAACACCGACATCATTTCTCTTAAAAAAGAGATTCTCGATTTACAACTAAAATTGAATGCGTTAATTTTATCCTACAAAAACATGGTGAAATTAGCTTATAAATATCGTGACAACACATCTTCAATATTATTTATCTTATCCTCAAGTAGTTTTAATCAAGCTAACAAGAGAATAGAATATTTGGATCAAATTACAAAATTTAGAGCCGATCAAATTAGGCGAATTAAACTCATAAAACAACAGCTTATAGAACGTATTGAATTATTGAATGCAAAAAAAATAAAACAAGACGAGCTTGTAAAAGGCAAAGAAAAAGAAAAGCAAAATTACGTATCTGACCTTCAAAAACAAAAATTATTTATTAGTTCAATAGATGATAAAAATCAACAATTGGAAGATGAATTAAATCAACAAAAAAAGAAATCGAAAGAAATTAGATTAGCCATTGATAAGGCCATTAACAAAGAAATTTTAGCAGAAAGAGAACGTATAAAAAAGAAACCAAAAACAGTAAAAGAAACTAAAGAGGTAAAGCTTAATAATACTGGGTTTTTATCTAACAAAGGACGGTTACCTTGGCCTGTCTCCAAAGGAGAAGTATCAAGAGGATATGGTAAACAACCACATGCCGTTCATGCTGGCGTTTTCACCTATAATAATGGTGTAGACATATTAACAGTTAAGGGGTCTTCTGTTCGTTCTGTATATGAAGGAACTGTAAGTAGTGTATTATTAATTCCTGGTGCAGGTAAAGCTGTAATTATTGCGCATGGTAACTATCGAACCATTTATTCTAACCTACAAGAGTCATATGTACAAAAAGGAGATAAAATCACCTCTAAACAAGAAATTGGTTCGCTATTAATTAATGCGGACGGCACAATGTCTCAAGTTCACTTTGAAATTAGACAAATTACAACTGATGGCCAGATAAAAAACTTGAACCCAAGCTATTGGTTGTTCAAATAGAATTGAAGTGTTAGACTGTTAAAGACGCAAGAACGCAGCACTTATAGAAGTAAGATACAAGACTGACGTATTTTCTGAAGATTACGTAACTCACTCTTAAAAATTCACTCCTCAATTACTGAATGCTTAAATTCTTAACTAACTATTTCATATAACTCTCAATTACGATATCAAAATAATTTACTTTTTCTTTCGTACCTCCATTCCAGAAATAAGCTTCAATTTTTTGTGTAGGACTACCAAATTCTATTATAAACTCCATTTCAGTAGTTTGCCCCTGTTTTAAAAAAGAATTCAAATAAAATACCTTTTGAGTAGAATTATCACCAATTGGTGTAATGACCAACCTAGAACTTTTAATAGCGTTATAAGCTAATGCCTTTAGCTTAATAACCAACGTATGAATTGGCTTTTCTATCTCAAATTTAAAAGTAGGTGAATACGTTTCAAATTCCTTAGTTTGCAACACAAATTCACCATCCACCTGTTTAGATTTTCCTTTAACGATATGGTTAGAATTAGCAACTAATGAAACAGTTTTCGACTCTATCAATTTCCAATCCGCCTTTTCATAGACTCTTGCTTTCTTAGTTAAACCCAAAAAATTATCCCAATAGATTGTTTTAGTCGGTGAACCCATTGGATAAATACCTACCGTGATTTGATACGTTTGTATACAGTTTATCACAACTAAAGTCAGATACATAACTCCTCCAATTTTTTTAATTCCTTTTGGTGCATTATGTAAAAACAACAGCAGTAAATAACCCAATAAAATAAAATGATCAATCATTACACGTTGTCCCATTCCTGCACCATAATACCAACACCACCATGAACTAAAAATGTAAACTGAAATAGCGTAAAAAAGAATAACGTTTATCCCGTTTAAAATACTTTGTTTACACATATAAAACAACCCTAAAATTAAGGTCAATAACGCTATGGGTGTATACGTAAACCAACCCTTTTTATAGGAAAATAAAAAATTAGATAATTCCGGATTACTAAAATCAAAACCTTCATCCCCATAGCCATAAACTACCCAATTACCTGTTTGCCATTGCCACAACACAAAGGGAATACAACCTATTAAAAGTGTCACGCCAATAAAACTAAAAATTCTTTTGAATGTTAAAATCTCCTTAAAATAAGAGATGTAAAACATTTTATCGGAAATAAAAATGGGAAGCAATACCACAACTAATATGTTGGTTGGTCTGGTAATACCAATCAACACTAATAATGCTAACGAATAGTAAATATGTTTGACCTCTGTAGAACCTTTAAACCTAAGCAAATGATAAATAAATGCATTAATCATTGCAAAATTAAACAAGTGCGTAACGGACTGATCCACCATTGAATAAAAGAGCACATTGGTACCCACTATCAATACAAATAAACTAAAGTAAATGTGTTTGTCTTTGAATTTCAATAGCCTAAATAAGTTTAAATAATAAATAGCACCTAACAAAATGTAAAACCAATAGCCAAAGTCAAATAAATACTGATAAATCAAAGAATAACCGTCTGCTTCAGAACCACTTATAGATGCTAAAAAGTGGGCAATTAAAAAGAAAGGTAAATACAATAGCGCCACCCCGGGAAAAGTTTTATTCACTTTTCTACCATTCTCAGTTGTATTCAAAAAGTTTTTTCGGTGTCCTTCTACATAATACTTCTCTTCATAATCATCAACGAATTTATACTCTGCATCCTGATAAATAAAAATAGCTGGTAGATATGCATAATAGGCCTTAGCATCACCATTAATCGGTTTTTCATACGCAGAGCTAAAGTCCTTAGTATATAAATGCGTTAGGTATAGTAAAAGTACTAATACTAAAGGAAACTTGTATTTTAATATTGTTTTGATACCGTGAAAGTATAGAATTTGAATCAAATAGTTGATAAAAGTGTTTAGTTAAATGAATGTTAATTAACAATAATACACTTAAAAATGTAAGAATTTGCTTCATCTTTACAAAACAAAGCAATTACATTATGGAAAATAAAACAAAGCACGCATTGGTAACTGGTGGAACTTCTGGTGTAGGATTGTCAATTGTAAAAGAGCTTGTAGCTCATAACTATAAGGTGTCTTTTATTGGAAGTAATACCACCAAAGGAAAAGCTGTAGAAACGCTTTTAAAACAAAACTCATCGCTTAATCATGATTTTATACAATTAGATTTAGGCGAATTAAGTGAAGTAAAAACATTTACTACTCAATTCATTAATAACAATACATCATTGGATCTATTAGTTAATGTGGCAGGTATTATGTCTCCACAGCAACAGTTTACAACTTCAGGGCAAGACAAAACATTTGCCATTGGTTATTTGAGTGCTTTTCTATTATCAACTGAGCTGTTTCCATTATTAGAAAAGGGGAATAACCCAAGAATTGTAAATGTTGGCGGACAAGCCTCACAGGTGTTAAAACCAATTCTAAATTTTGATAATCTAGATTTCAAAACAAATTACAGTGGTTTTAAAACTGCAATAACAACGGTTCATGCTAAAACCGTTTTAACTCAACTATTAGCCGAAAAGTTAATAGATAAAAACATTGATGTGAATTCGTTTCACCCAGGCATTGTAAAATCTGACCTCAGTCGAAACATGCCTACGGGTATTAAATTTTTAGCCAAACTAGCAAGGCCATTTATGGCTAAGACCTCTAAAAACGGAATTTTTGTTTGCCTTGATGATAGTATAACCGGTCTATCTGGAAAGTTATTCGTAAATAAAAAACCAACTACTCTGCAATTTGATTTTGACTATCGGGAAAAATTGTGGGAGGTCTCTACAACACTTACAAATTCAATATAAATATTTCTTTAATGATTGCATCTTTTCTTCTAAGAACAGGGTCTATATACATCAACTCTACCAATATTACCCCCTTCTTAGCTTCTTTCATGAAATTCAACACTTCATTAGACAACTGATTCCTTTGACCTGTAAATACCTTATCATTAACCGTTATTTTCCAATTTCGAATAGAGTACCAAATACTAAAATCAATATTCTTTTTTATAGTTAGTTTAGTTTCAGAAGTCAAAGAATCAATTCTATCAAACCCATTATATTTTCCCAATTTCACACTTGGATTAGGAACACAAATTGTTTTATATATAACTGTTTGAAGTAGCTTTCCTTTCTTATTATTTATACGTATTTCAATTTCAGGAAGAGAATCCAAACCCAGTTTAATAACATATAAATTATCATTATTTTTAACTTTAAAAAGGGTATCACAACCAATACAATCTACGGTATATTTCGTCTTTTTCTTTACAAATCCAATCTCAATGATATTATCAAAGCCTTTGTATAAAACGTTAACGTTTGGTGTTGATACTGTAAAATTATTTTTTTGAGAAAAAGAAATAGTCGTATTAAAACCAATTAATACGACTATTATATATTTTAAGGTGTTCATATTTTAAACTCCTAATTCTCTAAAACTTTCGTCAAAGAAAATATCTTTTTCTTTTAGTACGTTATACACCGCATTCTTAAAGTTCAATAATTCCCCTTCAGGAATAATATCTAACTCCACAAACATGTGTAATTCGTCACGGTACTTAAGATGTAAACGATTTTGATACACAGCTACTTGTTGTAAACCACCAAAATAATAAATATTAATTTCACGGTCAAAGTATGCTATTAAATTAGAGGTAACACCAATTTTAATATTTTCGCTCGTATTCAACTTCACCATAAAAATAATGGTTTCTAACACAAAAAAGATTAGAATCCCAAACATAGGTAATAGTATAGTTCCATCATCTAACTTTTGACTGTCTACTGCTAAAAATAAGAAGAACATCATAAATATCAACTCTGCACTAAAAAAAACGGTTCCTAAAATTTTTGCTTTTTTAGACAATTTTGTACTGTAGCTAAACTTTGTAAACGACTTAATGTCAATTAGTCCAGTCCAACGTCTTTTTATCCTTAACGCCCCAAGAAGAAATATCACAGCAGTTAAGCCATAAATAATTTCAGTTAAAAACGGAAACTCTTTAAGTTGATACACCGAAAAATTTAAATCATTAATAGACCCAAACGCGAAAAATGCATATAGTATTAAAAATACTAATGACATTGAATTAATCACTTTATTCATTTTCCGATTCTGTATTTTCTTCGACTAATTCTTTAGCTTTCTGTAAACTGTTAGACAATACAGATAACATTTTCAATTGCGCTTTACAACCGTCAATTTTCTGCTGTACATTACTAATACTTTTTCTAGCGTTAACCAATAATGGATTATCATCTTTAGCATTAGCAAAAAACGATAAATTGTTTTCTAACTGCGCCTTTTCTTGTGTTAATTCATCCATTTTTTGACGAATAGCATAACGTTCTTCATCAATCCCTCTTTGTGGATTTGCACTTGATGTAATCGCATCTAATCTACCTTGATATAACACCTTGGCTTTTTCTTCTTTGTCTAAATCAATTTGATTGTACTTTTCATCTAACGCAGTTCTATACGCTTCATAAATTTTATCTTTATCAGCAAATGGAACATTACCAATATTTTTAAAGTCTTCAGAAAATACTTTTAAATCAGCTATGATTTTTGAAACATCTTTACCAACTTCATAGGCTGATAATTTTTCAATTAATTCTTCTTTTAATTTCAAATTACCCGCATTAGCTTCATCCATTCCTTTAAAGTGCGCATCTTTTGCATCAAAAAAGAAATCAACATGCTTACGGTACTCATTCCATAATTGATTGTCAAATTTAGGACCAGCTGACCCTACTTTTTTCCATTCTTTTTGAATATCAACTAACTTAAATGTAGTATCCTTCCAATCTGTAGAATCTTTAAGTGCTTCTGCTTGTACAATTAACGCTTCTTTTTTAGCTTTTAAGCCATCAAATTTTGAATTACGCTCATTGTAAAATACTTTTTTCTTATCAAAGAATGAATTACATTCTCCTCTAAACATAGCCCAAACTTTATCGTTTTCTGCTTTTGGCCCAAACCCAATCGTTTTCCACTCTTCCTGTAACGCTAAAATTTGTTCCGTTGTTTTCTGAAAATCTTGATGATTTTCATTTTCAATTGTGTTGATCGCCATTACTTTTTCAATCAATGCAATCTTCTTTAATATATTCTCTTTTTGTTCTTCACGTCTATTGTCGTAAAAAGCTTTAATTCTTTCATAAAGTGTATTAACAGTACCGTAATACTCTTCTTTAATAGCTTCCCACTGATCTTGGTGCGTTCCACCAATTTCATTCCAAATGTTTTGTAAATTATGTAATTTAGTTTCTACATCTCTAATTTTCTCGACTACTAAAAGGGCTTTTAATTCAGTAATTACTTCTTTTTTAAGTACTAAATTTTTAACTCTATCATTGTCAGCAATTTCTTTATAGATGTTGATATTGTATCTAAACTCATCCATTAAATTCGAATATTCCTTATCGATAGACTGACGTTTATCTCTAGGAGTAGCACCAACTGATTTCCAGTTCGTTTGAATCTCTTTTATGGTTGTAATTGCCTTTCCAATATGTTCTTCATTGGCCACTAAATCCGATAATTTTTTTATAATCTCTTTTTTAGCTGTCAAGTTTTTTCCTTCAGACTCATTTCTTAAATCAATTTCTGTTTGGCGTTTAGTTTTAAACGCAGTCACAGCTAATTTAAAATTATCAAATGCTTCATCAACAGGTTTTTCAAGTCCTTCCGCTTTTTCACCCGCTTCAATTAATTCTAATTTTTTAAGTTCCCAAACACGCTCTTCTTCTTTAAGAATAGTGTAGAATTGGTCCGTTAAATCTCCAAATTGTCTTGATAAAGGTAACACAGTATTTTGTTGTGTTAATTCGTTAATTTTTGAAATGATTTCAGTCTTCATAATGTAAAATGTGTAATTAAAAACGTTGATTGATTTTAACACTCAACGTTTTTAGGCAAATATTCGTAATTCTATTATAATTTTCTCTCTAAGTTAAAGTCAACTAAGTCAACAAACTCTAACATACGATCATATATTTCTGTATCGTTTAAGTACTCAATACTTTCAGTACCAAATTTTTCAACACCAAAACTAGCCATTGCAGAACCTGCAATAATTGCTCTTTTCATGTTTTCAAAACTAATATCATCCGTTTTTGCTAAATATCCAATAAAACCACCCGCAAACGTATCACCAGCTCCTGTTGGATCAAATACAACCTCTAATGGTAATGCTGGAGCAAAGAAAATATTTTCTCCATGAAACAATAAAGCACCATGTTCCCCTTTTTTAATGATAAGGTATTTTGGTCCCATTGATATAATTTTTTTAGCAGCTATTCTTAATGAATATTCACCAGACAATTGTCTTGCTTCTTCATCATTAATAATTAGTACATCCACCAATTTCAAAGTCGTTTTCAACTCATCCATCATAATATCCATCCAAAAGTTCATTGTGTCTAAAGCGATCAACTTTGGACGAACATCTAAACGCTCAATCACTTGACGTTGTACTGTAGGTGCTAAATTTCCTAACATTAAATAATCAACACCTTGGTAACTTGCTGGAATAATTGGGTCAAAGTTTTCTAACACATTTAACTCAGTCACTAACGTATCTCTAGAGTTCATGTCATTATGATATTTACCAGACCAGAAAAAAGATTTTTCACCTTCCTTTATTTGTAATCCTTCTGTGTCTACACCTTTATCTTGTAAGAACTCAATAGTCTTTGTAGGAAAATCATCTCCAACAACGGATACTATTTTTTGATCTTTAGCAAAGTAAGATGCTGATATAGAAATATATGTTGCTGCTCCACCAACTATTTTATCTGTTTTTCCAAAAGGAGTTTCAATTGCGTCAAATGCAACACTCCCAACTGTTAATAATGAACTCATTTGTATATAATTTAGAATACAAATATACGGTATAATCTTGAAATTTTTACACTTTTTTAAACGATAGTTATTAACTGTATTATTTCGACCAAAAAAGGTGCTAACACAGGCTTTATGCTACTCATTTTTAATTTTTAACACCTCAACCTAAAATTATAAATAACTTCTAAAGTTGCTTTTATAAATCAAGGTTTACTACTTCTTATTCAAAAAAGCGATTCACTTCAATCTGTCATATTGAGCTGCGTTGCATTGAGCTTGTCGAAATGTCGAAATACCTAATAAAAATATCTTAAAATAAACCCATAAGATTACTTTACATATTCTCCTGACTGGTTTTTATCCAAAGCAGATACTTAAAAACCTGGCTGGTCTACTTGAACTATTGACATTAAACTTCTATTTTCTATCCATTCTGTTCTCGATACAATTTTATTTTTTTGTTAATATAAAACCACTCGAACTGACATTCAAGTTCATATCTTTTACCAAAACCTTAATCTCTTCATTGAAAAAAAAAACAACAAAGCATCAGTTCGAGTATTTGAAATAAAAGCACTAGCTTTTATATTTAAATGTATCGAGAACAGAGCGACAATTATCTCCTCTTATTTTTACTCGCTTGAGAAATTTCAGGATTAAAAATAGTGTATGTTTTATTTAGCACTATTGCTACATCTGTAGCGAATACATCCACGGATTTTAAATTGTCACACACCTTCAATAATACTCTGTACCTATGTGATGGCGTTAGTAAATAAACCGCAGTTTCTTTTTCGTTGTACTTAATTACATTTTGAGAAGTCCCATACACACTCCCTTGATTTACACCTAGAAATAGTTCGTTTTTAATTACTTTTCTTGTCGTCAAAATAGCTACATCCGTATAGCTAGCTAACTTTCTCCATTTACCTGATTTGTAAAAAAATAATTGGCCACACTCTCTAAATTGATTCGTATCAAAATTGATTTCGACACTACTTTTATAATTCAAAATAAGGACACAAACCAACAGTAATAAAAAGCCACCAAACGACATGATTAACGCATCCATTGTAAAGCCAACATAAATTGCTAAAGAAGAGATGAAAACCAGAATCTTACTCGCCGTGCGTGTTGAAGATTTAAACACATGACCAAGATCAAATATTATATTATGTTTTTTTTCGCTCACCATTTTAAGTTAATTATGAAATCTGAGGTTATATCAAATTATAATTCCAGTTAAAGTTAACAAAAAACACTACTTTTGTGACTTATACCAAATTAATTATGAAAGTCAACACTGCCGAATTTGTAATGAGTAATCAAGATATTACTAAATGTCCTATTCCTCAAATACCTGAATATGCATTTATCGGAAGATCAAATGTTGGTAAATCATCATTAATTAACATGTTGGCTAATGTTAAAAATTTAGCTAAAATATCTGGTAAACCGGGTAAAACTAGATTGATAAATCACTTTATCATGAACAAAAGTTGGTACTTAGTTGATTTACCTGGTTATGGATTTGCAAAAGCAAGTAAAACACACCGTAATAAGTACGAAAAGTTCATTAATGAGTACATGCTTAAGCGTGAAAACTTAATGAATGTATTTTTATTAATAGATAGCCGTCACCCACCTCAAGACATTGACATTGATTTTATGGATTGGTTAGGAACAAGTCAAATTCCATTTTCTATTGTGTTTACAAAGCTTGATAAATTAAATCGCTCTCAACAAGGTAGCTTTTATGCAGCTTATGAAGCAGAGATGTTAAAAACATGGGAAGAAATGCCGCCTCACTTCATTACATCATCTGAGACCAAACACGGTAGAGATGAGTTATTAGCATACATTGAAGAAATTAATGGATCTTTTGTAAAGCCTTAATTGAGTTGGGTTAGAAAATAAACGATCCTTATCCGTGACGATTAAATCCCTCTCGTTCTCCCTTAAAAGGGAGAGGCCGTGAAATGTTTTTGGCTAGCCAAATTATCATTTGGTGTAACAAGCGTATAAATTTACAAACCACTTTAAACCAAAAAGCCCCAAATTTAAAAATTTGGGGCTTTTATATTTCCTATAATTAGACTATCTGTTTCCGGTACGTCTTGAAGAACTATTACTTTTTTTCTTCCAGCTTGGCTTTCCTCCGCCTCCGCCTTTTCGGTTTCCACCACCTCTATTTCCTCCGCCACCGCGTTGGTTTTGTTTAGATGCTGGTTTACCTGAAAATTTATCAACTGGTTCGAACCCTTCTATAATGTCAGACCCTAATTTTTCACCTAATAACTTTTCAATATCTTTTAAGTAATCCATTTCATCAATAGATACTAAACTTAAAGCTTCACCACTTGCTCCTGCTCTACCTGTTCTACCAATTCTGTGAACGTAATCTTCAGCAATGTTTGGTAATTCAAAGTTAATAACGTGTGGTAATAATGGAATATCTAATCCACGGGCAGCAATATCAGTCGCCACCATAACACGAATAGATCCATCTTTAAATCCTGCTAATGCTTTTGTTCTAGCCCCTTGACTTTTATTACCGTGAATTGCAGCTGCAGAAATTCTTGCACCCACTAATTTTTCAGTTAATCTATTAGCACCATGTTTAGTTCTAGTAAAAATTAAGACCTGTTTCCAGTTACCATCTTTGATTAGTTTAATCACTAATTCGTTTTTTCTACCTTGGTCAACTTTTACAATACGTTGAACCACTTTCTCAGCTGTACTGTTTTCTGGTTCAGCCTCAACTAAAACTGGATTATGTAAAAATCCTCCAGCTAATTTTTTAATTTCTTTTGAAAATGTAGCTGAAAATAATAAACTCTGTTTTTTATTAGACATCATAGCTAATAGCTTCTTGATATCATGCAAGAATCCCATATCTAACATACGGTCTGCTTCATCTAATACTAAAATCTCAACACGCTTTAAAGAAATTACACCTTGTTGAATTAAATCTAATAATCTACCTGGTGTAGCGACTAAAATATCAATTCCTGAACGAATCGTTCTAACTTGTGGATTTTGGTTTACACCACCAAAAATAACGGTTGACTTAATATCTATATACTCACTATACTCTCTAACGTTTTCATGTACTTGTGCCGCTAATTCACGTGTTGGTGTTAACACTAAAGCTCTAATTTGACGCTTTCCAACTTGTTTTTCTTTACTCAATATTTGTAACATTGGTAAAGTAAACCCAGCTGTTTTTCCTGTTCCTGTTTGTGCAGATGCTAAAACATCTTTACCTTCTAATACTAGTGGAATTGCTTTTTCTTGAATTACTGAGGGTGTATCATACCCTTTTTTCTCGACCGCTTTTAAAATAGCGTCCGTTAATCCTAACGATTTGAATGACATATTATAATTTTAATTGAAATGAAATTGAACATATCATTTCTTATGTGGGGCAAAGGTATTAAAATTAAAGGAATACTACTTATTAATAGGAATAATACTGTATTCTACAGTGTTGTGGTTACCCTAATTGAAAAATAAACTCTACTTTTAGAGGAATGAATCAGCAAAAACATTTTTCAAGAGCAAATCAAGACAGAGAACGATCTAGACAGCTGATGGAAAAATACTATCAGCAAAAACAACAAAACGCAAAACCAAACCCTAGTGGATTTAGCGAGTACCGCATGCGTTTTATAGCTCCTTATGCTATACTCATTTATGTGTTTACATTCTTGTTTTGCGGGGGGTGGTTAATTACAGAAGGCAATTCGTTCATAAATAAAACTAATATTACCTCAGCTAATTCTGAGCTGAAAAGTTTTAATATCCCAGAAAATAACACCATCTATAAATTTATAGCAAATCAAGATATCAAGGCAGGTAAAAAATCAAAAAAACTAGATTTATTTTCATCTGCATACACGCCTATATATTCAGAATTAGAAATTGAATTTTTAGACAAAGATTACAATCATGTCTATTCCGTTTACAAAAACCTGTGGTTGGAATACTATGAAAATAGACCCTATAAAGACACCCAACTGGATTTTGAAATTGAGTTTCAAAATGCAGGAACGTATTTTGTGAGAGTCATTAATCATAATAAAAATAACGGCCCAGTTACTTTAGAAACCTACAAAACACATGGTTCGCTTTACTTTTTTAAATATTTTATTTTCTTTGTCGTTCTTAATATTATTCTCTTTTTCGGGAATTCGTATTGGGGAACAACTTCCATGTTATTTAACTCACTCAAGAAAGTGAAAAACATTAGAAATAATTCAAATTTTTTAATCATCAGTAGTGTAGTCATTATTGCCTTTATTGGATGTGTAGTTATTAGTTACACGCATTATGGCTACCCATCCACTGGTGATGAAATAAGGTTGCCAAGCTACTTCTTTAGCGCAAAAGATGTAATTTATTTAGGGTAAGGTGGCGACTAAAAGAAGGGATTTAGCAACTAGGAAAAAGCTCAGAGAAAAGAGAATTAAAAACTCTATTCCAACACTAGTTGATCAGAAATACAAACAGATATTACCTTATTTCATTTTATCTATTTTTGGAGCAATTATTTTTTCATTTGGAACTCTCTTTACACACGACAAACAGAAAATTGAAACAAAAAATCTAAACATTTTAGAATCTAGACCAATTTCAATTGAAATTCCTAAAGCGAACACAATTTATGTTTTTGAAGTAACTCAATTATTTTCCGATTACACACCTACTTATTCAGAATTAGAAATTGAACTATTAGATGAAAACTATAACCATGTTTATACAGTTTATGAAGACTTATGGCAAGAAAGTCATGATAATGGAAATGGAGGGCGATCAATATATTCGGACAGGACAATTGAATGTGAAATAGAACTACAATATCCAGGTAAATATCACATTAAGTCCACGAGTTATAATGACAATAAAACAAGAGTTTGGGTAGATTTATATACAAAGAAAGGTTCTCTTTATTTTATGGCCATTACGTTTAGTTTCATTGCTGTAAGTCTTATACTATACCTTTACATTATTCAAATAGGTGGTTTCCATCCAATAATAATCACTTTACTCGAAACAAAAATCACCAAGACCTTCATTATAGCCGTAATTATTGTTAGTTTCGTATTTATTAGCTGTGTGGTCATTAGCTATACCCATTATGGCTATCCTCATTCAGGTGATGAAATCAGATTACCAAGTCGATTTTTTAGTACAAATGACGTAATATATTTAGGATGATAAAAAGAATAATGAACTTATTTAAAAGTAAAAAATCTGAAGTAGAGGATACTCAAATAGATTTTGAAATTGAAGATTTAAAGAAAGGTTACTTTTTAGATTACGATTTAAAGACATGGCAAATTACTGACTTCTCAACTTACAGTTGGGACAATGGTGTGACCGATTTTGAGTCTACCTTATTTGATGGAAAAGATAAATTATATTTGAGCTATGAAACAGTTAATGACAACACAAGTCTATTTTGGGAACAGGATATAGACAAAATTTGGGTAGCTGCTAGAAATAAGATAAGAGCAAATCAAGACTTAACACAAGAGACGTTTACATTTGACAACAAAAACTATCATTTTGCAGCAGAAGGTAGCGCCAAAGTTAAATCCACAAAAGAAACGTATACCTTGGTTAATTGGCTTTTCGAATCTGAAGATAGAATGCATTTAATATCTTTTAATAAGTATGGTGATGGATTTATTGAAGCCTATGCAGGTATTAGAATTACCAAATATCAAATTAGTAATATTACACCTGGCAAATGAATTCACTAAAATACACATTGGTTAGTATTGGCTTTCTACTATTATATAGTTGTGGTGGTTCAGTTGTGCCATCTAACCCAATACGGGACATGAAACATCAATTTGAATCTAAACATGCCTACACCGTATTGTTAACTGACATGGATTTAAAAAATGATCAATTCAAACATAAATATACTATTCTAGATATTGATTCGACTAATAAAGTTAAATCCCGTAAAACAGATTGGAAAAATGTAAATGATGATTTTTTCCATCAACATGAACCCAATTTAGGTATGGAAATTTTATCAAAGTCTCCAGACAAAAAAATAAATAATTTAGCTACTCCTCCTGGGTTTACCAATTTTATAGGAAATCCTAATTATGGCCAATGGAATGAATTAGGAACTTGGGAGTTTAACGAAAACAATACAAACTTAAGTACCGATTTAGGAATTGAAAACCTACCTATTTATAAAAAAGAATATGTAGATTTTTTACTGAAATACAAATACAACAAACCACATTACGGTGAAAAAACACATGGTGATTCAACTAAATACGGAACGCGTAGTCACTATTGGTTTTTTTATAGACCCTTATTCTACAGTAGACGAATGAGTCATGGAAACTTTAGAAGACCGAGATCATTTTTTAACACAAGAGGAAGTCGCGGTGGCGGTGGATTTGGAAAATAAATATCATTATGGAAAATCAATATCAATTTATATGGCAATCAGGATTATTTTTACTGCTTTGCTTAGTTTTATTTTTTGTAGCAAAAGTTACATTTAAAGCCGTAAACTCAAAAATAAATATCAATCAAGAGCTAATTGACAATGACAACATTGCATTTTACATTACGTATTTAGCCTACTTTTTAGCCTTTGTTCTAATAATTGGAGGTGTAATGAAAAGCGAAGGTACAGGTGACTTTTGGAACGAATTAAAATTAGTTGGTCTTTATGGATTGATTGGTATAGTGGCCTTAAATTTATCTGCCATTATCAAAGACAAAATTTTTCATTCAAAAATTAGTACTTGGAACGAAATTGTAGTGAACCAAAAAGTATCTGTAGGTATTCTTAAAGGGGCCAACTATGTAAGTGCTGGTGTAATTATTAGTGGTATTATGCTAACTGAGGTGAACAAACCAATTGAAGCTTTGGTGTTTTTAGCATTTGCGTTAATTGTAGCTTCTTTGGGGTTTATATATTACAATTTAATCATGCCTTTTAATGTACGTCAACAAATTTATGATGGGAATACGGCTGTATCTTTAAGTACGGCAGGGGTGCAAATTGCATTCGCCATTTTAATTTATTCTGGTTTTCAAATTACACATACGGATTGGCAAGATTCGTTGATGAATATTGGAATTGATGTGATTGGTGGTATTATTATTTTACCTGTTATCAGATTAATTGTGGACAAAGTATTTTTACCAAATCGTAAAATTACAGATGAGTTAATAAATCAAGATGTGCCAAATTTAGGACTAGGTTTATTTGAAGCAACTGCTTATATTGGTGGTGCACTATTATTTGTTTGGTGTTGGAACCTATAATAACCGTCAGTGAAAAAAACAAACTTCTCTAGGCTTTTAAAAACTTCCATATTTGCCACTGGTTTATCTGGAATTGTAGCCGAATATATTTTAGCCACTACGGCTTCTTACTTTTTAGGTGATTCCGTTTTTCAATGGACGATCATTTTATCACTCATGCTTTTTGCTATGGGGCTAGGAAGTCGATTCAGTAAAAAAATTGAAACCAATTTAATAGAATCTTATATTTTATTGGAATTCTTATTGTCCATCATTACGTCATTTTCCATTATCGTCATCTACACCTTAATGCCTGTCATTTCTAGTTTAGATGTCGTGATTTACATTATGAGTATTGTCGTTGGGTTTTTAATTGGGATGGAAATTCCATTAGTCACTAGAATTAATGGCGAATATGAAGGCTTAAAAACCAACATTTCTGGCATGCTAGAAAATGACTACTATGGTAGTTTAGTGGGTGGTTTGTTCTTTGCCTTTATCGGTATTAAATACCTTGGTTTAACCTATACACCGTTCGTGGTTGGTGGTATAAACTTAGCAGTTGCCTTATATCTATTCTATTCCTTTAGACAATTTATTCCAAAGCAAAATATTAAAAAATTAACCATTTTGGGTAGCGCAATTAGTGTGCTATTTGTATTAGGCATCATTTTTTCAAATCCCATTGTACAACACGGAAATCAATCTAGGTTTCACGAAAAGGTAGTATTTACACAACAAACACCCTATCAATTAATTACCATTACAAAATGGCGTGATCATCACCAATTATATTTGAATCAAGGTAAACAATTAAGCACGTTTGACGAATGGTTGTATCACGAACCTTTAGTTCACCCTGTGATTTCTTTAACTGAAGGACCTATTGATGTTTTAGTAATGGGAGCTGGTGACGGTTGTGCTTTACGTGAATTATTAAAATACGATCGCGTAAAGTCCATTACTTTAGTAGATTTAGATTCTGCCATGACGTCTATTGGAAAAGAACATACTATTTTTAGAAAATTAAACCAAGACGCTTATTTTTCGGAAAAAGTTAAAGTTGTTAATACAGATGCCTTTCATTATTTAGAAACGAATACATTATTTTTTGATGTTATTATTGCCGATTTTCCAGACCCTAGATCTGTTGAATTAAATAAGTTATACTCTGATGAATTTTATCGCTTATGTAAACAGTCTTTAACACCAAACGGTGCAATCATCACACAATCTACGAGTCCATTTTATACCACACACACCTTTAAGTGTATTGATAAAACGTTACAAAATGCAGGGTTTAATACGTTACCCATTCACAATCATGTGTATTCATTTGGGGAATGGAGTTGGATTATTGGTTCTAAAAAATTGAACTCAGACCAAATTAAATCAAAAATTCAAAACTTAGATGTTAACCAAATTGAGAATTTAAAATGGTTAACTAAAGAATCATTATTACTACTTACCTCTTTTGGTAAAGATTTGGTAAACGTAGATACTAGTGAAATTAAAGTCAACTCAATTCACAACCCAGTAGCATATAAGTATTATGAAAAAGGCGATTGGTCATTCGAATTTTAAATCTGACAATTGGATCATGTCCAAGTCTGGGGACTTACTACTATGGTTTGCCCCTGTTTGGTTGTTATGGTTTGTGTTTTTCAGTAATGCCACCTATTTTGAGTCAATCGATTTACCCATTTGGGCCTGGGTTGTATTTATCCTTGGTTTTGATGTGAGCCATGTATGGAGTACCATTTTTAGAACGTATTTAGATAAAGATGAGTTTAAATCTCATAAAAAACTATTGATTTTATCTCCTTTAATCGTATTTGGAATAAGTCTAATTTTACTTAACATCTCTGCTTTGGTATTCTGGAGGGTGATGGCTTATGTAGCTGTTTTTCATTTTATAAAACAGCAATACGGTTTTTTAATGTTGTATAAATTCAAGGCAAAAGAAAAACGTAAACAGTTCATTTCAGACAAATTCATCATTTATTTTTCTACCCTTTACCCTATTGTATTTTGGCATTTTAACAGCCAAAGTAGTATCAATTGGTTTGGAGAAAATGACTTTATTAAACTAACGTTGATTCATGATAATCCGGGATTACAAAACACCATCTTTTTAGTATGTAACCTATTGTATTGGTTAATTATTGGATTGTACTTCATTCTCGAATTAAAACATTTTAAAACCAAAACTGTATCCATTCCAAAATTACTTTGGGTATTCACTACAGCAATCAATTGGTGGTTTGCCATTGTTTATTTTAATTCAGATTTAATTTTTAGTATCACTAATGTGGTCGCACATGGTTTGCCCTATATTTCGCTTATCTATTTTTATAAAATGAAGAAAGAGCATATTGTGACGCAACAGCCTGTGAAATTAAAAAAGAGACTCAAATTTTTAGTCATTCTATTGCTGACTATTATTTCAATTGCCATGGTTGAAGAATACCTTTGGGACATGTTGGTATACAGAGATCATTATGAATTTTTCGATTCTATTTTGCCATACAGTTTTGAGGAGCTAACATCAAACTGGGCTTTAATTCTAGTTGTTGCATTATTAGCATTACCTCAACAAACGCATTACTTAGTAGACGGTTTTATTTGGAAGTTTAACAAAACCAATACGCATATCAAACATATATTTTCAAATCAAGATGAATCGTAGAGGGTTTATACAAATATCGTCTGTTGCCATTTTGCCAATTTTGGCGGGTATTTTCTCTAATTTTGATGAAAAAACATTGAAATACACTATAAAAGTGCAATCAAATAGACAATTTGGTCATATTTTAAGGGAATCAATTCATACACAACCCACTTCAACAGTTAGTACAGATTATATTATTGTGGGTGGTGGAATTGCAGGGATTTCAGCTGCACATGCCCTAAAGGATGAAAATTTTTTATTGTTTGAAGGTGCTCCGCGTTTAGGTGGATCATCTGCAAGTGAATCGTACAAAAGTACACGCTTTGCTATGGGGGCGCATTACGAATTAGCTTATCCAGAAACCTATGGTAAAGAAGTGCTTAGCTTACTGACCGACCTCAAGGTAATTCGCTACAATGCTGAACATAACTTACATGAGTTTATGGACGAACAGTATTTGATTAATCCTGAACATTCAGAACAAAGTTACATTGGCGACACCATTGAAACAGATGTTTTAGCGAATGCAAAAGGCTTAGACGATTTTAAAAACTGTCTACTCCCTTTTTATGGTAAAATGCATTTACCTACCCGTTTAATTGATAGTGAATACCATTATTTAAATACCATTTCATTTACCGAATTTTTAAATTCAAAGTTCGATTTGTCTATCGACTTAGAACACAGAATTAGTTACCAAATGCTAGACGATTGGGGCGGAACCTGTGATGAAGTATCTGCTTTAGCCGGTATCCATTACTACACATGTAGACCTTACAATACAAAAGACGTTCAGTTATTTTCGGCACCGTTTGGAAACTCTTATTTTGCCGAAAAAATGATTGGAGACTTGCCCAATTTACAAGCCTTATACACCAATACATTAGTTAAAAAAATAGTTCAAACCGAAACGGGAGTAGAAGCACAAGTGGTGGATAAAAATGGGAAAGTCACTTTAATAAAAGCAAAAGGGTTAGTGTATGCTGGACAAAAACATGCGTTGAAGTATATTTTTAAAACGGAAACACCATTGTTTGATAATAGCTATGCGCCTTGGGTGGTTTTAAATATTGTGTGCAAAAAAGGTATTGATTTTACGAAATGGCAAAATGATGTATTGACAGACGACTTAAATTTTTTAGGATTTGTTAATTCAAAAAACCAACATACCAGAAGTAAAGAGTTTGACACCTTTACCGCTTACTATTGCTTCAAAGCAGAGGAACGACATCAATTAGTAGACATTGAAGATAACCCTGAGGCATTTGTAGCGGCTACAATTGAGTTAATTGAACAAACCACTCATACACCCATTGCAGATAAAGTAGTACATGTCAGCGTTAATATGATGGGACATGCCATGCCAATTGCAAAACCAAATTATTTGTCATTAGACACCGTGCCTGAACATAAAAACAACATTGTATTTGCTGGAGTAGACACCGGTAGATTACCTTTATTTTTTGAAGCCTGTGATTCGGGATTACAAGCCGGACGAAAAATAATTGAAAATTGTAATAAACCATTAAATTTGTAAAAACTGAACGTGTGAAAGCAGAATTATTTAATTACCATTGCTGGATTAATGAATCAAACACTGATTTACTTAAAACAACAATCAACACCCTATTACTTAAAGCCCAATTCGAAATATTAGGTCAACTAGATCATCATTTTCAACCGCAAGGTTATACAGCATTATGGTTATTAGGCGAGAGTCATTTAGCCATTCACACCTACCCAGAACATAATACCTGTTACGTTGAATTAACCAGTTGCGCTATAGACAAAAATCAAATTTTTATTACTGGATTGGGTGAAAAATTTGTTATTTCTAGGGTGAATGAGGTGGGGTAGGGATTATTCAATAACAACCCCTACCGTGTAAAACAAATTTCAACAAAATTTATTTTTTAATAAATTTAATTTCGGTAAATCTAGTAACTAAATAACCATCAATAACATCAAATGAAAACTCCTTATTTGCTGTAGGTGTTCCTAAGAAAAAAACATATGCATTTTTCTTTTTATTATTGAAATTGGCCTTTTTTTCATTTATAGCATACTCTATTTCACTCATTAGTCTTGAAGACTTATGTGAGCTTAAATTTTCTAAATTAACATTGACCATATAAGGGTTTTTTTGTTCTTTTTTATTATATAGAAGTCCGGCCCCAGTTGATTCTTGCCAAGTTTGACATTCAAATAGCTTTATTTTTATGCTCCCATTCTTATTATCTACATATCCAAAATTAGCATGTAGTTTTCCAAAATAAATACGAGTACCATCATAACTTTTATCATCTTTAATCCTTCTAAACCAATATTTATAAGATTCATTTTTATCTAGAATATTTAATTCTACATCTCTGTTATATGGACAGTTCAAATAAAAATCTACTATTTGAGATATTGTAGTTACCGAACGATTCGCATTAGCCGATTCTTCAAATAAATTTGTTGATTTTCTTTTTGTTCCAGTTATTTCTTCTAAATCGACATCATTTTCATTTTGTTTTAAAGTAGGTTCTTCTATTTTTTTAACTGGTTTAATTAATTTTGAAGGATATGGTAAATTTTCAAACTCACTGGCTTCCAAGCGTCTCTTTTTAGCCTGGTCTAGTATCTTTAGAAACCTGCTAAATTGACACTTATCAGTATGATCCACATTTTTAAAAGACTTAAAATAAGGACGGATTTTATTCGTCCGTTTATATGAACAAGGTATTAATTCAATTTTACAATTTTCATCAATACATTCATATTCAGACAATTCTTCTGATGAAATATTCTTTAATTCTTCAGCATCAACTACTGATTCTGTACTTTTATCTCTTGCTTGGTTCATAGGGTTATAATTGTGCGTAATAGTTTATAATTTAATTATTCTTCTATTACTCCTTCCACTTCTTGAACTATGGCATCACTAACCGAAAGGCTAGCTTCAATTACTTTAGGTTTTAATTTAATTTTAGTTTCATTCAAAACATCTATTAAACTACCTACTCCAATAGTTCGTAGAGAAAGAATTCTATCACTTCTAAATTCACGTTCCGCTTCACGATAATAACAATAAGACTTTAAGTAATAAACAGTATTAGATTCACTTATTACACTCTCACCATCTGCACCTTCTAAAACTTCTTTAAACGATTCTTCAATATTAATAATAGAAATATACCTTGAAAGAATCTCTTCCTTTAAATTACGATATACGATTTTAAATATCTGCCCTGCATCCATGTTTTGACTAATAAAATTTTGAGGGTCTATCAGTACTTTCTTTACATTTACTTCATAAATCTCTGGGTAATAAAAACCATTTTCATTGATATCAACAACTTCAAATGATTTCACATTATCCAGCCAAAATGTTTCATTTTTCTTTAATAACTCATTCCAAAACTGTAATTGATATCTACCTGAGATAACATGAGCAGAAATCGGTCTTCCAAAATATTTTTTATCCTCTAATTCAAGCAGACATAATTGTTTTTTGTCTATAATAGATGCCACCGCATTGAGTCGTTCGTTAATATTCGAATTATCAACTTTTTGTAGACACTCGATTGGAATAAGTTGTTCTGAAAACTTATCCGACTCCACATTGAAAAATTTGCATTTTACTAGTTTTTTTGTTTTTTCACGTTTTTTTTCACCATTATAAGGGTCAATTAACGGTTCTTTATTTTCAACAGAAGCAAATCCAATTACTTGTAAAGCAGGTGAGGTAAATGTCAAAATTGGCTTGCTTCCTTTTGACTTAGAACTCTCATTAAATGATTTCTTTTTTCCTGCTTCTAAATCAATAGTTTTAAAACGAACTATATCACCCCATTTAACATTATTCAATTGTAAATTTGCATGAACTTCAGCAGATTCTTTACCGTAAATTTGTAATTCATTCTCGCTAAACCGATTTTCTTCAATTTTCATGGTTCGATTTGAAAAATAAAGACATTTATATTGATCTTTGCCCTTTATATTAATCTTCTCTTTCCCCGTTTCATCATCTAGTTCAACTTGTGTGCTATAAAGGATTTCAACAACAACCATTAAAGGAATTGTGAAATTTTCATTCCCACCCAAACTTAAAAATTGATACTCGGCTGCCAATAGCAACCCATTTGATTTTAGCGAAACAACAGTTCCCAATTTAAATTTCATAGGTATTTTAATTATTATATTCTTGTAAATATAATAAAATGTTTACATTTGAGGGCAGCCCTTGGGAAGAAACGTTTGGCTAGAACCAATTGGTGACTACGGTCATGTACCTGAAAAGGGAGAATTATCGTCTATCAAGGCTGATGCGAATGTCTCTATAAGAGTATTCAATTCCGTCTTCATATGATATTGAAAGATAAGCATTATTATTGAATTAATCAAGGTTATTGACATCTTTATTATAGATTTAATTTGTACTTTCAGAATATTGAAACTAAAGTGACTCAAGAATTTGAGTGCCGGTTCGAATCGCAAGATTGTTATGTTTCTATATCCGCTACTAGGGCTGCATTTTTGATTACTATGGAATTACCTGTATGGTTTAAAATAAAAGGATATTATCATATTTCACCACAAACGGCTGGAACATGGAAGGATTTTAAACGCACTGAACGTAAAATATCTTCAGAATCATTTGTAGCAAAGTATGCTTTTTACCCATTACTACATACTACCATTAATGAAAGGCGGTATAAAAAAACACCTTCAAGTACAAAAAACAGAGCACATAGTTATATTGATGATAAAGGTAAAGTTCAGAAAAATATAAAAAAACGACCTCTTCATTATGCTAATCACTTTGATGCACTAATAATGTCATATTATGCTGAAAAATTACAGTCAAAATATGAAAATATACTAAAGTCAAATCCTGAACTTGATAAAAGTGTAACAGCATACAGAAAAATACCTGTTGAAACTATACCTGACAAACACAAAGGAAATATACACTTTGCAAAAGAGGTATTTGATGAAATAAAAAATGTTGTGAACAAGTCAGGTGACACAATAGTTATGGCATTTGATATAAAAAGTTTTTTTTCTACATTAAATCATTCCTTCCTTTATGATAAATGGGCCGAATTACTAAATACCAAAGAACTACCACCTGACCATTTAAATGTTTTTAATGCTGCTACAAAATTTAGTTTCATTTACAAAAATGATTTAAAGGGATTGGGTCGCAACTCACATAACAAATTTGATGAAAAACGACTAGCGGACATTAGAAACAAAAACGGTTACAGAGCCTATTTTGATTCTCCTAAAGATTTTAGAAATTGTGTAAAAGAGGGAAAGATTCATATCTTCCAAAATCAATTCAAAAATAAAGATTCAGGTGAAAAGATTGGTATTCCACAAGGTCTTCCAATTTCAGCACTACTAGCCAATTTGTATTTACTAGATTTTGATAAAACAATAATTGAAAAACTAGTAGAAAAAGAAAATTGTTATTACAGAAGATATTCTGATGATATAATTATAATCTGTTCTCCTGAACAAATGAACCTAGTTAATGAAGTAGTTACTGAAGAAATGAAGCGCCAACAGGTAATAATAAGTCTTGAAAAAACAGAAGTTTTTAAATATGAAAAAGTTAAAAATATAATTTGCACTTCAAAACAAAACGGTTCAGATTGGATTTTAAATCAGCCTCTAAAATATCTAGGTTTCGAGTTTTATGGAGATAAAACATTGATTAAATCTGCAAATCTATCTAAGTTCTATAGGCGTATGATTTATGCTGTTAAAAACAAATCAAAATTAGCATTAAAGATAGCAGAAAAAGATGGGGAAGACCCGATAATATTTAAGCGACAACTCTATAGACTTTATAGAAATGTTGATTTAGATTATCATTCAGCGAAAAGAAATTTTCTTAGTTTTGAAAAGTTAGAAAATGGTCAATTTCGTATGAATTCTGAGAGAAAAAGAAAAAAACCAACAGGTAATTACTTTTCATATGCAGCAAGAGCAGCCGAAATAATGGACGAACCTGCTATTGCTAAACAAGTTCGAAATGAAAAGAAAATATTTAATCAAGCCATGGATAAATATTTCAACTCTAAAAAATAAGTGTATTACCACTCTCGTGTAACAATCAATTCTTTAAATTCTGTTTCAAATTGATACGCATTAGCTACAAACTCAAAATTTTCTGCAAAACATTCTCTTGCTCCAGTTTCAATTTCACTGTTATTCTCGTAAAATTCATTTTGTTACCCATTTAATTTAATGTTTGTCAAATGCGTTAGTTTACACAACTCATCAAGGTTGTTGGGTTTCTCAGTTTCAATTTCCAAACACAAGTCTAAGAGAATAGCTCAAACGCTTATAAAAATTTGTGAATAGCTTGGTCCGCATTATCCTGAAAAGATGTATTATTTAAATCAGAAAAAATTTCATTTTGCTCAACAATCGGTCCTGTCAATACTTTTTCCTTACTACCATAGAATACGCCACTTTTTAGAGAATCATTACTAATGCCATCAACAAATCGCTTTGCTCCAACGTCTAAATTATGAGCCATTCCTAACAATGGCATTACAATCGGCATCATTATATTTTTAAACAGGAATCTTTGAAAGCCTGGCATATCATCCATTACTGCAGTACCTTTCGTACCCCCTGGACTCATAGTAATAAAACGAATATTCGGATTTTTCCTAGCTTGAGATGACATCCAAAGTGCGGCTGTATACTTAACCAGACTATACGCTTCCATCACGTCCATTTTTCCATTAAAATAAGTTCCATCAATGATAGCCACAAATTCGTCAACATCAGATGTTTTTAAATTAGGTTGCTTCATACCCATTTTTTTCATGCCTCTAGCTGCTTCACTCCCAGCATAAAGAGCCACGTTGGTTAATTTATTAGTCTTTAGTAATTCATCTAATAACACAGCGTGTCCTAATACATTTACAGCAAATAATTGAGTCGTACCCTCTTTTAATAATTTATCTGGACTTTTCCCTCCCATTCCCCCTGCATTCATAATCAATGCATCAATAGGTTCAGTTAGGCTAGAAACAGCCATCTTTACCGATTCAGGATTAGAAACATCCATAAGTACTATTTCGAAAATTTTACGTCCTGTGGTTTCCTCTAAAGATTTCATTGCCACTTTAGCTTTCGCTTCATTTCTACACGCTAAATATATTTTCTCTGTCCCTTCAATAAGCGCAAGTTGACGAGCAGTATCCTTTCCAATTCCACCGTTCGCACCTGTAATTAATATAGATTTATTCATGATGTATATATTTATGTGTACTAATTAGATTAATATACGAAATATTTCTCAATGAATTAACTTAAACAGCTATTTTACTTATAGTTAACTTAATTATCAAATTGAATTATTTAAGCCTCTATTCACGAACTTATCAGACACACATTTCACTCTCGGTTTTTATGGGTTCAATTATTCACATTTTTGAATCGTATTATTTCTTACTTAGACCTCATAGCTAAATTTTCAGCAGAGGGTTGTCCCAATTTATGAAGCATTCTTTTGTGACTTCTAACCGCACTTAAAAATGTTTTTTCACAATAATAAGGCACGTTAAACTCACTAGCTGTTTCTTTTACAATGTTTGATAAATTTCTATAATGAACATGACAAATATTAGGAAATAAATGATGCTCAACTTGGTAATTAAGCCCTCCAATATACCAACTGAAAATTCTACTTTTAGGTGCAAAATTTGAAGTGGTTTCCAATTGATGTATGGCCCAATTGTTTTCAATTTTTAAATCAGTAGTCGGTTTAGGAAAAGCGGCATCTGGCACTACGTGAGCCAAAATAAATACAACAGCCAAAGTAAAACCTGCTACCAAATGTTTTAATAAAAGCAATACTATAATTGACCACCAAGGAATATCAAGTACTAAAATTGGTAGTACGACCATATATGTATAATAGACAATTTTTGAAATCACTAATTCAATAATAAGGTGATTAAAGTTTTGCCCTTTAGTTAATCCCATTTTCTTGTAACGGAATATTTGTCCAACATCTTTTGTTGTTACCCACATAACCGTCATTAAGCTATAGAAAAACCAAGCATAAATAAATTGAAATCTGTGAATTGATCTATATGTATCGTTTGGTGTAAACCTCAACAAATTAACAACTGGAGACACATCTTCATCAAAATCTTGAATATTTGTGTAGGTATGATGTAATACATTATGTTGTATTTTCCAAGTTGGGGCATAAGCTCCCACCAAATTCACAAATCGACCTAAAATATAATTCACTGCATTATTTTTTGAATAAGATCCATGGTTAGCATCATGAATAATTGACATACCAATACCAGCCAGTCCGAATCCTGAAATAATCCAAGAGACAGTAATTAACCAAGGATTAGTGATAACACCAACCATCACCAATAGATAAGGTGTGAAGTATAAAGCCAACATAAATGCCGTTTTAATCTTCATATTTAAATTGGCGTATTTGGATATTTTATTCTCTTTAAAATAACTCCTCACCCGCTTTTTTAACGTAGATTCAAAATCTCTACCAATGGTTGACGAATATTTTAAAGACTTGAATTGTTCTGTTGTTGGATTCATTTTACACTTAAATTTCTATTATGAAATTCAAAAGTATTGAAACAACTTCAATCAAAATTTAACTTAAGGTAACTAATCAAATTCTTGCTCTTATTCTACTTAAAGATTGTAAGGTCACGCCTATAAAACTAGATATATCAGTTAAAGAATATTTTTTCAAAAACTCTGGAGAGCATTTAATTAAATCAAAATAACGCTCTTTTGGGGTTTGATAAAGAATAGATTCTAATCTTAGTTTACTAATCAAAAACATATTCTCACTCATCATTCTCCCCAATTTATTCCAATATAAACTCGTTTCAAGTAACTTATCAAGATCTTTTTTCAAAACAGTAATCACCTCAGAAATTTCAATCGCTTGAATTGAAATATTTGATGGTAAGCCAGACAAATAACTGTCATAATTACTAATAAACTCATCTGTTGAATTCAACATTAAATTAGTTGATTTACCGTTTGAATTCACATGAAAACTTCTAAACGAACCTTTTGTAACAAAAGCCAAAAAATTACAAGTCTTTCCCTCATTTAAAATAAATTCATCTTTAACAACCAACTTAGTTTTTAACAAAGGGGTAATTTCTTCTACCTCCTTTTCAGCCATTGGAAGTATTTTATTAAAATGTTCGAAAATTGAGTTCATAATTAAGACAATAATACTACTTTCTGTTGTATTGAAGAAAAATTTAACAAAAAACAACAGAACGCATTGCTATTGAAAGCCATTCTGTTGTTTTATATTTTAAAAAGTATACGACCCTAATTAGTTACGCTCACTCAAGGTTTTCACCTTTTGAGCCCAAGTAGTTAATATCACTTTTTGAGCTTCATAATCATCCCCAAAAGGACCACATACCATCTTTAACTTTGTGTTTTTTGATTCCATATTTTCTTCAAGGAAGAATTTTTCACTATAATTTAAAACCTCATAGTCGTTTTGAATATAATAACTTCCATACATTAGATCTGCAAAACCAGCCATTAACAACCCCGCGTTTGGGTATATAAAATTGACGTTTGATTTATTTTTCCAATCGGTTTTAAGGGTGTTATTTTCATCAAAAATTGGTTGTAGAGCTTTTGTGTTTTCATTTTTTGTCAATATCTCCCAAACTTTAACGGGAGTAGCTGTAATATCTATATCAAGCGTTACAAACTTTGAAGTTGTGATTTCACTAACCTCTGCGTCAGACAATAATTTAACTTCATTTAATCTTGCACTTCCATTACCGCCATTTAAATAACGAAAACCTACAATGGAGTCATTGTCAATATTAACTGCTTGTATCACTATAATATACTCCTCTCTACTTGTAGAATAATTAAAATAAGTTGCCAACTTTGGCATAGTCATGTCTAACGGTTTGGCATTAGGGTACTTTTCACTATCTACAAATATTAGAGATGTTCCATTTTGAGTTTCTTCTTTTGAAGGCATGCGTCCATTTACAACTGCTACGTTTTTCCAATCAGACAAATTGACTGCTGGAAATCCGTTTAAATTATCGGGACAATACCAACCTCCGTATCTGTGTTGTTCTTTTTTAATAACTACATTTTGAACTGTTGCTATTTCTCCATCTTCTGAAGTAACAACCGTGCTGTTTTGTGAACAGGATGTAAATGATGTTAGAAACAATACAATAAGTACTTTAAGTGCTTTAGTTTTCATAATTTATGTTTTTTACATGTTTTCATAAATGTAGAGTGAAATCCAATTTATCGAGTAAAACCTATGTAAATTAGTGTAAATAGTATGTAATTTAGTTCTAAAATACAACTTTAAAACAGATCTCGAAATTCTACATTTGTATAATACATACGAAATTGGAATGCCAGTCGTATTGATTAACACGTCAAAAAAAGTCGGTGCGAGTATTTTGAGGTGCGAAAAATGTATTAAGCATAGACTTTTTGTTTTCCATACATTTCGATAAAAACTCAATATAGCGCATTTCGATAAAAAATTGAAACATTCGACCTGATAGAAGCTAAATCTAATTCATAATTAAGACAACAATACTACTTTCTGTTCTATTGAAAAAAATTTAACAAAAAACAACAGAAGAGTAGTTGACTTTAATACCAGAATATGAAAGTATAAAACGCCTTACGTCACCCATCATTTCACATCTAGTATAGTGACTATACTATTACCTTTTGATACAAAGTGTAAGTAGACAACGGCAATTCTTTTACGCCAACTTTTTGAAAACCTTGTTTTTCGTAATAATTACACAATTTTGGGTTTTTCGCATCAGAATCAAGTCTTAAATATGAAAAACCACTAATTTTAGCGTCATTTTCTACTTTTTTAAGAATTAACTCACCTATACCTTGTCCTTCATATTTCTCAATTACCACCAATGAATGTATGTATTTTGATTTATCTGATTGCTCACCCCAATACATTAAATCATCTTCTAAAATTCTAACCATTCCTATCGTTTCTGAATCCGTAGTTTTGATGAAGAAAAATTCTTTATTCCTAATACCTTCTTCTACCCATTGCACTTTTTCCATTGGTGGATTTTTCCAATACTGCCAGTGATCAACTTTCTTTTTTGAAATTTTTATAGCTGCGTCTTTAAATAAAGATAACACTCTATTTTTATCACTTATTTTTACGTTTTGGAAGGTTAAATTCATTTAATTGTTCTTATAGATTAATTCCTAATTTTTAAATTCAATAGCAGACGTTCGTTTAATTTCCTCCAACAATTTGCGTTCTGTATCTTTTTCATTCATTATTTTAATATACATTCCACCTCCGTAATTGGCCATTTTAGTCATACTTTCATCCAAACTTTTAGTCGTTTTAATACCAACCATTGTGAATTTCACATCTCTTTTTCTATAGTTTCGCTTAATCACTCGCTTATATCTAGTCTGCCCTCTATTAAAAGCACCATCTGTTACCATGAAAATTTGATTGTTTCCACCTTCAATGTATGATGTATTGACTAAAACATAGGCTTGCTTAATCGCCTCCCCTCCATCTGTAAATCCGCTAACGGTTACACTATTCACTTTGTCAATAATCGTAGTTTTTTCTTTACCAGAAACATCTTCCAATAAAATCGTATAATCACTTGAATAGGATATTAATGACACATGATCTTGTGGCCTTAACACTTTAGTTAATTCAATCATTGATTTTTTTAAGAGTTCGATTCTACCCTTATATTTCATTGATGTACTGACATCTACAATAAACACAATGTTATTTGGTAAATAGTAATTATCGTCAAAATCACCGGGTGGCGATTGTTCTATTTCAGGCTTTGTTACTGTATCTTCAATTGCCTCAACCACCTCAACCACTTCTGGTTCAGTAATAGTTTGAATAGAATCTTCAATTTCAATGTTTTGAACTGGTTCGTTTACTATTAATACAGGGTTATGCGGTGGTGTTATGATTGGATCATCATTCACCGGTTGTCCTAATTCAATTTCGACATAGCTATTTTCATAATTAATATAACCTTCATAGGCGTTTGAAAAATAACGTCTTTTGTGTGCTGAAATAAAGTAATAACCTAATGGAATTTTTTTGTGAATTATTCCATACGTATTGGTGTAATATTCACCAACCACTGTGTTACCATTTACTAAATACACCTTACTTTTTCTTATCGGTTCGCCAGTTAAACTGTCGATTACTTTTATGGTTACCTCAAATTCAGCCAAGCCGCTTGATGGACGTGGCGCGTTAAAATCAGGACATTCGGTTAGTTGATTCGTACTTTTTTGTTTGACATTCCCCATTAAACTCACCGTAATTGGCTCATTGGAATCACTAAAAAACAAGTCTACTTTATATTTGAATTTACCTCTAATTCTGTCGTCAATTTTCAACCTTAACACCATTATACTATCTGGTTGAATAATTTTTTTACTATGAATATAATTAACCTCTCTCGGCTTGTCTAACGTTAATAGGAAGACTACCGCACCACTCTTATTTTTGAATTTAAAATCATAATAACTAGGTGCATTGTCATACAAATCACCAAAATCATGTGTTAATTTTGATGTTTCTAATTGGGCAATACTTCCAAAAGATGCCATGAAGGCAATAAGATAAATTAATTTCATATTTACTATAACTGTATTTTAGGTAATTTGGTTACTACAATTTTGAATCCAAAGGTAAATATATAGCTAGTTTTTAATAAAATCACTCATTGAACACATATTTCCATTATTCATAATTATATTTGAGGCAACAAATAATTATGCAGTTTTCAAAAGTAGTTGGGCAGGACAAAACAAAACAGTTTTTAATCAATGAGATTAAACACAACCGAGTGAGCCATGCGCAATTGTTTTTAGGACCTGAAGGTTGCGGAAAATTACCTTTAGCTATTGCTTTTTCACAATTTTTATTGTGTGAAAGTCCAACTAAAACAGACTCATGTGGTACATGCCCCTCGTGTACAAAGGTGGAGCACAATGCACATCCTGATGTACACTTTGTATATCCTGTGGTCAAATCTAAGCATGTCGAAGTATCAGATGATTATAGAAAAGAATGGAATTCATTTTTGGATAAGTCTATTTACTTTAATTTGAATAATTGGCAAAGCTTTACGGATGAGGACACAAAGAATGCGCAAATTGGTGTAAAAGAAAGTGAAAAAATATTACGTAAACTGTCTATCAAGTCCTACAGTAATAAGTATAAAATAATGATTATTTGGTTGCCCGAAAAGATGAATAATCAGTCGGCTAATAAGTTGTTGAAAATTTTAGAAGAGCCACCTGAGCAAACGGTGTTTCTATTGTTATGTGATTCTATTGAAACCATTTTACCAACTATAATTTCTAGAACTCAAATTATTAAAGTTCCACGGTTAGAGAATGAAGCGGTTGTTAAATATTTAAAAAAAGCTTACAATACCACTGATGACAATGCCTTGTCAATAGCTAATTTGTCCGAAGGAAATATTGCTGAGGCTATTAATATGATTCAAGGTGACGAATCACACAACATTTATTTTGACCTATTTGTTAAATTAATGCGTGCCGCTTATGCGATTGACGCTTTAAAATTAATGGACGTAGCTGATGAATTAGCTGGATTAGGTAGAGAGAACCAAAAAAACTTTTTTAAGTACGGTTTACATATTTTTAGAGAGTGTTTAATTTCGAATTACACAGGTGATGACTTAACGAATTTACGTGATGATGAAAAAGCGTTTTTAGTAAAATTTGCACGTTTCATCAACAACCAAAACATTACTGAAATTTCTGACGAATTCAATGAG
>Ga0209292_1000231_pt1 | contig 77868 bp, 100 predicted proteins | sample GOMGulsemesocosm_2_FD_184634 | JGI IMG/M metagenome (GOLD analysis project Ga0209292, IMG submission 184634) | Methane-oxidizing microbial communities from mesocosms in the Gulf of Mexico - GOM9C Gulf of Mexico (SPAdes) (version 2) | ecosystem: Environmental > Aquatic > Marine > Cold seeps... | reverse complement strand
TACGGAATATCCAACCCTGTACGTCATTAGTTGACATAGTAAAGGTAGTAGCATGGCCAGTAACATCACCATAGTCATATGCATCAGTCATACCGATAGAATAAAATGACCCAGAAGAGCCCCATAGTCTGTATTTTATTGTGTTATTATTATTATTTACTTGGTGGTAGTCATTATTAGCCGAAATAGCCAGATTTGCATCAGCAGAACCATCAATATAAACACCTGCATCAAAGCGACCATACCCAGTTGCATATGAGTAACCGATGGCTTTAACACCTCCACCCTCCGTTACAAACTTCGAAGTATCAGCGTAGCGTAACTCAGCGTAAGTCGCAGTCCCTAAGCTTCGTGCCATTACTACATGGTGTGAAGCCCCTAAAGAGTTAGCCTGCATTAATGATGTGTAGTTATTAGACGTACCTGAGTTGATAAGCTCTGTGTTGCCCGTAGAGTTAATCATGTATGCAGCAGAACCGTCATGATATACACTAAAGTCATTACCAGTTCCATAAAAAGAACGATTACCATCCCCATGGAAACTATTAGCCGTATAAGTAACCGAGCCATTAAAGGTAGAAGCACCACTGGCGGTAACACCACCCGTGATAGTCACACCATTAACTGTAGTGTCCAACTTAGGAGAATCACCATATCGTAACTGTACGTAAGAGGTATTGTTAGTAGCTCCTGCTAGTATCCGAACAGGTGTATCACTAAACCCATCAGTAGTCCTTAATTGGAAGTATACATCCTTACCGTTAGCCTCATTTTGTATGTATGCATGACCAACGTTATTAGTTATGAATGCATCCACGCCACTATGATGAATACTCATGTCTTCATCATTACCGAAGAGAGCTTTAATACTATCGTTGTGTCGAGAGTGGGTAGCAAAATAAGCTCTAGCCTCAAAGATTGTCTGCCCATTGAATGTAGAAGCACCTTCACTAGTAATACCACCATCATTCTCCACAGTGAATACGGCTACATCACCTCCTGACACTTTACCAAACCTTGCTATATCACCTGCACCAGATTGGTTGACAAGTAGAGTAGCAGTACCTCCATTGCGGTTAAGCATAGTGTAGTTATTAGCATTAACCGTAGTGCTACCAGTTTGGATAAAGGTACCAACAGCCTGACCACCAAATGTATCAGCATCAACAGCATCATTAGAGGTAACAAGCGTAACACCGTTCAAAGTTGGACGGTATTTGAAATCCATAACACCTGACGAACGATGTGCAGTGAATACTGTAAGGTCTATATTAGCCTGACGCACTTTCATTATAGCTTGGTTATTAACACCATCGTAACCGTAGAATGCGCCATGGTCATTATTTGATTCATCAGTCCATAAGCCAATAGCGTTGGAGTTAAGCCCTCTAAGGTGTAATAAGGTATCAGCGGTAGTCTCAGCACCAATTACTTGACTACGTACATTAGACTTAATTAAATTACCATCATTACCTGCATGGTAAACAACAGGATTATCCCCGTGGTTTACATTGCCCCCATAGTGTAGCTCACCTGAGTTATCCACACCCACGTAACGGGTTAATGCTCCTACAGAGAATTGAATACCCACTTGAGAATTGCGGCTTAATACTAAGGGTGCTGGACTACTTACTGTGTTAGCTAAAGTAGTTATACCATTAACAGTAGCTGTACCGTTGAACACAGCATTACCATCAGATGTAAGTACACCAAATGTATCAATACCTAAAGCAGTAACTGACATACGGTTAGCACCGTTACGCATGATTAAGTCACCGGTATTATTATTCAATACAGTGTCAGTACCATTATGTACTAATGTAAAGTCAGCAGAGTCACCCATCTCGAATTCTTCGTTATCACCGAAAGTACGTGCAGCACCAATAACATACCAAACATCGTCATCCTCATTCCAGTATAGGGAATCATTCACACGACAGAACACATCATCTTGTAATGGGTTAGCATCGGTCAATGTACCTTGAACACTGATACGGTAGTAATCTACACGTTCAGGGGCAAGAGTAGGTGTAGGGAACACTCCAAGCGATGCATCAAGTGGACCACGGAAGGTTACATTAGTTGCAGCAGATAAGGCTGACATACGTGCATCGTCTGCCCAGTGCAGTGCGGAGTACTTGCCTGGCTCCACTAGTACACCAACACCTTCATCAGCCCACTTCATTGCCTTGGCTTCAGAAGCAGCAGCAGTAATCACATCTGCATTAGTAGCAACTAAGTCTAACCCAGTAGATACGGCATCCGCATTAGTCAATACAACGTCAGCGTTAGTAGTTACCACATCAGCAGCGGTAGCCACTGTGTCTGCATCGGTTAGTAACAGGTCGGCAGCTACAGCTAGAACATCTAAACCAGTTTGAACTACGTCTGCGTTAGTACTCACTACGTCTGCATTGGTGGTTACGACATCTGCATTAGTTAGAAGTAAATCTAGCGCTGCATTAGTCTCAGAAATGCCAGAGGCTACGCGACTAGCTTCAGAAGCAATAGCAGACGCATTAGATGCTGCAGCGCTAGCTTGTGCCTTAATAGCATGATGCATAGCTGAATACAGTCCAGTCTCTACTTGTACATCTTCTGCTTCTGTAGCCCATTGCTGTGCTTTCAATTCAGCAACTAGTGTTGAAGCTAAACTAGCAGCGGCAGCTATACGGTCAGCATCAGTTAAGCCTGCATTAGTGATAGCTACATCACGGGCTGCTTCAGCATCGACAGCCGCTTGTACAGCACCAGTAACTAAACCTATGTTATCCGCTACTAGTACCACATCATCTATATTATCGTGTACTATTTTTACTTTATCAAAGTCAGTGCCTATGTACTTATCAACATGGCCCTCTTTACTTGGAATTTTTATACCCATCCGTTATTACTCCCTTTACGATTAATTACTGAATACCCATTAGTACCCATATTAAGGTCTTTAAGCATTTTAACTGCCACTAGGTAATACTGGTATTGTGCGATAGACGCTTGACGACTATCAGTTGAATTCACAGTAGCATACGCTTTTGAGGCTACATAGTAAATCAAGGCGTCTATAAAGTTATCCGGTATACCTATTTCTACAGTGGTCAAGTCAGTAGTATCCATAGGTATGATGGCGTGACGTGCACGATATGCTACATGGAATACAGTCTCCACATTAACAGCAGCTACCTGAATAGTTTTGAAGCCCGGTGTAAAATATGATAAAGGGTCATCAGCGTCATTCATTACGATAATATCCCCTACCTCATCTACCATATACTCAATCTTGATTAAGTCCTCTATATAAGGCGTATCCACTGTATCCAGTATATACTTATCTTCTACAGCAGGGTCAGATACCGCGTACTTTATATCTATTGGGTAATCGGTACGACCCTCTATATGTTGTATTGTAAGAATGGCTTCCTTCAATAAGAACTCGGTGTGTAACTGAGTTAGGCCCCGATTAACATAAGATATCACCTGAGGATACTTCGCCACTGGGATACCATCATCATTTTTTAGACCAAGTACCCCAGTACCCGCCATCTCGCTATACTGCAGTATTTCAAATAATTCACTTAATTTCATAGTAATTCTCCTAGCATACATAAGTGTCCATACGGGATACTTCATCTTCTTCTTCTTCTTCCCATAAGTCAGTCTTGCTATTATACACTTTTTCCATAGACACAGAAGGCTTCCAAGGAGTTAGTGCAGATAACATAGATATTGTGTCAATACAGTCATCTTTCACAGACTTGAACCCATTAGCAGAAGCTAGGCTCAGTTCAATGACATGTTCAGCTACCACAGGGTCGGCACGCATCTCTTCAGGGTACTGAATCTTACCTAGCTTGAACATTGGCACCATTACTTGGAAACGTACCATCTTGTTAGATACAGGACGTACACCGGGTGCTCCCTTATTATTCTCACTAGCTAATGTGAAGTACTGGTTACGGCGCATCATCTCACGGTTGATAAATGGTATGAACCCTTTCTGTTGGCCGGATATCTCTACGCCTACTTGCTGTGGTTTATACTGTTGAGCCAATCTAAACAGGTCATCTAAGTTACAGCCCATGTCTTGACGTTTACATATACCATCAACCCATAGCCAATCCCCATTGGAGTTATATGCCCATACTGATATAACACTGAAATCTGATGCTTCCTCTTCAGAGGTTGCAAAGTCAGTAGTGATATAGAAGTTAAAGAACTCACGGTTCTTCATAAGAAGTTTACGAGAGTACCAACGAATGTCCCTATCTAAAATTAGGCGGTCTTCATCAGAGATAATACTAAGCATAAGTTCTTGGTTGAAATCTTTTACCTTACCTTGCTTAGCGGCAAACATATATTGCTTCTTAACGTAGTCATAGTTGAACCGGTCAGGCCATGAACCACGAAAGTCTTCACGGCTACAAGGGAACTTCTCACATACTGGGAATACGTTTACATCCCATGCACCTGACTCGACTGCTTTGTATAATGGGTCACGAGCATTAAAGGGAGTACCAGACCAGATGGTCATATTATGGTCAGGGTCTAATGCGAAGTTAACCGCTTTGTTTACCGTGGCTTCAATAGCCTCAATAACTGTAGCTGAACGTGCATCTTCATCGGAAACCAAATCATCTAGTACTGCAAGCTGTGGACGGATACCCATCTCTTTGGCTCCACGAACACCTGTCTTAGCACCATAGCCTTTGATAACAGTCTTCTTGCCATCAAGGTTTTTAAACTCCCAACGAACGTCTGTGAAGCGTACACCGGCTTTAGGTAGATACATCTGAAGGAACTCAGACTCTTCCCACCTATGCTCCAAGTTCTTACGCATATTCTTTACACCATTCTCAATACTATCTGAGACGTAGATGGCTAAGCTTACTGCACCGAATCCAGGCAGTTCATTGTATACGGCCAGGTACAGAAATAGGTACTCACCCATAACAGTAGTCTTAGCCATACCACGGTGACACATGTTGATAATCTTCTCGCCACCTTTGGCAATAGTATCCAGCATCTTGAAGTGAACAACGGGAGTTAAATGTGATTCCCCTTGGTCGCCATTAACTTGTTTAATAAAGTCAACGAACTGTACGGCAAATACAGATGGTACATAGCACGAGTCATCCCCGTAGGTTACTTTGGCTAAATGCTCAAGTACCGTGGGCGCTGTCTCAATATCAAAATTAAAATCATCAGACATAGAATGTCCTTAGTTAAAGTTAGGTTAAAGGGTGACTATACCCTAAAACGAAAAAATCCACAATGAAGTGGATTTTATATTACGTTAGTAACTACTTACTTAAAGGGTGTAAGTAATAATAATAGTTACAGGTTTGTTTGCAACAGCACTACCACTGGAGTTCACATTATCTATAAGTACGTTGGTTGCATTAGCAGATACAAAAAACTCACTATTTGGTAATCCTGAATCCCTTGGCACAATAACGCCACCATCCAGAGCCATAACAGCAGTCATAGAGACTATCTTAGTAGAATCCAGCCCATGAGCTATTACTACGTTACCCCCATTAGAGGGCGAAGAGTTTATTTGCAGCATCTTGGTTAAGGTAGCCACGTTATCAGTCATAATGGAAGAAGCAACTATACCACCCTCACCGGATACAGAGAAGGTAGGAGTACCGGCTCCATTTTCAACTTCAATAACACTGTCAATATCACTAAGAGAACCACGTCTAACCTTAAGTGAGCCTTCGTCGGTAGTTGTTATAATACGGCCTGCAACACTTGAATCATACGCCTGTTGTAAGTTAGGCGTAATATCAGGGAATAAGTCAAACTCTCCCGCAGCAATAGGGTTGGATATAGTAGTGTTAAGTACCACCGAGTCCCCTAGAGTACCTACAACTCCTCCAGTAAGAGTACCTGAATCGGTTAAGCGATAGAAGTCACCAGATACACCAACAGATAATGCATTAAATGCAGCAACAGTAATACCACCCTTGTATGTCATTACGTCAGGAATATCACCTACCTCTGTCCATAAAGCTACGTTAGCAGCAAAACTTGTAATCTGAGCGCCTGCAGTATTAGCGCGATATATAGTACCGTCCTCAACAATCTTATCATTTACTGCATAGGTCTTAGCCGCCCACACATCATAATAAACAGCAGCAGCTACAGTATGCGGAGTTAGGTCATCTTGCCAACCGTAATGCCAGTCAACTCCATGAGTACCATAACCTACAACTGTTACAGGTGACTTGAACTCAAGAGTGATATCAATAAGTGTACCGTCACGTACAGGCCAATCACTAGCCATACGAGCTAAAGAATATTCATTAGCCTTAGTGAACGCTATAACACCATAGTCAGACGCTACACCGCCATTCCATACAGTATCACTACAGGTACTAGCAAGTACTACACCATCAGAATGTCGTTTACATATAATACGAAAACCCACATTATCCTCAACAGTCCAAAGACCCAGACCATGGATTATACTAGTACCTACCCATGTAGTTTCCTGGGTATAAGAAGTTACTGTGGTTAGGTTATTAGTATCAGGTGTAGGGCTGTCTAATGTAGTACGCCCACTGTTAGCGTAACCCACAATTAACTTACCATTCTCCCCTAATATGATATTAACATTAGAGTGCCCTGTACCGTACACTACACCCAATCCATCATTAGATGGCTTAGCTAAATTGTGTAGATTGCCTCCTAAATCAAAGGATAAATTACCATGTTGTTCGTCAATAATAAAATGAGTAGCTTTAGTTATACCCACTTCCCCGTTACCTTTACTTGAATTAACTATACTCATTATAGTACACCTCTTACATCTACTGCTATGTTAGTTGAGCCATCTGCACCACTAACATCTAAGAATATGGCAGCGTCCTTACCGGCATTAACTATATTTTGTGTATTAGAAGCTAAATTACCATCCTCTAAATCAATGAAGTTACCGAAGCCGTCCTTGTACACTAGTTTAACTGTTGCTGTGCTGTACACACCAGAAATGTAAACTACGAAAGAAGAAGCAGCATGCCCGTTAACATTAGCCTTTAAATAGAATTGTCCGTCAGTTTTAATTATCATTCGTATTTCCCCATACTAAAAAAGGCTTTCCACACAATGCGAAAAGCCTAAAGAGTATATCAGAAATGTAAACAAAAGTGAGGAAGATATTAATCTTCTGGTTCATGCTCAATGACTAGCTTGCCATGAGCCACTTCCTGCGCAGTGACGGACTTCTCTGCTATCGCATTAACTTGCTTCTCAGCAAAGGCTGTGGCGGTCTTACGTAGGTCATCAATATAGCTGTGTTGTTTAACCTCAATCTCAACAGCAACCTTCTTCTCTTCAGGTGGTTTAAGATGTGTAAGTAAACTGTTAGCTGCGTCAGACTGAACCTTGTATGAAGTATTATCATTGTTCATGATACTGAACTGTTTGTTTAAAGCGCTCTGGAACATGTCCTGGTTCATGATATGCACTGGGACCATAGATTGTTCGAATATCTTATTGACTAGCTCACCCTTGCTGTAGGCCGTGCTGTATGAGGCAATAGTCTTAGCAGTGGCTCCATCATTGAGGAACTTGGCATAACGGTCGGGGAACGTCTTAGTATACGAGTTAATCTTGTTGTTACCCATTAGACGGAAACCAACATAACGAACTGCATTAAGATAATCACCTATCTTAAACTTACCATCCTGGAGTACTGATACATAACCAATTAGGTTTTCACGGTAGTTCTCCATGAACTCTTCGTCATATGCCATTTGATTGATAGTGTCCACTAACCCTTGGGTGATTGCACTTTTAGTCTTAGCCGGTACAGCTTCTTGAAGCATGCCCACTGTTAATTGATTTTGCATAAGGTTTATTCCTATGATTAATTAAGTTAGTATATAGGGTAATTATAGGTAATTAACTAAGGAAGTCAATATGAAGAAGTATTTAACAGAAATGATGATAGTGTTTATGTTAGTGACCGCTACCGGTTGTGCTCAACTAGCAGGGTTCGCTATGGATGCAATAGGTGCAGGAGCCAAAGGTGGAATCAACACTGAGCTGGTGGTAGGAGATAAAGAGCAAACCATTGGTAACAATCTAGAAGTCAAGGCAGATAAGGTGGATAAGGTAGTTGGTTCAAACGATAACTCGGTAGAGGTAACAGGAGAAGTGGATATGATGGAGGTTACTAACATTAACTACCCAACGTGGTTGATAGTAGTTTTACTGGTGGGGAATGTGGTCTTCTTATGTTTACCGACACCTACGACGATGTGGAAGAGTTGGAGGAATAGGAAGTAACGCTGCGAACAGTTTAGCCCCGGCACTCGACGAGTCTCGCTAGGGCTATTGTTCTTGCTAAGGAGTAGAAGGAGGACGATGAGCAGGAATATTATAAATACCCCTAGCTTGTTGGAATCCACTTATTTCAGCTAAGTGACAAAGAGTCTCTGCAAAGGAATGTAGCTCCTCACTGAATGGGTCTTCGAGACTGGGCCATGTACATCCCTTCTCTTTAACTTCAATATGCCCATTATCAATGAAATCCAAATAACCCTTAGTAATAGTCATGTATGCAAATTCTTGTTTCTTCATAAGTCAATACTCTCCACTTTCTCAACGTGAACACCATCTTCATCTTCGTAAGCTGCACAGTATGTTAAGGTGTCCTTCTCTATGTCGATAGCTACTACCCAATCTGTACTAACACCAATGATAACTGAGCCACTTGGTTTGAGTGCTAACCGAGCTGCATTCCTGAGGGTGCCAGAGGCATCGGTATGAATTACGGCTAGTACCGGTCTTTTCATATTATGCCTAACACCACGAAACCTTACATCATCCTTGAAGAATGGAAAGGACTGGGTGTACCCGTCCTCATACACAAAGTAAAGCTTTGGTGACTTCATATGAATCATGAGGTCTTTCATAGGGAGTTGCCTTCTTGGGCTACCGGTACATACTTACCCCCAACAAGCTCGAAACCCATCGTATGAACTGGCTCCAGAATGCGCTTAGCTTGTCGGTTAAGTAATACCGTCAATTTGTCTACTGCATACTTAGCTTGTGAACCACTTTGGTTACGGGTACTAATGTACTCTGCAACCGGAGTAGCTTTAGGCCACTTAGTAGCTACATATGCTATCCACTCACCAGGAGTTTCGAATAGTTCAGGAATAAGGATTGTTTTGCCGTCTGCTAATAACCAGTGTTTAAGAACTAACATTTAAAGTACCTCTGATAATAAGTTGTCGATATTGTTCATGTATGAATGAGCTAGGTTTAATGAAACCTCAGTAGTGACACCAACTTGACGTAAACCAGATGGCTGAACCTGCTTGCATTCATCAACCGGAGCTTCAACACTCTCTGAACCAAGTAAGTTAGACTTAAGACGAGTCTCTAATAACTCTAATCGCGCCACCAAGTCGTCTACATTTCTTAGGTTGTTGAATGACTGCTCTGTCACTGTTGGTTGTTGCATTGGAGCGCCCGCTGCCACGTTAAGACTTGCTGTTGGTTGGTTACTATTCATAATGTTTATTCCTGTTGTTGTTGTTTGTATACGTTGTAGTTCGTCTTGTTTTCTGATGTAAGCTTGTTTTGCTGCTATCTCTTTTGCGCTATCTAAATCAATGCCGCCCACCCACTCAGTAGCACTTTGTCCTTCATGGTGTACTTTCACTTCATCGTTCATGTTGTGCCCTTTCTATTACTCTTAAGCCTTCGTTAATTAGTACATAAGAACTGTGACTAGTATACTTATCAAGACTGGCATGATACCAACCTAACCTACTAACACTCTTTAAACTAATATAATAACGATAGTGACCATTAATAACATCATGCCCTATCTTCAATTTAGTACCATCTCTTAGTACTACATTAATCATAAATACCTCTGCTCTCTTTATCTCTAAAGCTTTATGTAACCACTATACCTATTAACCTTATAATAAGATAATCGTTTAAACCTATCAATAATCCCTTAAACGACAAAAGCCCTATCAGTCTGAACCAATAGAGCTATTCGAATAAAATATTATAAAAATGTAAGTGCCCACTAACTACTATGGTTCACTCGCTACGCTCCCTTACTCAATCTAAGTTATCAACTTCCTTAACAATACTATTACCGTTGTTACACTCAGTACAAATAAGATAACCCTTAAAGTTAGTACTCACTAACCTAATTAACTTACCCTTATTACAAATAGTACAAACACAGTTAATACGACCTAGTCTAATCTTACGCATAGTAGTCACCTTTTTACCAGATAGATTAATATATTATATTATATTATGAGGGTCAATTTTTTCCAGTAAACATCATACCTACTTCTCATAGCAGTAAGGCAACTTTTTCACAAAATATTATATTTGCCTCCTATTGCAGTACTGTAGTAATTAAAACATAAATACTAACCCACCCCCCCTATACATTAAACACTAGCCTAGCGGCTTAGTAACGGTAATGCATACCACCAATCAATTCATATCCTTAAGGAATACAATCATGAACTCAATCAAAGAACTATTCACAACTATAGCTATGTTCTTCACTACCCTTCAACGTCTCATCTCAGCAGTAGACCATGCAGCAGAGGCACTAGAGGTAACAGCAGCAGTAGCACTAGCAGATGTTAAAGTGGACAACAAGACACGCTTAGCAGAGTACAGAGCACTAGTACTAGAAGAAGCCAAGGCAGCAGCAGCACTAGCCAAAGCACAAGCACAAGCTAACAAGAAGTAATACTAACCCTACCCTAACAAGGTAGGGATTAGAACCTTACACATACACAAGCCTTACACACTCACACACTAGACATAGTCCATATAGTACATAGCATACCAATCATCAAGAATCTCACGTGTATGAGCCACTGGGGGATGTATGTAGTGTATATTTCCCCATTAGCCCTTCCCTATATCCTATCTATCCATCTCCTCATACCTGTGGTCATCCTGTGGTCTATGTGTATAATCATGCACTACCTCTTTAGTTCTATACACAAACATGGTAATACATACTAATAAGAGAAGCTGCTAGCGCAGAAGTAATGGTAATACAAAACCTAGATTAGCCACTTGTGCTGTTCAAAACCTAGGTCACTCATTAGTAGAGTGCTCATACTTAATCTATCTTAATATTAAAGGAATACTATTATGACATCTAATCAAGCAACTACTCATGCACGTCTAGTTAACCTTCAATCTCAGTATGCTCATCTATCAGCACAACTAGTACAGACTCATGCACAACCAGCTATCGTTATGGTACAGAAGCGTATGTCTAATAACCTTCGTGCACAACAAGCATTAAAGGCATAACAACTAGCACTAGCATTCATTTGTTAGTGCTTACTAACCTTAGGACATAGAACTATGAACATACAATGGATGATGCGCCTTAAGGCCTTATGGTACTTAGGCATCTCAGTAGAGAAAGCAACAGAAACACTACAACATACATCACCTCATACAACTGAGAAGATGGTCACATACTGGTACAACGCATTCAATACTCAAGCAGCTCTATAAGTTAGTAGCCACTAACACCCTATTCATAAGGAATTGAACCATGAGACACATACTCTTCGTACTAACCCTACTGCTCCTAGTCATTAACTTTACTGAGGCATAACCATGAACAACAAACAAATCACTTGGGCTGAGTACGCTAAAGCCAACAACCTTAAAGAACTGTGCTCACAAACACAGTACGCAAACATCAAAGCCATCTTCACTGTGGCGCGGAGCAAGAAATGAAGCATGACATAACACCACTTCAACAAGACACATCAGCCCTTGACCATCAAGTAACACTACTGCAACAGTGTGATGCGTGGGCGGGTTGGATGAGCCACTGGCTAGTACTCGAAGCCGGTGAACTCATGTTCTTTGCACCTGACAATGACATGTTAGTGTCAGTACCTGAATTAGAGACATTAGCTGATGCTGTGTCTTTCCTTAAGAAAGTCAACTCTACGTCTACTGCATGGAGCAATGCACAATGAACCAACAACAACAACGCCTCATCATCTCAGCGCTTAAGAAAATACAACATGAACTAATGCATAAGGGTATGCCTGAGCATGCCTTTGGTATCTGTAACAACGTGAAATGTAACATTAAGATGAGTAGCGGTGAGTACTACCCATCACGTAAAGTTAGTTCCAAAGTGTATCTAACAACGAACGTATTCGACTCAGTGGCACATACCTATGCGGAGTCTTGGCCTTACTTCTCAGGTCATCATGAGTATCCAGTACCAACAACCATCTGTAATCCCTTTGATGATTCTGAAGAAGCTTACAGTTATGTACCTAACAAGTGGACTGGTACGTATGGTCAAATGCGTGGTGCATACCTTCAACACTTACTCAATGTATTCAGTAACTTCGAGGTGACAGAATGTTAGCAACTCATGCAATACAAAGAATACAAGAGCTGGAGCTAGCGCTCAAAAACAAGGAAGGACAGCTATCTGTGGCGCGGGCTTCATTAGACGCAACCAAGAAACAATGCCAAAAGCTTGCTCGTATCATCCGTCATATGACCATAAGAATGAGGAAGTTATCATGAGCCATAAAAGAACATGTCTTGCTCCGAAGTGTTGGTACAATGCTATGCCTCATAGAGCATACTGTGTTAACCACTATGTACCACAACCAGTTAAGGACACTAAGCATGGCTAGTGTAATGACTAACCTACAAGCCGTGTCACCTGCTTATCGTATAGCAGTGTTGGCATGGTCACGCTCATGGAAATATAGAGTGTACGTTATGCTCGCTGAACAAGTTAAAGAGGTGCCAGTGAGTGAACTCGTGTTCGATGGTATCATTGAATCATGTAAACTATCGGAGACACCATAATGTCTAATCCATGTGCCTTTCGAGGCTGCAATAGGCATGTGCCTGCTAGGGTGAACAGTGCTTACTGTTACCGTCATCTAAACCAACTCAACAAGATAGGTGAAGCTATGAGCCATCAATGCTCTGTCAAAGGATGTGAGACATCTATATCTATGGACTCCGCAATCTGTGACCATCATCATGCCTTACTAACCGCTAAGGCTAACAATGACTTAGGCATCTGTGCTACTAAGGGATGTGGTAATACAATGAACACTGATACAGGCTACTGTAACAACCCAATGCACGATGCTCAAACAGATGAATGGTGATTCCAAGGTACATTCACTGGACGCTTAATAACATCTAGTGAGAGTACTACTACTACTCCTGTAATAGGCACTCACTATAAACAATGTACTAATCATTTATGTAACTATGTCGTTGATAACGCTGTCAATGTATGTATCCACTGTGGAGAACTACAATGTTCAACAAACAACAAATAACACTACTAATGGCCTTCTGTATGGAACGTAGTATTGACGGACAAGAATGCATCCAGCTCATCGTTGACATGGGCATGCCTGCAAGTGAACTCATCCCACTAATGGAAGAAATCGTTAGTGATATCAACAAGGCTGAATCCATTAAGAAACCTACATTCCCTCCACTTAAATTGGTGTAACTCATGGCTCGATATAAAGTAACAAATAACTGCTTCTACTCATTTGATAAAGCAGTTCGTGGCGAGACCTTCACTGGTGAGCCATCTGAAAATGGTAACTGCGTCATTCTGTACATACCACCTGAGTTCAGTAACATTGGCTATGGTGATTACTGTGCCAAAGACCACTTGTGGTCATTCACTAACGACCAAGTGGAGGAAGTATGAACACGTCCTACAAACGTCGTAATCAACGAGTACTAGTGATACTAAACTGGTGCATTATAGCTATCTTCATAGGTACAGTGGTGGTGTTAAATGTGTAGAGTATCAAACTGTGAGAACACTCAAAAGCGTGGCTCTATCTATTGTGAACTACACCATACTGTGTTGTTTACTCAGCCATTATCATCAGCACTGTGTAATAGCACGTACTGTATCACTCAAGTAAGAGAAGGCCACACTCACTGTGATGTATGTGAAGCCAAACAGATTGTTAAGCCAATACCTGTATCTGTCATAAAACGTGCACAGGAGCTTTACTATAAGCATTTGGATATAGATTCAGAAGGCTATGAATACATGTGGAACCAGTGTGTTCCATCATACCAACAAGCATGGGTTACCATCGCAGAGGCTGACCTTGAAGATTAGACCCAATGCTAAACCAGTTAAACAATTCATGCTGAATGGTACGTATCTTCGTACCTTTGTATCAGTGAGTGCTGCGGCTCGTTTCGTGGCTAATCAACACCGTATAACAGCTCACTCATCACCCATATCTAACGTATGTGGAGGGATAGGTAAGACTGCATACGGGTACATATGGACATTCAAATATGACCCAGATTCAAACACTTAAGTTTAAATATACTGTGCTCATCAAGCGTTATGCTAGGGCACATGCAGTAGACCAACCGGCTATCATGGCTCAAATCCAACGTAATCTAACCAAACAAGAGAGACTTGCTCATGCATAATTATTGTAAGAGTGTCGGGTGTGTAAGCAATGCAACAACTGCTTCAGGCTACTGTGTATACCACAACAATCTAGTTCATAAGAAAGTTAAGAAGATACTGTGCGCTGACAACTCATGCTTCAATCGTGTGAGCACTCAGAATGACTACTGTTCTGATTGTACAATGAAAGCTCAAATAGGCGCTACTGGTGCTGAAGCCAAGAGTAAGCTACTACGTAACGCACCTAAACCAGTACTCCCATTCATCCCATTAAAGAACACTTACAACCGTGACGTACTAGTCAACGTAACAAGCATTAACGCAATACTTAACCCTGATGGAGGCGATGTGTTCATAGTAGTATCATCTGATATACGTGTAGCACTCAATTCGACTAACCACTTGAAATTACTCAAACATATTGAAGCGTACTATGGAGGTACATTATGATTCGTAATCACCAATACTGGGGCGACCGATTCGCTGCCAAGCAAGAAGAAATGCGCCAACAACAAGCCAAAGCTATACTAATGGCTACTCTAACTGCTGACCACATTGCTGATGCATTCAGCCCTGTTAAATCTAACCAAACAATCATTGAGGTTACTTGTGACTAAATATACAACCTTTGACGCAGTGTGCGCTGTACTAATAGTAATCATATTAATCTCTTTCGTAACACTATTCAGTTAGGAGTCCTCATGCTTAACCTAGATAAAGTAATTTACCTCAACAACTTAGGCACTCAGTTGCTTACCGACTTACAAATTAACCATGTGGCTCAATGCAAGAATCCCGATGGCGCTGAGATGTTATGCCTCGTAGTTGAAGAGGGCGAACTCTTGGGTAAGCTTGAAGACTGTGACGCACTGTTAGACCACTATAACCAACTACTTAACCTTAACATTACTTGGAGTTAGACTATGTTCATATCCACCGCAAGCTATATTCCTTATACGTATACTGTGTCTAACCTACGTAGAGTACTGTACTTTCTAGAAAAGATACGTGAACAACATCCAGACTTCTTTGATGAAGAGGACGGTATCTGTGACAATATGATTATGTGTTCAGGTAACGGGTACCACGGTTGGGGTTATCCACCTATCGAGAGAGTATGGGACACCAATAATCACAAGTGGTTCGCAACATGGGAACACTTCTCAGGTGACTATGACTATCCTGTGCCTGCAACTCTTACGGGAAATGACCACAGTTCTGACGACATGTTCAACAACACCGGTAACATGTGGGAAGGTGAGTATGGTGCATTACGTGTGTCACTGTTAGACCATGTGATTAAAGAAGTTAGACAAGCAATCATTAAACAAATACCATTGGAGATTATCTAATGAATAAGGAGGTGACCTATGGGTTTCCTATACCTAGTTATAGCGTTTGTGCTATTTCTATCTATCTATATTCAGGCTAAGCATACCGCTAAAAAGTCTGAACCAAACGAAGTGGAGAATGACGATGTTCAAGATGATAACTAATATGCCTTGGTGTCTAGTCAAGACTGTAGTAACCGTGTCGTGGTGTACAACCATGAATGTCCTATGTGCTGTTGATAAGGCAGCAAACCCTGATAACTACTAAGGATTGTAGTATGGAAACTTCAAAGAACAAGAAGGATGAAGCCACTAAAGAACAACTCAAGGCCCGTAAAGCAGCACGCGATAAGATACTAGCCGACCAAGAGCTACGTGCTATCGCTGTACTATACGACCTATAAACATTTTAACTGATAAGGTCAAGAGGGCTAGCGCCCGAAAAGCCGAACCCACAACGAGGTATACTATGTCTGAACAACATCTTGACGCTCTTCTACATTCTACAGGTTTCGATAACTTTACGGATGAACTAGAAGACTTATGCGACTACGAGTAGTCCCTATTTACTAATTAAGGTGCCTTTGGGTGCCTTAAAAATACCTAACCCAAGTGAGGTTCGTATGTCACGACTTAAAATAATACTGCCACATGGTGAGTACTTATACATGGATACAATCCTATGTATTCATACCAATAAACTATCAGTTGATATCCTATGCGTTGACGGTGGGATACAAATAGCACGCTATACTCCTTTACCTGAAAAGGTAGAGCCAGCACTGCGTCATACATCTGAGCTAATAGATGAACTCAATCACCAGTACCATGTGTACTTAGGACTTCTATAATGAAACTATCCGGCAAGCGTAGACTGCACAGTGTGCATTCACTAGTAATATCTTTGCTAACGACTGCCGGACTACTGGTAGATGGATGGCAATCTCAAGACTACTTCTTCATTGCTGCAACCATCTACTGGGTGTACCAACCTAATATTGAACGACTAGAAGCTAAACTCATTGACCTATGCCGTAAGGATACTTCAGCATGAAATCTCTATTTATATTTATTGCAGTACTCGTAGCCTACATCATGGGCTACCTGACACTCATGTACTCAATGTCTCGCACTGCTGAAGCAGCAGAACACTCAATCGTATTCGGTGGATGGTCGTCACATTTAGGTGATAGCACCTACGATGAAGACGGTGAGACTCACAACTCATTTGGCTATGGCTGTAACGATTGGTATGTAGTAGTGAGCGAAGCCTCATACTCTAATACGACCGTAGCGGCTCACTACGACCATAAGTGCGGTAACATAGGCATCTTTACTGCTTCCATACGTTTAGGAGCTGTGTGGGGCTATGGGGACACTCCAATGGGCATGGAGATAGCACCATTGCTGTTACTTGCACTCACATACGAACTATACAACGATTTATACTTACAAACAGGCATCATCCTGTATACAACAAACCCAGTGGCTACGGCCAACTTACTTTACCAGTTCTAGGAGAACTGCTATGTCACACGAAATCAATAATGAAATCATGCAGAAGTTCATGGATATCTTAAACGAGTACAACATTGAAGAGCATGATGCTGGTTCAATAGCATGTGGCCTACTGCTTAACGTAGCGTCACTCTCTAAAATGGGAGACTCTACGTGTGCATCACCTGACCACTTGATAACTATCAAACCTCAGGATGCTGAAGGCTTTGCCCGTTACCAAGAGAAGCAAGAGCTTAGGAAATCAATTAAGGGATTAGCTGATGCTAATAACGAACTAGTTGAGCCGACTGAAGATATGGAAGGCGTACCTGCTGGAACCACTAAACACTAGGAGTATCACCATGATGCAAGCACAAACGATATTAAACCATGCAGCTAGACACGCTCATGACCATGACATCTCATTGATTGAAGGACAGTGGGAAGCTATTCAAGAGTCCATTGAGCATGCTGTACTAAACAACAAACCAATCACTATCAGTCATACATATATCAATGAGCACACTATCAAGTGCTTGCGTTACTCTGGTTTCAAACTAGGTGAGGACTACTGGTCTAATTACAAATACGTACCTCACCGGTTCGTAGAACTAATACAGTACTGAAAACATTATAAAACATGGGGCTAGCGCCCTAGTAATGGCAATCCGCCTCTATTGACTTTAAGGTAATATAACTATGTCTAATACATCATCTCCGTTCGCTCCAAAAACATCTGCAACTAACAACCGTAACGGTAATCAACAAAAGGCTGAAGCTTTCGGCAACTGTTCATTCGAAGTTGACGGTAATGAATATAAAATCCCTAAGGGTATCCCAATGGATTCAAATAATCGTGTAACCCGCTCTATGATTAATGCTGCTAAAGCTGCGGCTGAAAAGGGTGACGAGTTCACTGTAACATTGACCTGTACTGTTAAACTTGTGGTCGATGATAGCGGCTTAGAAGACATTAAGTTCGGTTAACATACTGCCTATGCCTCTTGGTATAGGCATTCTTTTTGAGGACTAACTCTATGATGAAACTAGCTAATAACGCAGATGTACCATGTATATCTATACGCTTCAAGCACGATGGAGGCAACAGCTATTCTCATGCAACCTTCAGTGAAACCGCAGTAAGAATATTTGATAAGAAGTACCCTAACCGCACCCATGTTGATGTATATGTGGACGTAGAAGCCATGTCTATTGGCCTCAAAATCAAGTCTGGTAACAAAGTAGCCAAGCATGATAAGAATGTATCCACTACCAAAGCAATGCGCTTACTTGATGTACAAGTAGCTGTAATGAACATCGAACTTGTATACAACAAAGAAGATGATATGTTTATAGCTCATATAGGATAATTACAATGCCAAACTTAAACCAACTAAAAGAACTACAACTAAGTATCGAAAAGTCGTGTGACCCAGCTACCATCAAGCGTACTCTACGTAACATGGTTAAGGAGCACATGACTGATGCTGTTGACGCTGGTGAGGAATATCTCACCACATTCATTAACCACAATCAGTATTGGGAAGGTAAAAATGAAAGGCTTGCTGCTCTTAGCCCTACTGTCTGTCTACGCTCCGTTGCTATTGATATTCTGGCTGCAATCGTTACAGTAGAACATCCACAACAAATACAGAACATTGCTGCTCAAATTGGCTCACGTCTCATGTATGCTGATAAGATTGATGGCATCAAGACTGCTGCTGAAATGATTGGTGTATTGGCTCACACTGGAGTATATGAATTCATCTATCCTCAAGACAGTGAGACCGGTTCAATCTTAATCAAGAATCTATATGAGGTGTCCGATGAAACCAAGGACATTATCAACCGTGCCATGTACTTACCACCTATGCTAGTTAAACCATTGCCACTCACTGATAACAACTCAAGTGGGTATCTAAACACTCAAAAGTCCATCTTGTTGGGCAAAGGTAGTCACCATGAGTTCAAACTCCCTCTTGCTGTATTGCAAACTGAGAACAGCATTCCTTTTAGTCTCGATAGTCGTATGCTGGCTTTCCCAGAGACTCCTAAAAAGCCTTTCGACTCAGGTGAAAAATATGAAGCAACGCCTGATTGGGCTAAGGCTGCGTATGTCGAAAGAAAAGCTCAAGCCTTTAGTGAAATGTGCAGAGTATCCACTGAAGTTTATACTATGCTTCTTGACGCTGGTAATTGCTTTTATCTTACTAACCGCGTTGATGAACGTATTAGAGCATACACTCAAGGCTATCATGTAAACCATCAAGGCTCAGCATATAAACGTGGTGCTATCGTACTGAATGAAATGGAACTAATCACTTGTTAAGACTACTGTGGGAACTAGACTGGTTAGCCAAACACGGCCAGTTCCCTGATACACCTCGACTAGTACACTTGCGCTACCTGCGCACACTTAAAGCCAAACTAAAGGAAGAACCACATGCAAACATTTACTGGAATCCAATACGTAAAGATTGATATCGCAAACAACATGGGTGTAACTGCTCAGTATCCGGGAGGTCTGGATAAGGCCTTATGGCAAGACCGCATTGACTGGGTTGATGACAACATTGAATCACTTGAGAACATGATGTATGACGCTGATGAACCAATCCTATTCATCAAGGCTGTATATGCATTACGTGACTGCCAAGAAGGTAAGCCATCTGGTCATCTAATGGGACTGGATGCTACTGCGTCTGGCCCACAGATGTTGGCCTGTATGACTGGTTGTCATGCCACTGCTAAGTTAGTTAACCTTATTGATACAGGTGAACGCTCAGACTTATACCTTAAGATGTCAATCCAAATGGGCTTAGGAATCACCCGTAAGATAATCAAGAACCCTATCATGGTTACCTTCTATAACTCTAAAGCTGAACCTAAAAAGGTATTCGGTGATGATACTCCTGAATACTTACGCTTCATGGATACTATGGAGAAGGAGCTGCTGGGAGCTATGCTTGGTATGCGTATCATTAACAACTTTTGGGATACTACTGTAGACGCACAGCACTGGACTCAGCTTGATGGTATGGCCTGTCACGTTAAAGTTAAGACTCAACAGAAGGCTATCATTGAAGTTGAAGAGATTGGTTCATCATTCACCTATGTATGGGATGAAGTGGGAGCCAGTGATAACGGTATCTCATTGCCTGCTAATATGACTCAATCATTCGATGGTCTGGTTGTACGTGAGATGAAAGCTCGTTGTAACTACAACCTAATAGATGTGCGCCTTAAGCATGCTGCTATGACATACGAGTTAGACCAACGTACTGATACTCCTATCGTACCAAGAGAACCTGAAATGATTTGTATGCCTCACATTCATGACATGAAGCTAACTGATATCAAACTAGTGAATACATTTGACTTAACCCGTATGGTTGCGCGTCTTAACCTTATGTTAGACAAGAAACCATTTGCAGTAGTTACTGTGCATGATGAGTTCAAAGCTCACCCTAACAACATGAACGAAGTACGCTACAACTATAAAGAAATCATGGCTGAAATCGCAGCCTGCCCTGCATTAACACGCGTGTTAGGAAGCATGCAAGAATGTGACTTGTTCGAGAAGTTAAGCTATGACCTACCACAACTAATCAGAGAGAGTGAATATGCCCTTAGCTAATACAGAGGCATTGAAGACACTGGATGAGGCAATGCAGTACCTGCTTAGTGTAGGTACTCTACGCATCTCCCATGCCCAATCATTTGACTTAACTATGACTATGAACAAACTACATAAACTCCGCCTAATACTTAATGAGGAACGTAAGAATGATAAAGCATGACGATATTGAAAATATGAGCCAACGTGCCCTGATGGAATTCATAGCACATGAGCTAATAGACCAGCGCCCTAAAGAGAAGCAGGCTAACAAGTATCGTTGTCCTGACTGTGCTGCTGAAACTGTAGAACCTTATGGGGACTACTGCCCTGAGTGCGGTAGCAACGAATGCCACATAGAACTAACTGATACTCCTCCACCAATGTAAGGACGCCCATGCAAGCTAACCACATAGTAAGACGCCGTGATGCAATACGTGACCCAATACTAATAACTCAGATTAAGGAAGACTGGGCTGCTATACAGCACACTATCCGTACTCGTATGGAAAAGGGAATGGACATGCGTATAAGCAATGATTACCTAAATCCTCATACAGTTAAGTGCTTACGTCTATCTGGCTTCATCGTTGACTTCAGCGACCATGAGCCATTACATTCATTCAACCTACAGAACTCAAGACCTATACCTATTCACCGTAAACTATACAAGTTGTTACCTTACTAGAATACTGCATCATTCCTTCGGGAGTGGTGCCTTATTTTTTAAGAGATTTAGAGCAATGAACTCGTAAACTCGTACTCTTTTAAGTGATAGTGCTAAGTTCATGAACGCTATACCTTTTATTGCTTAATATACTTATATAGAGGTAGCCAACTGCGTTGGTCACACCCAATAGTACTTTTTAGTACCAAACCTTGAACCTAAATTAGGGAAAGAGGGACTTTAGGGATATAGATAGGCTATATCCTAACTTACCGGAGAATGTGTATGGAACGTGACTTTTATAACGAAGTTCGACAGCTTATTGAAGAGTGGACAGAACTTGGTAACCAGACAGTAGATAGTATTCGTAACGATGTTACAGATATTATTGATGTTATCGAAGATGAAATAGACGAGTAGCCAGCTCCGCTGGTATTGTGCATATTGGTGTATGTAAATAACTAACATATCTTCTATAGAAGAAGGTGTAACTTCTTCCTACAACTAACTGGTGGCTGCTTATGCATTAGAGTAACGGGCTACACTCCGTAGTAAGTGCATTAAGAACTGGTGCGAGACGTACCAAAATCGTTGTGCTCAACGCTAACGCTGAAGAAGCGAATCTACTGAGTCTACTATGAACCGGTGAAACACCCTGCATAAGATAGACTATTAACAACTGAAGGCTATAGTGGCCTAAGCTCTTGGCGATGCCTTATACGAGCAAAATAACCAATACTCACCACATATCACAAGAGTTGGAAATGGGGATATACTAATTATGAAAGGTCGTTTTGTATTGCACTACTGCTCTTACGGGGAGCAAGTACGTTTCGGCAATCTATCCGAAGACCGCTTTGGTACACTTGGCTCAATCATCAACTGTGTACGTGAGGATAATCGTACACCGGTACTCATTGCACATGATGTTGTTGAGCATACTATCGCACACCGAACCAATGTAGGTATCACCTATGAAGACGAGATGCAGGCCATAGGAGCTATCCAGGCTGTACGTAACAATGAAGGCTTCGACTTATGGAGCGAATTGTTATCTCAAGCAGCGGACGTTTGCCGTGACCTCAAACCCATCTCTAAGATAGCCTTACAACATCTCATTAATATAGATGAACTTGATGCCAATATTATGCGTCACCTTATTGACTATGGTATTGAACCATCACAAGCACGTATTGCCATGCATCACTTTTGCTTAGGCTATGTACGTAAATCCAAACAGTTCAAAGGGTGTGCTTATACATCCTCTAACGCTTTCAAGTTTGTAGAGCGTGCTGCTAAAGAGGCACTAAAAATGTTGTACCATGAAGATGGTTATTGCTCAGGTATAGCAGTCTACTTTGATACTGCACTAAACATAACTCGCTTCCAGATGAAGAGAGCATAAGCAGCCTCCGGCTGTAATATGTATATTGCTCACTGCAGTCAGGTTAGAATGGTGCGGAAAGAGTCATTAAATCTCATACATAGGATTGCAGTGTTACCTCATAACTGTGTATGGGAATCTTTCAACAATATACTTATATGAGTGTTCGGATTGAAGTAAAAGGTGTGGTTCCCTGACTGCTTCAATATTCATGGTTTGGTAATCGTAGCCGAACACTCTTATAAGTGTATTAACTAATTCCGTAGGTGGAATATCGGTGAGGTAATCAGTCCTCTGTAATATCCTAGCACCCCGTGAACTGTATACATTAAACGCGGGGAGTTATTCCTACAAAGAATCCAGCCTACCACTTTGTGTGATTTTTTATACAATGTTGCACACAAGTCCTGTGGCTTATTGAGGGCCATTGCCGTACCCAAGAAGATAGAACACGGCTCAGTATTTCGTCTTACGTCCGCCCCACTAGAGAAGTAGGTAGCTCCTACCTTGTTGACAGTGGTATAAGGAATCCGGCACTTCTGAAACATACACCTTTGGTCTGAGTCATGACGACGAGCATTGGGGTAAGTAGGTTGTGAAGAGGTTCGAATCCTCCGTAAGGCACCCAAACAATGTACCGCTCTAACTTGGTCGCAAGCCAGTGGAGAGTCACCCGTTCGAATCGGGAGCGGTACTGCAAATATCTGACTCACACGTTTATCCTCCCCATTAAGGCGGTTACAGTGAGTCGGACGTCGAACTATGGCCCCATTAGAATTGTTATACATTAATGTGCATTAATTTAACAGTCAGGGGCCACCTCTTTTAATCTAACTAACTGAAGGTAATAACATGAGAATAGCATTTTTTATAGTGCGCTTATGCGTACTAGTGTTCCTGGCGTACTCTATGTACCTTGGCTTACCTCTTAACCCTGATGCAATCCTTGGCTTGCAAATCTACGTAGGTGTGCTAATAGCCATCACTGCGGTAGCATCTTTAGCCATTGCTGATGATAGTAAAATCATTTTACTTAAAAAGGAATCCACAGTAGCTGAGTTCAAAGTATCTATTAATCGTATGGCTGGTTTAGCTATGGTTCCATCATGGCAGTTGGTTAGTGCTCCTATACTATTTGCATGCCTATTGGCAGGTAACGGGCTAATGGCTCTTGGTGCAATTATGTTAGCAACAATCCCACTGTTATTCATCTATCGTCAACGTGCGATTACAACCATCCTACTTGGAAAGAGGGTACACGAATAATGTCATATGCAAACTTACTAATAGCTAACGCTAATCCTGATTTTAAATTCATCCTTGTTCGCTTCACAAACGACGATGGCAACAAAAGTAAACCATACATGTACAAGACTCTGCTTGATGTAGAAGTCGGTCAGCAAGTAGTGGTGGACTCTCCAACGGGTGTTGCAATCGTAGAAGTATTTGAAGTTACCCCTGCAATCGAATGTGACCACGAAGCAGCCTTCCGTATTAAATGGATAGTTTCAGTGGTTGACCGTGCTCACTATAACGACTGTGTTGAGATGGAAAAAGTCGTCTTAGGCAAAGTCAATAAAATGCAGGCCAAGAAAAAGCAACAAGCGCTTCTCGTCGAAATGGAAGAAACTTTCGGTAAAGACGAGATTGGCCTACTTACTACAACAATTTTAACCAGTGCTGCAAAGCCTGATTCCCAGGAGTTCTAATGCGATTAGTCATAGGTGTAATGTTGATGTTCTCATCAATGTACGTTAGTGCTGGCTTACTTAGTGAGCCAGATAAACAGCTCCACGTTAAAGCATCTATTGGCGCTGCATCATTCTTCTACATGATTAACACTTATAGTGGTCGCTCACATTGGGAGACTGCTGCAGAGTGTATGGCCGTAGGTATCGGTAAAGAAATTTACGATGAGATATCTTACGGTGGTTTTGATACTCGTGACCTGGCTGCAGATGCAGTCGGTTGTGCAATAGGCGTACTGTTAGCTGATTCCGCTTGGAAGATAGCTGCAAGCAGTACAGAAGTAGGCATTTCATATGAGTGGAAATTCTAATGAATAGTTTAAAGAAAATTGGAACCATCTTCGGTATCTATGCAGGTTGCTTATTAGCAGCTTGGGTATCGGTGAAGGTCTGGCAGTTTTAGCCAACTTCGTTGGTTAATTGGCTCCTCGCGTGTAAGATTCATAAGTTCCTATTTCGGTAGGCGGATGGCCCTTGGAGTAACAGTGGTTTGAGTCACACACCACTTTAAAATAAGTGTAAGAGAGCGCAACCTCTCAAACTATCTCTGAGAAGATAGCCCAGTCTCTTTCACAGGGCTGGATTAGGAAAACTAAGACAAATTCAATAGGTAGCTAAAGCGGGGCAAGAGTGCAGCCCTTCAATAGGTATAACAGACTATGTTCGAGAGTCCTGATAAGGATAGTCCGCTATGATACATGATGAAGATGCACTCAGATTCAGAGCGTTATAGTAGATAATCGCGGTCTTTAAATAGTAAATTCTCACCAAATTTAGGAGGTATCAAGCGAAATTGGTATCGTCATGGATTGCTAATTCATTCACTCGAAAGGGTGTGCAGGTTCAAGTCCTGCTACCTCCGCCACTAATTATGGGACGGCGCTACTTTATAGAGCGCGCTACTATCGTAGGCTTTCCCGTAATCCGAACAATGTCGGTGCTTGGTGCAAAGGAAACTAGCATTGGGGTTTAATTCCCCAACAGATGATTAGTGTGTAGTTGCAACTATCCACATAGGCCTAATTAACCTTAACGGCATGTGACTGATGTCCTAGTCTCTAACAGGGGTTCGATTCCCCTGGCCGTCCCTAACAATGCCGAGTTGCGTCATAATCTAGTTCCCCAACCACGCTGAAAAGTTGGAACGCTGGGCACCAATTCACTCAATCACCCGTAAGGAGGCATCATGAACTTTAAAAATACAGTGCATAAATGCTACGTAGATATGTACCGACAAGAGATGCTAATAGTCTTTAGTCATGGCGCATTCGAGAAAGCCACTGGATTAAAATTACCAGACGGCGCAGGTGGTTGTGTACATTATAACGGTAAGTCACCGTTCATCACCCTATGGGTAGAAATGGACGAAGATGGCTTATGTAGTATTCCTGATATGACACATGAAGTCTTTCATGCTTGTGACATCATCGCTGACAACGTGGGCCTAGTGCTCTCAGAACGCACAGGTAATGAGCATTTTGCTTACCTTACCGGTTGGGTTATGGAAGCGGTTATGCTTGCTCAAGCTTACGAGAAACAGCTTCGTGGGTTAACTAAACCAAGAGATACTGAAGAGGTTGAGGCTGCATTACCTACCTTGAAGTTTGATGAACTCCGTAAACTACAGGCTGAAGCCTTAGAGGAAGAAGAGTATGACGATGAAGTCGATATCCCAAACATTCGTAGTCGGAAAGCGCTACAAGTTCGTAGAGGGCGCAGAGCTTCCCTACAACATAGTATTTGATAACAAAGATAATTCATTCTTGTGTGCAGACGTTAGTTGCAAAAACGCCATGTCAGAAGAGTGTACCTACAACGGCAGTACTGCATTAGACGGCTCAGGCTGGATGGTTGCAGAACCTAATGACTTAGTCACAGGTAATGTCGTTGAAGTACCAGATTAGTTCACTTACAGCGTCCTAATAAGAGGCAAAGCAGACCTCTCTAAAAACCTAGTACTTGAAGCTGTATACAAGCAGCTCACCAACGATGTGAGTGGTAATGAGTTAAGTGGGGCTAGTGTGTATGCCTCCGCAAAGAGTAGCTACTTCAATGTTACGCTGTATGAATCTACGCAGCCGTCTTACCCCCGTCACCAGGTAACTCAATAAGCCCATTAGTTCAGAAAGCCAGCATAAGCACTGGCGAGTATCGCTATCAGGATAGCTTAGTCCATGTGAAGCTTTGGATACCTAAGCAAAGTCCAATGGCGCTAGTGGTTTTATTGAGGGCGATTTTTCAACAGGTTTTGAACTTCTCCGATGACAAAAACCGTAGTATTGCTGCTGTTATCCTCAGAAACTTAATTAGTATTGGATTCCGCTGGAAGTGCGACAAAACCCCGTCCCAGAACTAGACGTAAACAGTTGACAGCCCTAGCTCACGGGTGCCTTATATAAAGAAAGTGGGCAAACTCAATGGCTCTATGAGTATAAACGAGTCACCAATTAACTATGAGGTGATTTATGAAAGCAGGCATGATATTTCGATTAGCGTCGTTTTGGGTAGGCGTTCATTGGTCACCTTATAACAAACGTATTTGTTTCAATCCGCTACCTTGTGTAACCATATGGGTAACTTTCAAAGGCGGCAACACACCCGAGGAATATGCAGGATGAATATATTTGAATTCTATGGTTTGCCAGCAGACCATCGTAAAGAGAAGAAGATTTACCAACTGGTGAAGAACTTCGAAGATGTTAATCCATTAGTAGAGCAAGGTATTCTTCACAAGAAAGTATCTTGGCCTATGTTTGGTCAGTTAAAAGAAGACGGTGTATTTTGTGCCGTGGCTGTACGTGACGATGGCGAGGTGAGACTCTTTAATCGTACCGGTAAACTTATGCCAAATACGCATCATGTAGCTGAGAGCTACTTCCAGGCCCAAATAGAACCAGGCTTATACTTCGGTGAGATACTTAGTACTCATGAATGTTCGCTTGAAGAACTTGGTGGCTGTATTAATCCTCTTCGTGTTAAACCATTACGAGTCAAAGTAGATAAGAAGGATGGTTCCATTTGTGACCAACCGGCTATTGCTGCAGGACTCTACATCTCACACTTTGATGCTATTACTGTCAATGAGTTCATAGAAGGATTCAGTGCTACTAATTATGCTGACCGTCATTCCGACTTGATTGATGCGTTCGATGGTGCTTACTTTAAAATATTACCTTATGTTGTTATCAACAACTGGGTGGAAGCTCAAGACTTTGCCGAACAGCATATCAATGCAGGTAAAGAAGGTGCAGTGTTTAAGCAGAACGTAGGTTACCTATGTGGCGCTAAAGATTGGCATCAAATGAAAATTGTTCGGGGTATGCATGTTGACTTGGAATGTATCTCATTCGAAGAAGGTACTGGAAAGTATAAGGGCTTAGTTGCTAATCTATACTTCCGATACGCCAACGGTGTAGAACTGAAAGCCATGCCGGGTAAAGGATGGACTCATGATTCATGTGAGGCTCTATACCAAGCAGGTATTAATAACACAGCAGATAGCCCTATCGGTAAGATTTACCATGTAGCAGGCTTACAACCCTCATCTAAGAATGGCTTGATTCGTATTCCCAAAGTACGGGAAGAGCGTCAGGACAAATCTGAACCAGACTTTTTAGGAGTCAGTATGGAATTACAAGAATTATTCTCAACAGTTGTGAACCATCTACGTAAGCAAGGTAAACCAGCTCAAGACGATGAAGGCCAATGTGTCTATCGTAATGATGAAGGCTGCATGTGTGCAGTAGGCGTACTAATAAAAGAAGACGTGTACTCTGACGAGATTGAAGGAAACAGCCTGTTTAATCACGGTGTACAAGAGGCTCTACGTAAATCGGATATACCTATCGAGTATGACGATTGCACTTATAAAATGCTACGTGAACTACAACTGTCTCATGATGGTTGTACTGGTGAAGTTGTGCAATGGCGTGAAAGCCAAGACCGTCATTGGAAGCAGATAGCAGATGACTTTGGTTTAACTGTACCGGAGGGTGTATGGCCCAAGTAACAGATGACGACATCCAAATCATGCTTGATGTATTCTCAGGTGCTGATGGCGGAGGCAAGTTCGTACTGTTCCGTGCCCGTTATCAGGACATTGTAGCTGAGGCCGAATTAGGCAGTCCTGAATCTAAAAAAATCGTAGAAGTATTCACACGCGCTACCAAACTGGTAGAACTATTAAGCGGTCCAATACCGGGAGAAGACAATGGAATTTCGTAAAAATAAAGCAGTAACAGTTGAAGGCTTTGATGAAGTACGTTCAACACCTGAAGAATTATCACAGCGTAGCCCTGCGGTTAAACGTATGTTGCGTAAGCACAAGGCCGATGCTCAGTTTAAAGGTCGTGCAAAAATTAGCATGTTATTTGCCCGTGTTGGCATCTACTTGCATATCTAATCCTCCAGGATGGGTTACCTTTAGCTCTTATAAAGGCAGAGTAAGACCAATTGTAAGAACGGCCATATTACCCTTCATATGTTATGTAAGGGAACTAATTATGGGATAGCAACGCGAGAACATCGTAGTTTGGGCAGAAGTCGACTAAGGTGGTTCGATTCCACCCTATCCCCCAGTAACTAGCAGACGCGGCACGAAGTAGATGGCAACATTCGAACCTAGACGTAAAGAAGCTAAGACCCGTAGGCAATACGTACCTCCCGACTAGTCCCCGTTAAGGACTACCAAACAATAGCAATGTAGCTCAGTAGGGAGAGCGTCCGCTTCATACGCGGAAGGTCGCTGGTTCAACCCCAGTCATTGCTACCAGTTACTTACTTAAGGCCCTAGTAACCTTATGGCGAATCAAGCCCGTCTAGTAGTAAACGCAGGTATGGGTCCATCCCGTTAGGCTCACGATACGAGTCACCAAATTCACGGAGTGTAGCTCAAATACGATACCTCAAAGAGCAGGCCTTTAATTGCCTACGTGCGGGAGAGTACCCCGTCACTCCGACCAGTTTAGACTTGGGCAGGCTTGCAAGAGCGGCTTGCAGATAACACGTAAGCATCCTTACGTACCTGTTCCCAAGCTAATATTATGGCTCGGTAATTCCAGTAAAGCGCGACTGGACGTATCCTAATAGGATACCTGAGCCGCAACTCAGGACGTAACCTCAGCACGTAATGGTGGTGGTTACACCTGACAAGGGAGTTCGCTACCCTCGTACCAGTTCCTCTCACCTCTGGTTTATCAAAGGGTGTTGAACAAATTTTAACTAGCCCGTGAATAGGTGGAACCGTATGTCCAACACGGGGAGTTTTAGATGCCAGTTTTCTACTATGCTTCTGGCTTATCAAAAAGCAATTCTATGCAGGATTACTCAAGTGGAAAGAGGGTTGATTGCAAATCATCTAAGCGGGAGTTCGATTCTCCCATCCTGCTCCAAACATTCACTACCAAAAGGGTTCATTATGAACTTAGTACAGCAAGTAGAAACATTGGCGCAGAAGTCAACAGTATCTAACAAGCCGCATGAAGCGTTAGAGTTGGCCCAAGCAGCATTAGCCTTAGCACAGGCGCAGTCTCTAATCACTGCTAATCCCCCACGGGAAGAAGTAGAGATTAAGGCTAAGTCTAAAACCAAACCGAAGAAGACCATTACTGGTCCTGAATAGAATTCACCATCGTCAGCACTGTTAGTCCCTTCGTGGCATGTCATTTGGTCAATAGTCCCAGTTGACGGACTTTAAGATTAATCAATAGAATTAGGTGTGAATCCTAGTCGCCTGCCCAGGCGTAAAATGGGCATATTTTATATACTTTTAGAGGAATGCATTATGACATTACGTAAAGCAATTGTTGTTGATGTGGATGACACTATCTTGGACTTTGGTTCGAGGGTTCGTGAATTCTTCAATCATCATCACGGTAAATCAATCACGGGTAAATCACTGGACTGGGACCTGTGTGAATGGCTCGACATTGAGAAGGGACAGGATAGAGAAGTACTAGAAGCTTTCATGGGAAGCTGGCAGTGTGGCGCTCTTGATGGACTCCCAGGAGCACGTCGAGTGTTAACCAAGTTAGTTCAGCAGGGATATGACATATTCTGTGTAACCGCGTGTGGCTTAGACCCTCAGGTACATGCACTACGCAAGGCTAACTTATACCATGTGTTCGGTGACATCTTTGAAGAGATTAAGTTCGTTGGGTTTAATGAATCCAAGGTGACTGCTATTCAAGAGATAGCCATGACACATACCATTGACTTATTCGTTGATGATAAGTACCAGAATATCTCTGATGTAATGGATGCAGGGTACGACAGCTGTATCTTACTTAAACAACCACATAACCGTCCGTACCGCCAAGAAGCCATATGTGCTCATGACTGGTATGAAATCTCTGCCATGTTGCAGGACTGGAATCACACTCAATGGAGCATCCGTTAATGACTACAATATACAAACTCTATACTCATAAACTACATAGCAAGTATGCGCTGTGTAGTGGCACTAATTCATGGTACTTCACAGAAGATGACCCAATGCCTACTATTGATGAAATGCGTAACAAGGCATTAACCAAAGGCTTCCCTTATGCGGTAGGAGGCAATAACTTGGACTTGAAGGAAATTAACTGGCAATTCGTTAGTAAGGTACAACTTGAAGGTGCAGTAACTAACGTACACAACATGTCTAATGCTGAGAAAGCTCAGTACTATGGCAACCTAGCCGACTTGGATAAAATACGTCAGCAGAACTTTGAAGAAGACAAGGCTAGATTCTTTGCTACGGAGCAAACTATGCCTATTGACTTGGGGAAAGCCAAGGAAGTTAACGCTAGGATATCTAAGCTTATAGACCAAGGCGCTAAAGTCGCTGTGCAAGACTCCATCAACAAAGTACATGAGCAAGGTATAGACAATTGGCTAGTCAATGCAGAAGACCGTAAGAAGTTCTTCGAGAAGTCTAAGTTGGATAGTGTCGGAATATTTAACCAAGCCGTTGATGCTGTTAAAGAAGCCAATCAACAGGTCATAGCTAAATGCTGCGGCGACATTGAGGGTAAAACTGAAACTGATACTCTTGGTAAGGAATGTATCTTTGGTCCAGGAGCCCCAATAGTGCTTAACAAGATTAAGCCTGAATGTGATAAAGGTGAGGTTAAGTCAGATGGAGGAAGCTCGTCTTACTATCAACTAGAAGTGTTGGTTCCAGCAGCTAACTGTATAACTGTTACGCCTCAGGTTATCAAGGTTCAATTTGAAACTGGTGATGTAATCAAAGCACTGGTTGATAATGACTTCGACTTGGGAAATGTACTTAAAGCCATGCGTCGTGTTCACTTAGCCGCTCAAGGTAAAGGCAAAGAAGGCACATCTATTGAGTATGATATGAAGAAGATTGAGTACTTCATTAAGAAATGGTATGACAATTATCAATTGGAGCAACTATGATTACCTTAGGCGAGATAGGAGTAAAACTCATGGGGTATGCTGAAGAGCATGACTTCGAAGTGGGAGAAGACGAATGATTATATTATACAGCATGGCTATAGCTATATTAGTAGTAATAGTCATAGGGCAGCGATGCTTTATAAACAACTTACGCTCAGAAGCAGAAGTTAATGAGAGCACCATTAAGATGTGGCGGGATAAGTACTCCGCTGTAAGCGAAGTGTCTACTATGCGTTGGGATAGAATAGTCAACTTGCAGGACCACTGCAAACACCTCAATTTACTTCTTATTAAAAACAGAGCGCTCTTAATGCGTATCAGGAGAAAGAAATGACGGCATTTGCAGTAACAGCGTTAGTGTTATTCTTAGTGACATTAATGTACAAAAATAAGTAGTAGCCGACTTCGTCGGTTATACGGTCAATAACTTTAATGCGTGGTTTCCGCGCTATCGCTGAGGAGCAACCTAATGGTTCTATATATTCTAGCAGTACTGGCAGCAGCCCTTTGGATTGGTGTCATGGTATACAATAGCAAGCCACGCACAGTTTACCTATTAGCCCGAGATGGGGAAGACGCGGTCTTACAAGGCATTGAGCCTAATCCTGAAGTCACACTTGAAGTCCAGAACAATATGGTCTGTGAGCAGGCTAAAGAGGGTGTCATCGTCCTAGATATAATAGGTAAATTATTCATTGAGCGCCGTTGGGTTAAACTAGCCTTAATGTTCAAAATCAAACCAAACTACGAAAAGTATACAGGTGAGGTTCTATGAAACCACTGGTAGTTGGCACCCGAATCTGGTGTACATCCCACGGTGTATTAGATATCACCAAAGGCAAGTCTTATGCTATTGCCAGCTCGCAGGATAGAGAATTCTCAATAGTAGATGATGCTAACGAGAGAAGCGAATTCCTTTACCCATTCTTCCATGACTACTTTTCAACTGAGAAACCTATGCCTAAAAAAGACACCCCATTTGTACCTTACGCTACAGCAGACTTTATCCCAGTAACTGGCGATGAAGCTAATAAAGTAATGGCTATCTTAGCTATGATGCGCGGCCTTCCTCTTAATGTCGAAGGTAAGCCTATGGGCCGTGGGACTAACATCTGTATCAACAAAGCATACTCTCGTGCCTATGAAACTGTTCATGTGCCTTGGGCATTCATTGCTGATAATGTAAGCCAATTGGAACTCACTGAGATGGGTGCGATATACGCTATATTCGATTCAGGTGACCGCGAACGTCTACCCCTTAAATTAGATATCTCAGGCGCTAGACTACCTCAGACTATCCACCGTCCAAAGGATGAGAAAGATGGCGAATAAAAAGCAGCAGCGGATAACTAACCTTATCCAACTACGGAATACCTTAACTGGTATTCCAGAAGTAAATAACCCTCAAGGTGAGGACGGCTACCATCCAGTATCGGCAGTTAACATGGCGCTGATATTAAATCACATTGACAAAATGCTATTGAACGATGGCATCCATAAGGTATAACTATGAACGAAGACGGTAAATTTTGGGCCACTATTGCAGCTACCATAGCTACAGTCGTCCTAACCATTGTGTTAAGCACCCAGTCATTCTATAAACACCACAACAACTCCATCACTAAGATGGTTCAGCGCGGTGTATCACCAATTGAAGCAGCTTGTGCTCTTGATGATGCAATGGGCAATAACCCTACATGTGTAATTTTCGCAACTAAATCTAAATAGGAACCACTATGCCTAAAGCTAATAGTATTTCAATCGGCCAATCAGCCGAACTTGTAGAAGACTGTATTGAAGCTGGTCTAGTACCGTTAGTTCTTGGGCCACCTGGAACCGGTAAGACTGCCATGATTAATCAGGTAGCAAATCAATTCAATCTTAAACTCATTGGTCATAACCTTACGACTAGTGAACCAACAGACCTAACAGGCTTCCCTGACTTGGACTGTGAAATCAACGGTATTAAGCGTAGTACGTTTAGTCCGCCAATCCTATTCCCTCTTGAGGGTGACCCAATTCCAGAAGGCTATGATGGCTGGTTATTAAACCTGGATGAGTTGACCTCTGCAGCGCTTGAAGTACAAGTAGCCTCTCATAAGTTAATCCATGAGAAGAAGGTGGGCCAGCATAAACTACATCCTGCTTGTGCCATCGTAGCTACCGGTAATGAAATTGATGACGGTAACTTAGTAATGGATATGGGTACGGCTATGCAGTCGCGCCTATGTACACTACACGTTCATGTGGATGAGCAAGAGTTCATGAAGTATGCGGTTAAGTCTAATATGGATTATCGTCTACGTGGTTTCCTTACTTGGAAGCCAGAACTAATCCATTGCTTTGATGCTGCACATGATGATGATACCTTTGCTTGTCCTCGTACTAATGAAGCCATGAGTGACCTACTCAAACTATGGCCTACAGTATCACCGACTAAGCTACCATTGATGATAGGCACAACTGGTCCTAAACATGCTAATGCGTTATTTGGCTACTGTAAGATTTATGGCACATTGCCTAGTATTAAACAGTTGGCAGCTAATCCATTAAGCGTTCAGATTCCAACTCAGCCAGATGTCAAGTTCGCTTTGGCAACATTAATAGGTGAAGCTATCTCTGTAGATAATGCAGAAGATATGATGGAGCTGGTTAAGAAACTTCCATTAGAGTTCCAAGTGTTAGCACTTACTTCAGCAGCGCAAGTGAATCCTACCATCCAGACAGACGCCAATGTTATTGATTGGTTTGTCGCTAATGCACGGGAATTGTACTAATGAATAAAGAACAAATACAACTACTAATCACAGAACTTAAAGGCGTTTCACTCACAGCTAGCGAAGATAAAAGCGCTCAGGGTATCGACAGACTTAAGGAGCAGTACTTCATAGCCCCTTGGGAAGGTGATGAATACATCCGTGAGGCCATAGAAGAGTTAGTGGTTACTCACGTTAACCGCTTTGGTACTCCAGATGTTTAGCGGTACGCTCGATGCTTGGGAAGAGCAAGATGCCCTTGATGAAATGATGGAACAGCGTGAAGCTATGGGACGTATAGATACTCCCAAGAGTGACCGCTTACAAATCTGTATGACAGCCTCATTATTATATGTGTGCTGTGATGATGACCATCGCCTCAAAGCCACACTCGATATGCATTACAATGAAATGTATCAGCGCATGACCATGATTAATCGCATGGAAATGGGTTTATCAGCTATATAGGAGTCCTTATGGACGAAGCACTAGTTAAGAAAGCTCAGAAGGAAATGGATAAGGCGAAGTATAACCTTATCACCAAAGCTGAGCACACATTCATTATGAACATTATGTTTGCTATGCGCTTCGTCTGGACTGATGAAGTACCTACAGCAGCTACTGATGGCCGTCATATTTACACCAACCCTGACTTCTTCCTTAAGGGGAGCCAACAGTTCCAACAGTTCATCCTGATTCATGAGACATACCATGTTGTGTTTAAACATGTGTGTCGCGGTAAGGCTATGCCTCATCTGGACCAGAAGCGCATGAACTGTGCAGAAGATTACATGATTAACTTACTGATAGATGATGTTATGGGCTACCACCCTGAGGAATGCTTATTTGATGAGCAGTATCGCGGTATGTCCTCAATGGAAATCTATCACTTACTACCGGCAGACATTGAACCTCCCGGCGGGCCTGATGTACTTGCACTAGCTTTACCCGGTGAAGGTGTGGCTGACGGTGAAGGTACAGCGGGTGACCAAGTTACCCAAGAAGACATTGATGCGTTAGCAGCTAACATTGACCAGATGGTTATTGCAGCAGCTATCCAACATGAGAAGAAGACTGGTTTAGGTCCAGGTGGCACCGGTACAGGCAGTAGCTTAGAACGGTACATTGAAGCCATGACTAATCCAGCTATCAACTGGCTACCATTGGCCCGCAAGCACATGACTGCCCACATAGGCAATACGATGTCCATGCGTAAGCCTAACCGCCGTTGGTTACCTCATAAGATGATTATGGCTAGTCGCTCAGGTAAAGGAATGAATGACGTAGCGGTCTATTTAGACAGCTCTGGTTCAGTAACACCTAATGAGCTGAATGAGTACTTGGCCTTCGTCCGTCACATGCATACAAGTATTAAACCGCACACTACGCATATAGCTAGTTTCGACCACTTGTTACATCCAGGCGGTAAATACCCACGTAGCGCAAGAATACCATCCCTCACATTAGAGGGTGGAGGCGGCACTGACATCTATAACGTAATGGATGATGCAGCCGAAATCGAACCCAAGTTAGTAGTTGTATTTACTGACGGGCACTTCCATCCACCTCTGCAATCTTCTGTACCATATGACCTACTATGGATTATCTTAGATAACCCTAAGTTTACATGTCATATAGGTAAAGTTATTCATCACACAACCAAGTGAGACAACCATGTCTAAGAAACAAAAAACTCAAACTAATGCGAATGTAGTAGCAGTTGCTAACTTAGAACTTACTCCATCGGCAACCGGTGCAGCTTCAGGTGTCAAGACTCAAGGCTTGAACCAAGCTGAGTATGACCGCACTCCATTGGAAGCGCTTAACGAACGCCAGAAAGAATACATCCATGCTATTGACACTAGCCCAGTAACAATGTGTACCGGTAAACTTGGTACAGCTAAAACGTACATTCCTACTATCATTGCAGCAGATATGCTACGTGATAAGAAGATTGAACGTATTATTGTGGCGCGTCCTTGTGAAGGTAAGTCTAAGTCTACTGGCTTCTTCAAAGGCAGCAAGAACGAAAAGCTTGAAGGCTGGTGTGCTCCTGTAACCAACACTCTTAAGAAGCGCTTAGGCCGTGGCAACTACGAAGTCTACCTAGCGATGGGCAAGATTGAGTTATTAGCTCTGGAGCAGGTTAAGGGCTTAAGCCTGGATGATACGTTCCTCATCGTGGATGAAGCTGAAGATTTAGATTCACCAGTTGCAGAGTCATTGGTAACTCGTATGGGCCAACGCTCTAAACTAGTCATCGCTGGTGACATTGCACAGCAAGATATTAAATCATACTCAGGCTTGCAGTATCTGCTTGACGTGGCTCCATACTGTGTTGGATTGCAACTAGCACTCATTGACTTTGATTCGTGGGACTACAATGTACGTTCTGAAGAGTCTAAAGCATGGGGTATGGGCTTCGAAGCTTTCAAGAAAGCTAATAAGAAATGAGCACTATATCCGCAATTCAAGAGATATCGTACAGTGTGCGATTATCCCCTACCGAAGTACAAACCTTGTTTGGTATGTTAAGTAAACTGGAGGATAGCAGTATCCAGCTAACTACTAAGCAAAACGAACTACTTCATACACTCACTGGAATAATCCAGGCCCAAGTACAAGTAACAGAAGGAATAACACTTTGAAACAATTTATAACAGGTGCATGTGCAGCAGTATTGGTATTAATGGCAGCAGGTCAAGCAGCTAATGCCGCATCCAATGACCACGGTGGTAACCTAAGCGATAACGCAATTAGCGTAAGTGACGGAATCCATATTGACATGGATGACGGTACGGTATTCAGCCGTGGTCATGGCAAGTCTATTGACTTGGTAACAGGAGATGAATTGACCACAGCCCTTGACGGTCTTAATGGCACGGACGGTGTAGATGGATTAGATGGATTAGATGCTGATATGGAACAAGTAGATACTAACACAGAAGATATCGCTGCCAATGAGTATAAGCTAAAGAAAGTGAGTGGTGAGTTAGATGAATACCAGACTACTCAAGCCGGTGTTGACTATCGACAAGACCAGCGCTTAGCTCAGACCAATCGTCGTGTAGATACACTCGAATTCCAAGTACAAGACCTGTACAGCGAAATCGACCGTCTTGACCAAGGTATGGCAGCTAACGCAGCACTTGCAGCAGTTCCACTAACTTACCGTGAAGGCTTCACTATGGGTGCAGGTATTGCATCATATAATGGAACAGGTGCGGTAGCATTACGTGGCAGCTACTCTGATGGTAAATATATCCATAGTGCAGGCGTAGGCTTAAGCGGCACAATAGATAGCACAGTAGTAAGCTACGGCTTCTCAGTGAACTTCTAATATGATGCAACTCGTCCCCGAATTTGAGTATAAGGTTACAGCCATCTTATACGGGGATGGCCCAATGGTATCTGTAGTGGTGGAAGCCACTATGGATGTCCGTGCCATCCGTCAAGGCAAACGAGCCATCATGGTTGACCATCAAGTTGGTGAACTAGATGTTAGTATTGTGGAAGTAAGGAGATTATCTTATGACGCGGTCGAAAAGAAAAAATAATGAATTTTTGATGTTATATGGACAGGCGGCACCGATAGTAGCCGATAACTGTCTAGCTAAATCCCATTGGGACTTGCTATGTACAGTCGAAGGCCAAACCCGTAAGTACGCATGGTATATGCGTGGACTTAACTTAGATGTATTGCAGTTGCTTAAGAAAGCTAAGGAACAAGTAGCAAGACACTTTGGAGTGGAAACTACTCAGGTAATGCTTGAAATAGTTAAGCAACGTCCGCGCTCTGTACCACCTATCCGTAATGGTAAAAAGAGTAACTGGTAATGTATCAAATAACAGCGGTTGTTCATGGCATTAAAGAGTCCATTGAAATAGAAGCAACATCGCGTTTATTAGCAAGCAGTATCGCTAGGGCTACCCTTGCCAAAAGTAACGGGGTATGTCCTCACACCGTATTCATAACAGGAATAATAAAAATATGAACTTATCGCCCGACCAGGACTTCGCCGTAACGGAGTTCTTGAAATTCTTAATGAACCCGAACCAACCAGAAATGGTTCTTATGGCACCTCCAGGTCGCGGTAAGACATTCCTTACTAAGTACCTAATCCAGAAAGCAAGAGATATGTCTCACATGCTATCTAACTTAGGATTCGGTGATTCAGGTGTAACCATTGACGTTACGGCCACAACAAATAAAGCAGCAGAAGTCGCTGAATCAATGTTGGGCACTGAAGTCAAAACCATTCATTCCACTCTTGGCCTAATTCCTCGTATGAACTATCAGACTTGGAAAGAAGAACTGATTAAGACTCGTCGCTTTAAGGTATTGGCTCCACAGCTAATCATCATTGACGAAGCTGGCTCAGTGGGTCCAGAGTTATTCGTATTCATCCGTGTAGCCTGCAAGCACTGCAAAGTCTTGTATGTAGGTGATGATGCGCAAACAGCTCCAATTGGAGAGTACGCTTGCCCTGTATTTGAAGCAGGTATCCCAACTGTCAACCTAAGCCACAACCATCGTAATGCTGGTGCAATTGGTCAGTTAGGTGATGAGATGCGTGAGACTGTGTATCAGGCTGTCAACCTCGACCGTCTAATAAACAACAAGCGTATCTTAATTGAAAAAGATTTAATGATTCCACGTTCACTGGAAATCGAAATTGACGATGCTCGTAATGCGCTCCACTTCCCTAAGATAGTTCCCAATGGCGACACTATCATTGAAGTAGATGCTGAAGAGTTTGAAGCTATGGTGAACCATGATTACATGGAACCACACGCCTCTGAAGACCTGAAGATTCTGGCTTGGCGTAATGCTATGGTGCTTGAGTATAATACTCATGTTCGCAGCTTATTCACAATGTCAGATGTGTTGGTATCAGGCGAGTCAGTGCTCACTAACAAAGCTATTACTATTAGTGAGAAAGTGTTTGCCTCTACCGATTCGGTACTGCAAGTGCAGTCAGTTAGTGGTAATGAATCTAAAGAAGGAGTGAGCGGTAACTACGTTACTCTAACGGGAAGAGAGGGTAAACGCGCTACAGTATTCCAAGCCCATGACATGAAAGATGTTAAGGCATTACTGGATTACTATTACCGTCAACGCCTAACTCAAGAGTATACAGACGCTAAAGAACTATTCGTTGATTTACGCCCTACACACTCTTGTACCGTACATAAATCCCAGGGAAGTACCTATGGGACTGTATACCTAAATCTAAATGACATTGGCTCTTGTAGAGATGCTAATGCTGTGGCCCGTATGTTAAATACCGGCATAACCCGAGCTAAAGAAAGACTAGTAATCTTTGGCGAATTACCAGCCCACTACGGAGGCTAATTATGAAAGGCTTGGCTCCCCAAGATAAGCGTTGTATGCGTGAAACCATTGTAACCAACTTCTTTAGCTGTGTCGGTGATAAACAGGTGGAACACTTAGATAACTTTATGGAAAAGATTGATGTGTGTAACTTTAGTTACAAGGGCGTTAACTACCATAACTCATTCACTACTGGCGGTAACTTCCGTCCACTACATGAGAATCATTATGAAATGTTCGATAAGTTTTTACTCGTATATAGTACGCTTGAAATGGAAATGGCTTCCCTCAGTTCTCTTCTTACACGACTTATGCGTCCTTGCAACTCCTTAGCAGATATGAAGGCTGTCATTCCTCTATTCTTGCATCGCTATATGTGGGTGCCTGAAATTGGTAGTGAAGTACCTGAAGACCATGACAAGGTGTATTTACTTGATGTGGAAATTGCAGAGCTTCATGAACAGAATGAGAAGTTTATCAATGAAGCCAAGGTTCGTTGCATGCGTGACCAGGTATTCAGCTAATGGCTACCTATAACCCTAACCCGTCATTAGGCGGGCATGGGACTTCAGCTCATGTTGCTGCCCAGAATAAGAAGATGGAGGAGTCCTTTTGGGCTGCTTTCTCTGCTAACAAAGGTTTAGTCGTATTGACCAAGCAAGGTAAGCTAATGGTGGAAGTCATGAATGGCGGTATCCCTAAAGAATGGGGGACACCAACTAAGGTAACTAAACATTTGTTCTTTTGGGGCGCTATAAACACTAAGCTTACAGGAGTCGAGTTCTTGTTTCAGAAAGCATTAGCCAATCTACCTCCGGAAGAATACTGCGCTACTTGGACCCATAACAACGGTACTATCCGTGAGACTGTAGGCGACTGCGAGAAGTTTAGTATTAACACTGAGGCACCTGAAGAGAAGTTACCTACCTTCGAGTTCTTCGCCATGAAAGAACCGGCTAGGCAGCAGGAGAAATTCTATGCGGGTATGTGGGCGCACTCATTATACGACAAACCAATCACACCTATAATTACAGGAGATGCATGAGACATGTAACCTTTAACAATAGTGCAGGCAAATGCAACATAGCAATTGTCATAAAAGAGAAGGCCTTGGTAAAGGACGACTTGCTTAAGCACTACGTTGACCCCTTGATAACACTTGGGGTGGACAAAAACGAGATAGTGGCATTCAGCCTAGACTACAAGAACAACAAAGCACCTGCGAAACTAGTTAAAGACTATGTGCCAGTACTGTTGCGTTCACTTGATAGTCTAGGAACACAGGTAATTTACTGTGCTGATGCCACTTATTTTAAATCACTCACAGGCCTTAAACAGGCGGAAGCTCACTATGGTTATGTACTACCATGCGCTTGGGCTGGTTTTGAACACATTAATATTGTGCTTGGTACTAACTATGGCAGCGTGTTTCATAATCCCGCCAATGGCCCGAAACTGGAACATTCGTTACAAACGCTTTACTCGTATGTGGGAGGCTTCTACAAACCCCCTGGCGAAGATATCATTGAGAGTGCTCAATACCCTAAAACGCTTACGGAAATAGCAGCGTTCTTGGACTCACTACACCAGTACCCTGAAATCACTTCTGACTTTGAAGCGTTTAGCTTGAAGCATTATGAATCAGGTATTGCAACGGTTGGGTTCGCTTGGGATAAGCATAACGGTGGCGCATTCTTATGTGACTATAAAGAATACGAACAACCGCTTCCTATCTTTAATGATAAGGGTGATGAAATAGGCACCAACTACGGTAAGCAGCGTAGAAATAAAGCAGTACGTAAGTTAATCCGTGACTTCTTTGAGAAGTATGAAGGTAAGGTTATTTGGCACAACGTAGCATTTGATGCAACGATAGCGGTCGCTAACTTATGGATGACTCACATCTTGGATAGACCCGGTCTGGTTAAGGGCATGCACCACATGCTCAAGAACTTCGACTGTACTAAACTAATATCGTATCTTGCTACTAACACTTGTGCCGGTAATCACTTATCGCTCAAAGAGCAGGGCCAGATGTTTGCTGGTAACTATGCTGAAGAAGATATCAAAGATATCCGTAAGATGAAGCCAGGCCAGCTACTGGAGTACAACCTAGTGGATTGCCTTACTACTCACTTCACCCGTGAGAAGAACTATCCAATCATGGTGGCCGATGACCAAGAGCACGTCTATACCGGTATATTCAAAGAATCCATCACGACCATCATTGAGATGCAATTGACTGGTTTGCCTATTGATATGCCACGGGTACTGGAAGTGCAGACGATACTCCAGGATATCTCAGATGAAGCCAGTTCAGACATGGCAGCAGAACCTGAGCTACAGCGCTTTATTCATGAGTCTATACTTGAACGTATTGCATTGGATAATGAGCAACTTAAGACGAAGAAGCGTACTTATGCTGAAGCGGCTGAGAAGTGTAGATTCAATCCAGGCTCACCTAAGCAACTACAATCCCTCTTCTATGACTTCATGGGACTACCAGTAATTGATAAGACCGCAACTAAGCAGCCTGCCTGCGGAGCCGGTACTATTAAGAAACTGCTGAACCATGTGAAGAATCCTGCGCATAAGGTAATACTGGAAGCTATCATGGCCCACAGTAAAGTCGAGAAGATACTTAACACATTTATACCGGCATTCTTGCTGGCACAGGATGGTGGAGATGGACGTCATTACCTCTTCGGGAACTTTAATCTTGGTGGGACTGTCAGTGGCCGTCTTTCTAGCAGTGGTCCTAATATGCAAAATCTTCCCGCTTCGGGATGGATAGGCAAACTAATCAAATCATGCTTCAGTGCTCCTGATGGCTGGTTGTTTGGCGGTGCTGACTTTGCATCATTAGAAGATTACATTTCAGCGTTAACTACCCGTGACCCGAATAAACTTAAGGTTTATCTTGATGGTTATGACGGGCATTGCCTCAGGGCACATAGTTACTTTGGCTCACAAATGCCTGACATTGTTAACACAGTAGAAAGTATTAACTCCATTAAGAAACTGTACCCTGATTTACGCGCACTATCTAAAGTACCTACATTCCTATTGACCTACGATGGAACATATCATGGCCTAATGGGTACCTTGGGTATGTCAGAGATGGTTGCCCGTGGCATTGAAGACAACTACCACCGTCTGTATGCGCATTCAGATAAGTGGAAACGTGAGAAGATTAAGCAGGCTTGTGTAGATGGTTATATCACAGTTGCCTTTGGCCTTCGTGTACGTACTCCTATACTTTCTAAGACTCGTCTTGGAACCAGCAGTACTCCATATGAAGCCCAGTCTGAATCCAGAACTGCTGGTAATGCATTAGGACAAAGTTACTGCCTACTTAACTGTAGAGCGGCTAATGAGTTCTTCCGTAGAGTCCGTGCTTCTGATTACGTTAATGAAGTTAAGATTGCTGCACAGATTCATGATGCTATCTACTTAATGTGGGTAGACAGAATGGAAGTAACGCAGTGGGTTAACCAGAACCTTACTGAGTGTATGGCTTGGCAAGAACTGGAAGAACTTAAACACGATAAAGTTAAACTAAGCGCGGAGTTAGATGTATTTGCACCGCACTGGGGTAACGCTATCACCCTTAAACCAGCCGATGATATCGACACTATCTATGATAAGTGTATCGCAGGCTATGATGAATATATGGAAGCAGCATGACATTTATTGATAAATTAAAAATAGCATTTAAAGAACAGCCATTCACTATGGTTTGGCGCTGTCTATGGATATTACCGTTAACGGTTACCATACTATTAGTTATGTTAGCCCTGACAATCTTTAACCTTGGATTTGAAGAGGCGAAGGATTTGTGGGACTACTGTTACTAGGCGGTGAGGCCTAGCACCCTCATCACTCGGCAAGCCTCATTCAGGGGCTAGCCTTTCACCACCAAGTAGGAAGTATATGAGTAATTTATTAGACTACCTAGACCCGCAGTACAGTCAGTACTGCACCAGCGAACTACAAGAAGATTACCTAGCAGCATATCAAGCATCACAAGGTAATTGTGCGGCAGCAGCACGCGCTGTAGGGGCTACAACCTCTGCCATACGTAATGCTATGATTCGCATAGAAACTGCAGCTACACGCGCTGGCTATTCCCCTGACCACGACATGGTGAAGACCTGTCCCGATGGGTTCTTAGTCAAAGGTGTGTCAACACTCTATGGCAAAGACGGGGAAAAGAAAATCCAGTGGGTTAAAACCGCTATTGATGCAGAGCGCCAGAAGGAACTCATGATAGAAGCTATTGAAGCTTTCTGTGATGACATGCCGGCCATTAACTCAGTACCGACTCCCATATTCATTGATGAAGACTTGATGACCATCTACCCGTTAGGTGACCCTCATATCGGAATGATGGCATGGATGGAAGAGACCGGGGAAAACTGGGACTTGAAGGTGGCTGAGAGTAAAATGTGCGCGGTGTTCCACCGTCTCGTTAAGGCTGCGCCTCCTTCGGCTAAGGCCGTAATTGTGAACCTTGGTGACTTCTTCCATGCAGATAATATGGAAGGTACTACTTCCCGTAGTGGGCACTCACTTGATATGGATGGGCGTTACGCTAAGATGATTCGAGTCGGTGTTAAGATTATCCGTCAGATGATTGACAGCGCATTGGCCCACCATGCAGAAGTAGAAGTAATCAACGCCGTTGGTAATCATGATGATACCGGTTCCCTGTTCCTCTCAGTATGTTTACAGAACATATATGAGAATGAGCCGCGTGTAACCATCAATGCTAATCCAACTCCGTTCCACTACTTTAACTGGGGTTCATCTATGTTCGGTGTACATCACGGCCATACTTGTAAGGCAGACCGTTTACCTATGGTAATGGCTACTGACCAAGCAGAGTTGTGGGGTAAGACCGAGTTCCGTACATGGTTAACAGGACACATTCACCATGACACTAAAAAAGAGTACTCCGGTTGTGACGTGGAATCATTTCGAACTCTTGCGGCTAAAGATGCTTATGCGACGTGGGGGGGTTACCGAGCCCGTCAAGACAGCAAAGCAATAGTCGTACACAAATCATTTGGCGAGATTGAACGCCATACAATCAACATCAAGCAAGTAAGATAATGTTAGTGGCAGGCAACTTCGTTGCTTGTCCGAATTCTCATAATAAGGAATAGCAATGTCGCGTTATAGCAATATAGCAAATGTACCGCTATCAGTGGCGGTCTGGTTAGCTCATGATGAGTATGACCATAATCCAGATACTGAAACCATTAGTGTCACATCCTTAATTAAACCTGTCCGTGAGATAGTTTTAGCTAAGCGGGTAGTGGCCTCTGGTGAACCTGACCCAGTGGAAATCATTGGTATGGTTGCATCCTCAATGGGTACAGCTTTCCATGACTCTATTGAGAACGCATGGAACTCCGTGAAGCTAAAGGATACCTTGAAAGAATTGGGTATTGTTAAGCGAGTTCGTGACCGTATTGTCATTAACCCTACTAAGGAATATATGGAGGAGAGCCCTTCAGCTATCCCAGTCTATATGGAGCAGCGTGCCCATAAGAAAGTAGGTACTACAACAGTCTCAGGTAAGTATGACTTTGTAATGGGCGGCCGAGTTGAAGACTTTAAATCAACCAGCACATTCACTTACGTCAACAAAACCAATGATGACAAGTTTAAGCTCCAGGGTAGTTTATACCGTTGGCTTAATCCCGACATCATTACTGAAGACTTCATGGCGATTCAATACATCTTCACAGATTGGATGGCATTACGCGCCAAGACTGATGAGAAGTATCCACAGTCCCGTGTGTTGGAATACCCAATTGAACTATACTCAATTAAGCAAACCGATAACTACGTGAAAGCTCGTCTCAAACAAGTTAAAGAACTTGAAGACGTACCTGATGAACTCTTACCGGATTGCACCCCTGATGAGCTATGGCAGAAAGACCCAGTCTACAAGTATTACAAGAACCCTGCGACAGCAGCTAAAGGTGGCCGTAGTACCAAAAACTGTGAAACCCTGTTAGAAGCCAATCAAATCAAAGCTAAAAATGGTGGTGTAGGTGTGGTCAAAACCGTGTTCGGTGAAGCCAAGGCCTGTAACTATTGTAAAGCAGCGTCAATCTGTGGTCAGCGTGACCGATTAATTGAAGAGGGCATTCTTGTCACCCTCGTTTAACCCAGTAGAGAACATCTACTATAATTAAAGGTAACTTATGAAGGACTTAAAAACAGTTCCGTATAACCCTACTTCTGAAGAAATAGTAGACGTTCTTTGCCAAAAGACTCAGAACGATAATCGTGACTTCTTCCGTATCTCAGTAGCCTACTTCTTATGTAAGATGGCAGGGTGTATGCGTATTAATGTTAAGACTCATGACCGTGGAGTACTACCGGTTAACTTGTACGCTATTAACTTAGCATCATCAGGTTATGGTAAAGGTCACTCAACTAACATTATTGAAGACCACGTTATTAATCAATTTCGTGAACGATTCATGGGTGAAACTTTCGGCTTAATTGCTGAGAAAGAATTAGCCAAGTTAGCTGTTAAACGTGCAATCCAGAATGACTGTACTGAAGATGAGGCACTAGCTGCCATCAAGAAAGAGTACAACACTCAGGGCCATCAAGTGTTCTCATTTGATAGCGCAACTCCAGCAGCGATTAAACAAGTACGCCATAAGTTTCTAATGGCGGGTTGCGGTTCAATCAACATGGAAATTGATGAGATTGGTTCGAATCTCGTTGAGGGTGCAGATGCATTTAAGACAATGCTGGAACTGTACGATGTTGGTAAAATTAAGCAAAAGATTACTAAGAACACTGCCGAGAATACTCGTAGTGAGGAAATCGAAGGTCGTACCCCTACTAACTGTCTGATGTACGGAACGCCTGCTAAGCTACTTGACGGTGGCAAAGTGGAGCAAGAACTCGTCTCTATGTTAGATACCGGTTACGGTCGACGTAGCTTCTTTGGCTTTGCTAAAGACATGCCTTCTCAAAGTGTACTTACTCCTGAAGAACGCTATGACTTGTTAACCAATGGTAACACTGATGCATTCTTCCAAAGCATCTCTGATGACTTCGGTGAACTAGCAGATATTGATAACTATGGTCGTGTGTTACTCATGACTAAAGAAACCAGTATTCTAGTAATGGAGTATCAGGACTATTGTGTGGACCGTGCTCGCAAGATGGCCGACCACCAGCAGATACAACAGGCAGAGATAACTCACCGTTATTTCAAATCCCTGAAGTTAGCAGGTGCTTACGCTTTCATGGATGGGAGCCATGAAGTCACAGCAGACCATTTCTACGCAGCGGTTAGACTATCTGAGGACTCTGGAGCGGCGCTTAACGCCATTCTTACCAGAGAGCAGAACTATGTCAAGCTCGCTAAGTATGTGTGCTCTATCGACCGTGAGGTTACTCATGCTGACCTTACTGAGCAACTACCGTTCTATAAAGGTAACGCAGGCTTTAAAGCAGATATGCTGACACTAGCAATCGCTTGGGGCTATCGTAACAACAAGGTTGTGAAAAAGTCTTATGTAGATGGGATTGAGTTCCTATCAGGTGATGAACTTGGAGAGACCGACTTGGATAACATAACATTATCCTACTCTGACCATGCAGCGTATAACTACTCTGATGGCTTAGATGAAGAGTGCGCGTTCTCTGACATAGGGGAATTAACCAAGTTAGACGATATGCACTGGACTACTCATCACTTCCTTGATGACCATCGCTGCGGTGCAAACGTAATCCCAGGGTTCAATCTACTTGTCCTGGATGTAGATGAAGGTGTGGATATAGCTACAGTTCAATTACTGATGGCCGACTACACTTACCACATCTACACTACGAAACGCCACCAAACCTTTGATGCGGAAACGCAGATTCAACATGGAGATAGATTCCGTGTAGTAATCCCATTGAACTACCAGCTTAATCTAAGCGAAGAAGACTACCATGAGTTTATGGTTAACATCTCGCAAGGACTACCGTTTGCAATTGATGAAGGCACGTTCCAACGCTGCAAGAAATGGCTGACTAACGATGGTGAACAGTTCGATAACGAAGGCATGCTATTTGATGCCCTACCATTCATTCCTAAAACTACCAAGAACGAAGCGCGTCAGCAAACAGTCGTTGACCAAGCTAGTCTTAATAATATGGAACGCTGGTTCATGGGCAGTACTGGTACAGGCAATCGCAGTAACCAACTTGTTAAGTACGCACTAATGTTAGTGGATGCAGGCAAGAATGTTAATGAAGTTACTGAAACCGTATTGGACTTGAATAAGAAGCTACCTACACCAATGCCAGAAGCTGAAGTAATGGCTACTATCATTGTGTCTGCTAGTAAAGCAATCAAGAAGCGTGATATTTAATAAATGGGGCCAGCTCCGCTGGTCAAATGGTCATATTCAAAAAGGAAACACTGAATGTCTAATGACAATTTAGTTCTAATCTGCGGTACATCCGCTACAGGTAAATCAGCCTCACTGCGGCATATGGAGATGCCGGAAGGTGTCGCATATCTCAACTGTGAGAATGGCAAAAAGTTACCTTTCCGTGCTAAGTTTTTAGCAGGTGAAGATGAAAAACCCGGTATTACCATTACCGACCCACTGGACATCTTTTCGATGTTTGAGGCGGCAGAAGAAGATGACGATGTACATTCCATTGTTATTGATACTGCAACCTACATGATGGATATGTACGAAACACAGTACGTAATCAACTCAGCCAATACAATGAAGGCTTGGGGCGAATATGCCAACTTCTGGCGTGAACTCATGCAAACGTATGTAGCGAACTCCACGAAGAATGTAATTATGTTAGCGCACACTTCGGATAAATTAAATGATGAAGGTGTTGTAGTAGACCACATGGTTCAAATCAAAGGTTCTATTATGAAGATTGGCATTGAGTCATACTTCACTACAGTAGTTGCAGCCAAGAAAGTTAAAATCAAGCAATTGAAGAAATTCAAGAATGACTTGTTAAATGTCTCAGAAGCTGAAGAAGCTCTTGGGTTTAAGTACGTCTATCAAACCATGCTCACTAAAGAGACTATGATAGAACGTATCCGTGCTCCCTTTGAGATGTGGGACCAGCAAGAAACATTCATTGACAGTAACATCCAACATGTATTGGACCGCTTCGCAGACTACTACGAAGACTAAACAATACCAATTTAATACTAATCAAATTCATTAATATAAGAGAGTAATTATCATGGGTTTCGGAAACTTAGGTAAAAAAGAAAACATTAAATCACAAAAAGATGTAATTCGTACTGGCGGCAATGGCGCACTAGATTCTGGTGTAATCGCAGGCGAAATCGAAGTAGCGTACCTAACTAAATCTAAAGGGGGTGCAGCTTGCATGACCTTACACCTGAAAAATGATACAGGTGGCGTATTCAAAACTAGCCTATGGCTAACTGGCGGTGACGCTAAAGGTAATAACAACTTCTACGTCGATAAAAATGGCGATGAACAGTATCTGCCTGGCTTCGTAATTGCTGACCACATCTGTTTATTAGGTGCTGGTGAAGACCTTGGTGACCTAGTGGAAGACACGGTTACTCGTGGTATCAAAGTATATGACTTTGACGCTAAGAAAGAAGTTACAAAAGAGTTCGACGTTATCGAAGAACTTGACGGCCAACGTGTCAAGCTTGGTATCTTCAAGCAAGTTGTGGATAAGACAGTACTGGAAGGTAAGGTTTATGTACCAACGGGCGAAACTCGTGAACAGAATGAAGTTAACGTAGTGTTCTCTGATGAAGATGACCGCACGGTAATGGAAATGTTAGCGGAAGAAGACGAAGCTGGTTTCATGGAAGAATGGAACGAAGCGTATAAAGGCAAAGTCTTCAACAAGTCTAAAGGCGCTGCTAAAAACGGTAAATCTGGTGCACCTTCTGGTGACGCTGACTCTGGTGACAAAAAAGAGTCTAAGAAAAAAGCTGGTGGCATCTTCGGTAAGAAGAAATAACTAGTGCTCTTATGCCTTGGGAACAATTACCCAAGGTGTGGAAAACCAAGGCAGAGTACTTCAATTGGCTGAGAGGCCAAATGCGTAAAGCTTGGAGTCGGCATCCTATCAAGAATGAGTTTAAGCGCAAGATGCGTGTCAAAGCCCCTATGGGCAAACTGATTGATAAGAAGACCGGCTTACCCAAGATAGTTGCATGCCAAGTGTGCGTCCAGTGCGGTGAAACATACCGTGAGGGCGATACACAAGTTGACCATATTAATCCTGCCGGTGCTTTTCAAAACTGGGAGGATTGTCAAACTTGGCTTATGGGATTGATGCAAGTCAATTTCAGCTCTCTCCAAATGATGTGCATAGAGTGCCACGCCACAAAATCATACGCAGACCAATACGGTTATTCCTACGAGGAAGCCGAAGCACAGAAAGCTTGGATAGCTTGGGATAAGGAAACTGAAATAGCTGAGCAGAAAGACTTGCTTACTATGGAAGGTGCCACCAGCGTTCAAAATGCTACTGTGAGAAGGTCTGAATTCGTTCGCCTATATTTGAGTAATACATAATGAAAATAGTACAAAGCATTACCCTTGAACCATGTGACTTTGCTGAAGCAGTCACTGACTTCTTGAAGAAGAATAATATCGTCGCAGGAGTCACTGAACAGATGATTATTGACGGCCTTGATGATGACCTCAATCTAAGCATTGATACCTCTGGTGTAGCTCCTACGAAGGCTCCTGTTAAACGCCGCCGTAGAACTAAAACTCCTGAAGTAGTTGAAAAAGCCGAAGAACCCACTGATTCTGGTGAAGGCGCTGAAAAGTTAACCTTACAGCAAGAAGCCAATCAACGTAACATCGACCGCATTGCGAAAGAAGAAGCTGAAGAAAAGGCAGAAGCATTAGCTAAAGCTGAAGCTCAAGCCGGTTCAGGTGCATCTACTGTTACTGAAAAGCAGAAAGCTGTGAACATTGCTGACATGGAAGATGATGGTGGTGATGACATTACTGAAGAAGAAGAAGCTGTTATGGAAGCGCAAATTGCGTTAGACCGTCAAGCTTTGATTGATTCTCAGGATGGTGGTTCAACTGACCCTGAACCTAAAAAAGAAGAAGGTTCATTATCTAGTTCTGTACCTAAAGAAAAGAAATCAATCTTCTCTAAACGTAAGAAAGCTTAATGAAAACGCTCCTTAATTGGCTATTAGCCTTTGTAGTGGGAGCAATAGGCATAGTGATGTTCGTATTCGCTATACCTATCGCAATATTCGCGGGGTTCATACTCCTATCCGTCCTAGCCTATGGGGCAATAACTGTTGACGCCATCGAACCCCCTGACACGTAGAACATCGCCAGGGCAGTGAGCAAGATAGTACTTAGTGCGTCTGTACGTATCACCCCATTGACTAAAGATTAACGAACAAGATTCAATGTAGGTAAGTCTACAATTGACGGTACTAACGACGGAAGATTGAAGTTAGTTTTACCGTATAGATTTGCCTGCAATAGGTTTGAATCCATGATATCCGACACATCACCGAATTGGCCCTGAAGTAACACATTAGCAAGCGTGTTGCCAGGATGCTCCTTCATGATGTGGAGGATAACTTTTTGTGTACGTATAAAGAACTTAGTGAACATAACGAAACCAATGTCATTCAGATACTGGATAACCTTATGAGTCGGTAAGTCATAGTTAATAAATATATCAACAATCATATCCACAGACTGTTTAGGCGTCATACCTTTAGCTATGTTGTTCTGGTGTAAAGTAAAGCGAGCCACGAAGTCAGATAACTGAGCAGCATCACGTAGGAACTTATACGCCTTAGTTTCATGGGTCAGTAACACAACCTCAGCAGCTTTAACTAGTGGTTTAGCAGCCTTACTCGACTTCAACGGTGCAATAGCTTTATCCAATTTACCTGCTTTAGTGAACTGCTTATCAGTGTCACCTAAGTCTTCAACTATGGCAGTATATATACCTTCATCCATTAAGAACTTAACAGGGTTATTAGCAATACTCGTATTCAATTGAGCAATCTTGAATTCAAGTTCTTTTTTATTGCCACGACCGCGTTCTAAATCACGTTCAGCTTCGAACAACGCAGACTTATCTTTCAAGAAGTCTTTAGTTGAGCGTATAGCAATAGCATGGTCACGAACGATGTTCTTCATAGGTACGCCTAACGTCTTAAGCAATACCACATTAGAGCCTATGTTACCTTGGGTAACTACGATAGATTTAATAACAATAGCGTCCTTAACCGCTACCACTACTTCTTTCCATACATCCTCAATGAACTTAGCTTTAGGGTTAGCGAACATTGCCACCAACGCATTATTGAACAAACCTTCAATCTTCTTAAGGCCTTGCTCCTGCTCCACATCTACTTTTTTAAGTGACGACACAGATAGTTTACGTTGACCGAAAACCAATGTAATCATGTCACGACGAACATACATATCTTTACCACCCCAAGTAGACTTAATGCTCTCACGCATCTCATGAGGCATCATCGCGTATATTTCCTTAAGCGACTCATCAGTACTAGTTGGGCCCACTTTAGTAAACAGAGCAGGAGTCTTAGCGAAGTTCCCTAAGTAGTCCTCATGTAAAGAACTAACTACCTGTGCATTCAGCTCAGCAGACTTAACCTTATCTTGTACACTTGCAACCATGTGGCCTAACACTTGGTCGAATGAATCATCTTTACTCATAAGATTAATCTTAGTTTGCTCATTCATCATGTAGCGGAAACCAGTTAAGTTACCTTGGTTATCATGAATCTCTACTAGCATGTTAGTACCTTCATCTACACGGGTATCACCGGCCTTAAACATCTGTGCAATAACACGACCTTTACGGGCTTCAATTATACCATGGTCAGCTCGCGCATCAGCAGTAGCCTGAGTGATAGAGTTCTCGCCAAGACGGGATACATTCTGCGCAATCAAGTCAGTACCTTGAGCAGACAGACTAGTTAACGACGCAACACCTGAATCATAACGAGCTGTCAAACCATCCTTGTTCACCATCAATACTTGCGGGTTACGGTCTTGAGTAGGGTCAAGTTTATGCTTAGCAACTACTTTCCAACCAGCCTGCAATAGGTCAGCTACATCCTCTTCGTTTACAGATTGAAGAGTAACATTAGGGTCAAGGATTTCCTTAGTATGGCCCTTAACGATTAACGCTTCATTTCCAGCAAAGTTATTCTTAGCCGCGTCTTCTTTAGTGAACGCATGCTCTTGCATAGTAAAGATGATACCGTTGTCTTTAGTATCGGCGGCATACTCATTTTTGATTACTGCAGAAGCTAATGCTTTCTCAGAACCAAGTGTATAACTCATTGCATAAAGTGTAGCCAATGTATCAATAACATCTACGTTGTCACCATTCTGCGCATCTTGGTTAGCTTTATCATAGAACGCGATAGTACCAGCGTTACGTAGAGTAAGATGCTCACGGCTTGTACCAGTTGCCATAATCAAACCTAAGTTACGAGCTTGCTTCATATAGAAGTGCTTGTTGGCTCCGGTTAATTTTTTAGTAACTATATCAATCTGAGCGGTTAACTTAGCGTCATCAACAAGTAAGTCAGCAATCTCGTCCATGCCGTATTCACCAGTAATGCTAACAATATCTGTCTTAAGTAGAGCGCGTGTTATTGCATTCTTGTCATCACTAGTAAGCTCAGACTTGAACGTAGATAACAAGTGCTTAGAAACTGCTACCTGAGTCTCACGACGAGCTTGGTCAATCACTTTATTAGCATGGCGACCAAGTGTATGCATGTAACCATTAGAAGCAGTACGGCCTTTACCTTCAGTGATTAGCTGAGCAAAGAAACCATCACGTACTGAACGTGCATTGCCTCGGGCTAGTAGTAAAGCATTCTGCCATTGTTCAAATGTGAACTTAGTAGATGCTCTGCCTATACGACCTAACTGGCCTACAACTTTCTTCTTAGAGTTCTTAACAATAGGAGCAGTAGTTAGTTTCTGTAGTGGTGCTATAACCTTCTTAACTAATAGCTTAGAAGCGTCATCCAAAGTATCAGCAGCTTTGTCATACATAGTGTAAATAGCAGACTGCTTACGATGGTTAATCCCTGCAAGTTGTTCACCTAATGCACGTAGTTTAGCGTCAGCAGCCATACGGCCAGTCTGTGTAATCTGCGCAGTAAAGAAATCTAGTATACGTGTGAACAACTCTTCTAACATTTTCCAAGTAGTAGGAACCTTGAAACGCTCTGGCTTGTTTGATTCCAGTTTACCTAAGGCATTCATGAAGTTCTCATTAGTCAAACCAATTGCCATGAACTCATGTAAGTGACCGCTACGCTTAGCTGTAGTATCCGTTAAGCCTGATTTACCACCCGTCACATAAACATCTTTGTTATTGAAGATATGGTCATAGCGAGCCTGTGCAGCAGCATCTGTCTCAGAAGTACGGGTCTCACCCGGAGTAAGGAACGCTTCGAACGTCAACTCTTTACGTGCTTTCAAGAACAACTTGTTTAGTTCGCGTGCAGCCCATGAAGTACCATCAATACCGGCAGCAGTTACGCTATGCACTAGCTCATGCACATATACTTCCTGTACACTCATTTGCACCTGGTTATTCACGCCACCAACAGCAGACTCAATATAGATGCTCTGGCCTTGTACAACACCACGAGTCTCGCCTTGTTGAACATCACGTAACTTAACTGACATAGGACGTAATACTTTATTAACCATGTTAGTTAATGTCTCTTTTAATGCCCCTTGATGCGCTATAGAGGCTGTAATGTTCCCCATGTTGACCATTGCATCAAATACCTGAACGCTGTTCTCCTTGTTAACGTCATCGCTAAACTGCTCATTGAAGTTGTTAGTGTCCACTCCTTGAGAAGACGAACCACGTATGTCCTCAGAGATATTTGCAACATCGTCGTCAATAGAAGTCTCAGCAGACTCCGTAGGTACATTGAATGCCCCACCTTCTGTGTGATACTGGCTAACTACTTTGATTGAATCCGTAGTCTCATTCTTAGTAGCTATAATATCTTTTAGCTCGGTAGTTGCTGTAGCTAAGTACTCACTAACAGTACCCATCTTTTTACCAGTTAAGATTTGGTTCAACTGTTTGATGTTATCTGTCCCATCAGCCTTATCTTCATCTACTAGTATACGTATCGCTTTAGTCACTTCATTCAATACTTCTTCAGCAACAGTAAGCTCGCTCATTACTTTATGGAAGCCTTCATTAAAGTTCTGTGTACCGCTAACCGCTTCATCAATAGAGAAGGCATAAGCATCATGTACGTTAAGGCCTGAATTATTCTCAAGCTGTAGAACCATAGTAGCAGCATCAATACCGTGAATCGCAAGAATCATCGGAGCAACGCCAGCGTCCTGCCATTCATCAATAGATGAGTAACCGGTAGTAGACTTGGTGTTAGCTCCATTTTTATTAGGATTACTAGTACCGTTAATTGGACGACTGTAACGCTGTTCTTGGATGTAATCTTTATTCTCATACTGGCGTACTTTCTTAGACTTCATGGCTAGCGTTTTCTCATTGGCATTACCCGACAGTTTAGAGAAGTAGTTATTAAATACCGGCACAGAATCCATCAACGTCTGTACTAACTCAGCTTTAGAGTCAGCAGACATTGCATGCCCTAACTTAGATTCACCAAGAGCAAGTTCACGCTTATAACGGATGTTGAATGCTTCGAACATAACAGTCATTGCAGTATTAACTGAAGTACGGTTAGTGCTGAATGCATGGTACTTAGCTTCAAGGGCATTCTCTAATGCTTGTCCATAGGTCTGTGCTATGTACTGACGAATAGCTAAATCAGCATCAGGCGACATAAGAGTATTCAATTGTTCGCCTGGCTTAATCACAAACTTCTTACCAGATACAGTTTCTATTTGGGCCTGTAACTGCTTAAGAGTAACCGCATCAGCAGAAGCTAACTTAGTGTATATGTTACCAACGATGTCTTCAGCAAACGCATCCACAACACCTTTAATAGCAGCACCGTAGTTAGTAATCATTAACGGGTTCTTAGACATTGCACGGGTAATCGCAGTAGCCTTGTCAGCACCAAAGATAAGAATATCTAATGCAGCAAGTTGGGCATTATTTGAACCAGCTCTCTCAAGGTCCATATGTGTTTCCCACTCAGCAGATAAGTCATTGTAGCTATCTTTGTTGTTCGGGTTCATAGCGCGTTCACCATGAGTAGCCGCATTCTCTTCATTGTATAAACCAGTACGAGTAAGACGTACATTCATATCTGCAACATCATCTGCAGCGCCTAACTGCCATGTACCGATAGCAACACCATTAGTGATACCATCTACTTCACGGAACAGGTTGAAGTCGAACGACTCAGTATTACTAATCTTAACCAAGTTAACTAATGCATCCAGTGTGAACGCTTTCTCTCCACCCATTTTAACAGCGGCTAGTATCGCATCTTGGTACTGGTCAATCTTATCTTCGTTAACAGCACGTTTACCATTAACAGCTTTGATTGCTTTCATGGCTAACTTAATCTCAGGAGTCTTAATCAAAGCTTCATACTGAGCAAGTGATGCATCAACAGTTAGTTTATCAACAGAGATACCAAGACCTTCCGCTACAGCTAGTTTAGCTTGGATTAATAACTCAGGTTGTGCAATTGGGTCAACAGTAGTAGTCCATACATCCATACCATAAAGGTGACGATGTAACTTATCACCCTGCAGATTGATTGTATTAGAAATCATACCTAGACGTTGGTTCTTCCATACTTCATGCATCATGTAGAACTTGGTATCCAATGAACCTTGAGCCAGTAACTTAGACTGGAAGTTAGTGTTGTTTTCCACACTACGAACAATCTCATTGTTTAGGCCAACAGTACCAGCATGGTGATATTTGTGAACAGTGTTCTCAACGTCTGATTTATAACCAAGCATATCAAGTTGCATGTCTTCTGGTAGGAAGCCAAACACATTGCTCACATCACGTTTGATTGCATGTGGTCGTTCTTGGTGAGCCTTGATAATCTTCTGAACAGATTTACTAACCTTCTGGAAGTTACCTTTAATGTTCTGTACTACACTAGTAGGTACTTCGAATACTGGGCCAGTTTCTTTAGAGGCAACACCGAACGCAGTATCCAATACATTTTCAGAGTCACGAATAGAGTTAACTAGGTCGTCAATCTGTTTAGAAGGAATCTCACGTTCATTGCCATTAACCTGTGTATCTACACGAAGGAATGAAGTATACACGCGGGCATCTGTAGCAGGCTTAGTGTCACCGGCAAATACTGCAATACGAGCAGAAGGAACAGTGTGCTCTTTCAAGAAACCTTGGTCCAACATAACAGCTACAGCCATTTGACCTAATGATAAAGCCAGGTTGCCTTGAAGCTGACCGGGTGCATTCTTGTTAGCACGGATACCAGTAGCAGCAAGAATCTCTTTACCTAGGGACTCTTCAATAACATTACGTACTGAGCCTACTTTCTGTAACGTAGCCATAGCACCATCTAATAGAGGCGTGTCACTTGGTTTACCAAGAATCTTATTGATATCTTGCACTGAGTTATACACGTTGTTGTACGCTTCTGAAGTTAACCAGTTAGCAGTAACAACAGCCATAGTTGATAGTAAGTTCCCATCAAATGAACCATCTTCAGCAGCTAGTGATTGGAAGCTATCATTGAACAGGTCTACATTATTGAACTCAACGCCTGTCTTCTTATCAGTACGCTTGCCTGTAATAGGAGCGAACAACTCAAGAACACTTGCAGTGAACGTACCATTGTATTTAGCAATAACATCCATACCTTTAGACTGTGCAGGAGTTAATTGTCCAGCAACACGCTTATCATTAGCGTAGTCAGTAAAGAAGTTCTCTACTTGATGAAGAAGGTTAGCTGTATTAACTTTACCAGTGAAGTTAGCAGCAAGAGTACCATTAATACCTTTGGCTACAACATTAGCGGCAGTGTTATACTTAGGACGTAGGCCAAGCTTGTGGCTGCGCAAAGTATTATTATGAAGCTCGTTATTAACAGTAGAGCTAGTCTCAACTTCCGCTGTCCCTTCTTCGTTAACCACTTGTTCAACAATGTTTTCATCAGTAATTACCTCTTGTGATGTTTCCAAGTCAGTGACTACTTCCTCAGTTACTTCAGTTTCGGTAATGACCTCAGTACGGTCAACTACTTTAACGGCATTCTGGTCAGCAATCTTCTGAGCCAAATTAAGCATGAACTGCACGTTCTTCGGTGCAGACTGTGAAGTAAGTTTAGCAACCTTGCTAGTGAATGACTCAGTTAACTCAATACCACCCTTGGCTTCAATCGCATCAACATACTGTGCAATACGTGCAATACCAACACTTGAATCCTCTACCACTTCTGGAGTACTTTCACTCGAGACTTTCTTACCCTTTTGAGGTATGCTCTGAGGCGCCTCAATTGACTGGGCAGTAATAGTATTAGTATCAGCAACGAATTCAGTACCGGTAGCCTGTGTTACAGCGGCAGTTAATGCAGCAGCTTCATTCTGTACGTTAGTGATAAGAGGGTTCTTAGCAAGGTTAGAGTTCTTATGAATCTCGATACCATATTCAGCTTGTACACCGATAACCAATGCATCAGCAGCAGAGTCACCAGCAATCACAGCATCGTATGCTTTAGTGAAGGCAGCGGCTTTAGCAATGTGACCAGTAGCAAACTTGGTTAAACCAGCAATAGCCTTAGTAGCAGCAGCCTTGTCACCGCGAGTGTTAGCAGCATTGATAGATGCTTGATACTGTTTAATACCTAAGAAGCCTTTACCACCTACTAGAATATCGTTATCTACTTCAAGTACTGACTTAGCCTCTTCCGTAGCAGCATACTGCTCCAGTTGGACTTTCTGCTTAGGGGTTACAACATCACTGTTAGCGACTTCTAAAGCTTGAGCGGGTGTTACACGGCCCGGGCTGGTAGCCATAGAGTTGAATATACGTTGAACCGAACCATCTGATTCAGCAGTCTTCTCCGTAGCTTCAGTAATAGCTTCAACTACAGTAGCAGTTTGGGCAGGAGTCTCCACAGAGATATTAGCTAAACCTTCTTGCTGTTCTGCTAATGCATCAAGCTTGTCGAACGCAGCATTGATTTCTTTCTCATCAGTAAGTTTACTTACAGCTTCCATTCCAGCATCAATCTGCTCTTGGATGTCAGCAACTTGCTTCTGACGGCCAGCAACATCTTCAGGAGTGTTATCAGGAGTTAGTAAGAACTCAGCTTTAGCTTCAGGAGTCTTAAGGTCATCTACTGATTTTGCTGCTTTAACTTCTTTAGACTTAGCTACTTTAGCCTGGCCTGCAACATATGCTTTAGCAGCTTTAGTCGTAGCAGTTTGAGCCAAAGTCTTAACAGCAGGAACTACCTCAGTAGCTGTAGATATACCTTTACCGATACCGCCACCAATTGCTGCAGAAGTGAACACTTCTTTACCCTCTACTTTAGATACGTCAAGAGTTCCGGCTACTTGTTCCGCAGCAGTTTGGAAACCTTCAGTTGCAGCTTCACCCGCAGTAGCAGTAGCAATCTTCTTAACCGGTGCAGTAACAGATTTAGATACAACCGGATTCTTGGCAGCTTTAAGAGGAGCAGCAACCTTAGCCACTTTCTTAGCTTTAGCAAGAGCACCGATGGCACCTACTTGTTCAGCAGCGGCAGCAGAAGCAGATACAGCCATAATCTGGTTAATCTCATTACGAGTAGGAGCACGGCCATTATCTTCAGTAAACTTAGCAATACCCTTAGTCGCTGTATCAATTGCATAAGCAATGTTTGCAGGAGTACGGATAGTAGTTGCTAACATCTGTGGTAATGATTCTGCTAAGAACCCAACAGTTGCACTAGGATTACTAAGGATGGAACCAACACCGCCAGCAACAAGGTCGAGTGCGCCATCAGCGTAGTTACCAGCTTCGAAGTTAGCAGTAGCTTTGTCATAGTCTTCTCCAAGGTCAGCAATAAGGTCGTCTTCTTTATTAGTGTTTACGTGTGAACGTATAAACTTAACGAACTTCTCTTTAGGGTCAGTTATATATTTCTGTACGTCGTCTATGGCGCTAAGCTTATCAGCAGCAGAAGTATCAGTAGCAAGTTGAGTGGTTTGTTGCTCAGGAACGAACGCAGGCTCACTAGCATCAAAGTCAGGGTTAGCTGTAGAAAATACAGACTGAGGTGTATTCGTAGACTCCTGTGTTTCAGTAATGAACTGGTCACCGAATGTACCTTGTTGTTTACGTGTCTGAATAGTATTGACTTGTGGTTCATATACTGCTCGCTCTGCATCAGTAAGGGTGTCACCAGCAAGTCGGGCTTTCTTCTTCTCAGCAGTTGAGTAGAGTGTGCGCTCTTCTTCTGATATGGTTTTCTGTGCAGCTATAGCTGATATCTCAGGTACAGAAGCAGCAATCTGTGCAACAACTCGTGCAACACCAGCACCGGCTTGTACACCAATGTTGGCAAGGTTGCCCATCACATTATTAGTATCTTCTATAAGGAAGTTACCGATACGTGCTTGCTCTTGTTCTTGGAGTTGTGCTTGTTGAACAGCGTAACCTTGTTCGTATTCAGCAATCTCAGCAAGAGTGATATTAGGTTTGTCAGCAGCGTACTCAGCCAACGATGATGGGAGCATAGTAGGTGCTAACTTCTCAGCTTTCACTTCAGTAGTATTAGCTAACTTACTTTGCTTGGCACTGGTAACACCGGTACCTAAATCTAGTGGGGTATATTCTGGCATTTAAGGATTCCTTAATATAGAAAAAGGAAGCTCCGTCGAACTTCCCCTGTGTATCTTAACAAGTTTTGTATATTAACAGAGTTATAGGGTAAAAAGATACCCTTATATTTACATCATCTGTTAGCCAACTCGATTTCCGATTGTAGGTTGGTAGCTATGTTACCTCTACGTGCAGCAGCCCGTTTAATCTTGTTATCATCAGATACCTTACTTTGGCTAAGACGTGCTTTAACCAGTTCAATATAACGGTCAGCATCTACTGAACGGTCAAATGAGAACCAAGCACCTTGCTCACCACCTGATTCAGCTTGGATAAGTTTAGTAACCTCATCAAGGATATACCCAGGCACTTCCTGACCACCATCCTCAATTGTTTTAACTCCCTCACTGATACGGTCGATAAGTTCAGTACCGCCTGAATCCCCTTGACTGTCATAGAAGGTCTTGTTAGGGGCAAATGCACGAAGACTATTAAATGCATCACCCTGACTGATACCTTGCTGCTTAGTAGTAACAGCTTTATCTACAGGTAGTTCAGCAAGTTGTTGTTGTAAGTTCACATCAGCAGAGGCTATGGCAGCTTCAGTCTGTAATGAAGCTACCTTGGCAGCAGGAGCATCTATACGCGCCTGTTCCTGACGTTGGAACTCAGCTTCTTTGCGTTGGGCTGCAACAGTACTAGCTTGGCTTCCTGCAATAGCTTTGTTGAACGGTGACTCGTTCTGTACCACACCAGTATCAAGTAATGCTTGAGCACCTGCTAGGTCACCTGAACTGATAAGGTTCTGTAACTCTACCTTAGGTCCAGCTTCTGCACGGTTCTGTGCTGCTACTTGGTTCGCATTAGTCTTAGCCAACTGGTCAGCTATTACATTAGGTCGGGCAGTGAAGGCTTTGTCAATAGCTTGTTGGTCAACACCAATAGGCAAGTTACCTGCACCAAACAAACCACTCTCTTGTGCAGCAGTGACACCAGCCAAGTCTAGGCCAGCAATCTGACTAAGAGCTGACTGTGTATTAATAGCATTCTGGTTAGCAATGTTAGCAGAGTTGACATCCCCTACTTGGTTTACTAAACCAGTTAGGCCAGCAGCACCTCTATTAAAGGATTTACCGGCAGCTTCTAATATACGTGAAGCACCTTGAGCAGTGGGTGCAGCTACGTTTCTCCATGTGATAGGTGGCATAATGTTATCTCCTATATCCGAATACCGCTAGAAGCTACGAACTCAGCCCCTGTTGGGCCAGTACCGGTAGCAATACGACGATTCTCAGCTTGACCAGCAATAAGGTTATTAAGGGTAGTCATCTGATTCTGATTGTTAATACGAGCTTGTTCCTTCTGGAAACCTAACTCATCTTTAGCTAAACCGTATTGTTGATAACCTAGAGCCAAGTTACCTAAGCCGGTTAATGCACCGATACCTCCTTGTAGTGCGCCGACAGATTGATTACCTTGGGCATCAGTACCGCCGAACAAGTCTATGTTACCAAATATACCTCCAGCATTAGTAGCTTGAGCGGCAGGGTCTAAACCTAAGTTAAGGCCTTCCATTGGATTGAACAGTTGTGGTGCAAAGCTAGCGACATTACCGTCACCGGGATTATTATAATGATTAGGCATAATAGCCTCCTATGTAATTTGTGTAATAACTGGTAGTTCCAACTTACCTTCGACGAAGCTACGAGGCATATCTAAAGAGGCTATACCGATGTTACCTGCGTGTACGGCACGATGGTAAAACTCAGAAGGAGTTTCATTTATATCTATGTTAGGCCGCAATCTTACCACATCCAAGTAGTTAATGTCAGCATCTCCTCTAAGCTCTGCTTCTAACCGTTCAAATTCCTTATCTAAATCAGACTGAGTACTTACTAACGCATTCATCTCATCTTGTATGCTACTGATACTTTCTTCTAAGTCTTCCATAACCTCAGCTATCATTATATCAATCAAGCCCATGATGTTGTCAGCAAAGGTAGAGTCGACACCTTGGCCTACTAGGGTGCCCACAACAGCTAGTACAATTGCAGCTTCAATACCAAGCTTGTCCACAACAAAGTCTACAGCTGCAGATATTGCCAACTGGACGAGTATCTGCGTAATTACATTCACAGCAGCCTGCCCAATGGTGGCAGCAGCTACAGCCACCTCAGCCAATGTACCTAAAGAGTATATGGTAATAACAATGGCTATAATCTGTACTATGACTGCAAATACACTAGTCTCGTACCATTCAAGCTTAGTGGCTTGGTAACTATTAAACACTACATGTAATGCATCATAGAACAGTAAGTCACCATCTTTAATACTCATAGCGTCCACTAACTTAGCGTTAAGCGGAATTAGTATATCTACGGCCTCAGCTAACGAGCTTTCAATAGTATGGCCTGGATAAATATGATTGATTACATATAAACCATATACCGTAGTCTCTTCATACTGAGTGGCATTGATTTGGTTAGTGAACACTAACAAACTAGTATCATATGAGTACCTTGTAGCAGTACGTGTTTGGTCCTTACTACCTGAGGTGTATTCGTATGTATTACGTATTCTATCCCTGACAGTAATGGTTCTATTCGATACACCTATCGTACCTACTGTACCGGTATGTATGACTGTATCAATGTACGCATAATGGTAATCTAATACTAACGTACTATCAGATATACGCATGGTGTTGAACGGTGGTGGTGTATTCTGTACAGCGTTCGAATCAGCTTCAGTAGCTTGGTGAGCATCCAATGAACTCTTCTTGATTGCACTCAATGGCTCAAGATGTTTAAAGTGAGTATGCAGGTAGTTAATACTATTCTGCTCATCCGAGGCTACCGGTACTGCTGTATAGATAAACGCATGGTCCACATCACCGATATCAGGGCTATCATGAATAGTTGCACATACAGCCTCAAAGTCCATACCTACTGAGCGCATAAGGTTCTGTGCTGACTGGACATAACCAGCAGGCCCATCAGTAGCTTGATTAACATTATCGACACGGAATGGAATGATAGGGAAGTATGGATTATCTGCTTCTATCACATCAGCTCTAACCAAGTCAGGGTAAGTACCGGTAGCTGTATCATAGTTCCAGAACTGCGTTATACCTTCATCTATGGTGTACGAGGCGTGGTAGTATGATGATAAGGGCTGCAAGTTAGCGACTGCTACCAATTCAACAGGAGCGCCTGTATAGGTCAGTTCTAATGTACCAGGAGTAGATATACGGCTAGACACAAATTGTACGTCACCTGCACCAGCTCCAGGAGGTTTAATAAGTACGAGGTTATCTACCAAGTCCCATGCACGGTTATCAGTAAGATACTCATGAGCCAATGCATCTGTATTCACAGAGCCTGAGGTAACACCTATCATAACAACAGTAGCACCTACCTCAGTTTCAATATGAGCTTTTACTAGGTGAGTCCATGTACGGCCATCCTTCTGAAGTCCATCAGGTAAACCATAGAAGTAATCTACACTGGCCTTGGCATGCATGTTACGCATCTTCAAACCAATACCATTAGCATACGCATTAATCAGGTCAGCACTTATATCGCCATCAGTCAATACTGATAACAACACAGAGTCTTTACCTACGTTAGGAGTGTCGGTAATTAACTTCACCTTGGTACTTGCAACACTGTGTACCGTTTCATCAAATAGTCCCATAAGCAAAAAAAAGGGAGCCTAAGCTCCCCCCCTCCTTTAATTATAAACCGATACCAGCTTTGGCCTTGTTGAGTACCCGGTCAATCTCAGCGTTGGTAAAGCCGGAAGGCAGCACCGTTGAACCATCTGAGTTGAGTCGTAGTCCCCAGTTATCTGTCATGAACTTGAGAACCTTCTGCTCAGCATCCCGTGCAAAACCATTCTCTTGTGCAAGATACAACGTCTTCTGACGTCCAATAACACCAGTAACCGGATTACCATCAACAGTGTCAAGAATCTGTGCTTGCTCAGTTAATCGTTTCTGATTAAGTAGAGTAATCTCACCGAGTATCTTAGTACCTTGATGACCAATAACAATCTCTTGCGTAATAGCATTTAATCGTTGTTGAGTCTTCATAGCTGTATCAGCAGCAGAGCCAAGAAGTTGTGCATCCATCACGGCTAACTGTTTAGTGCTAATCAATACGGTAGCATTAGATTCAGCAACCTTAGCATTAACCAACACTAACTCAGCTTGGGAGTTAAGCAAGTTCTGCGCATCTTGAAGAATCTTAGCATCAATGAGGATTTCTTCTTTCTTCAAGTTAAGTAGTTGTTGGGCTGATATTAAAGTCTGTTGTATAGCATTGTTGGTTTGCTCCTGTAACAGCTCCTCTTGGCGAGAAGCAATACCGGATTGCATTGTATACTGTAATGCCGTTGACATCGCAGCAGTCATTACGTTTAAGTACATCTGACTGTATTCAGCAGAGGTAATACGTTGTTCATTAAACTCTGTTACTAGGTGGGACTTGGCAGTACGCATGAGTTCATCGAAAGCCCCTCGACCTTCGTGCTCACCACCAGTAAAGTCCTTAAACTCTATAGCCATTAATCAATACTCTTGTTGTTGATTTGACGTACCTTAAGGTCAGCCATTTCATCTTCTGTTAGTGGGTCAAGTAATTCTACCGATAACTCTTTGACGTTCTTAGCGTTAACCTTAGGACGCCCTTTGCTATCTTTGGTTTCAGTGAATACTTGATACTCTTTCTCAAGAAGATGTAGGTAAATCATGTATGGTACATGGAAACCATCTTCTGTATCGTATGCAACAAACTTACGAATGTCACCTACAACGGAATTGGATACACAGTACCAATCACCTACGTAATCTTTCATTGCTGGATTACGATTCATTACACGAACACGTACTAAGCGGTTAGCTTCACGACGCTTACGAGCTTTAGCTTGTAGCGGTGATTCAGTAGGGACGTATAAATTAGGGTTAGTCTTAACTGTACGTACTGGAGCTGGTTCACCTTTCTCGACTGGTTCAGGCAAATCATTAAGGAATGCATGTACTTTAGCTTTCAAGGTATCTAAACCAATGTTAGCTGAGAATGGGATGTTTAGTTGAGTAGCGCGTGCTTTTAGTACTTGAAGTTCAGTTGGCTGTGTCATGGTATGTCTCACTTGTGTAAGGTCCAGCGGGTGATTCCGGTATGGACTAATTGTAGGATGTTTCCTACCTAAAAGGGGAACCCGAAGGCTCCCCATATATTAGTTAGTGCTTACTACAGTTCTGCAACTGATTTTAACACTGCAAGACGTTCTGCACGCAATTTCATGAAACCGTAGTACCATTTAATTGACATGAAGCCTTTCTCACCGAACGGGTCAGACTCAAGAGAGTAAGACTGTTCTGATTCAGGTTTAACATGCTTGATTTTAAACTTAACGACTTTACCGTTAGTTTGGAAACCAATAGTAGTGAACGATTCATTACCAATGACTAGCATAGGGAACACATCGTATTTACCGTTACTTGCACGATAACCAGGGTTAGCGCCAGTTTCAGTTGCACCAACACCAGCCCAATGAAGCATCTCAGGAACTACCACGATACGGAACTGGTCTACTGAACCAATTTCACCTTTCATGATGTTACCGCCAGCAGCCGCATACTTATGTACAGGGATGAAAGCTTGGTTGTTGAATAGGTCAACCATACGACGAATCGAAGGAACTAATTCAGAACCGATGAACATGTAACGAGCACCATCAATGGTACGAGTATCGGTCTGTTTAGAACCGGTAATCATCTTAGTTTCTTTCGGTGTACGGTTATTATCAAGAGTGATAGATAAACGCATGAAGTCTTCATAGCTGATTAGAGATGGAGTACCACCTTCACCAGTGATTGAACCAACATTTGTAGCATCACCGCCGTAACGTACAACACCAGCAGCATTCAAGATATCAATCTGTAACGCAGCTTCAGTCATTTCATGAGCAGCATTAAGCATTTCACGGTTAACATGTTTACGTAAATCAGGGTCTGAATCAAAGTCCACTGACTCTTTAGTATACGATTCGTAGAAGCCGAACTTCTGGAACGTACCTTCAATAGTCACACGTTTCATGCCGACACGGTTAACCGTACCACCATTCTCTGTAAGCGCAGGAAGCTTACCTTGGATTGCACCGATATCTTTACTTGAACCATACAAGTTACCAGTCTGTGGAACAGCATCAGCTACTAAGTCACCAGCTACGCGGTAGCCTAAGGCATAAGCTAAACCATCTACATTATTAACAGCATCTACGTATTTAAGCGCTTCAGTACCACCAACTAGTGTAAGACCAAGACCACCTAATGCAGTAGCAGTTTCACAGAATGTGTTGAAAGCAGTTTGAGCAGCTAATAGAGCAGCAGCAGCATTCGCACCTTCACCAACAAATAACAGCTCAGCAAAGCCAGTTGAACGCTGTGTATCAATAACACCGTCTTCAGTGTTAGTAACACGGATTGTTAATTTTTGAGTTACAGAAGCACCAGTGGCATCAATACCCTGGTCATTAATATTCGCATCATCTAAGATTGGAATATAGTGGTCACGCTTAATACGTTTACCCATGTTCTTCGGCATACCAATAGTAGAAGCCATTGGCATGAACACTGTTTGCTTACGTGCTTCAATTAACGCATTACGTTGGTATTGAAAATCACTTAGCTGTTCACCGATACTAGAAGGGTTATTACCGTTACCATTACCATATTGTTTAGGCATAATATTATTCCTTTATATAAAAGTTTAATGTTTAAGTTTAGCGAAATGCTTCGCAAATTCTTCATCGGACATATCATCCAAATCACTCAGGTCTGCTTTCGCAGGTGGAGCTTGACGTGGTGCAGCGGCTTGACGTCTTTTAGCATCAGCAGTCGGAGACACTTGCTTTTTAGGTTTAGGCTTAGGCTTTACAATTTCCTTAGCAGGCTCAGCTTCCTTTTCAGGAGTAGCTTTGAACGCTCCGGCATCTTGTAACTCATTGCCAACCTGCAAGTAAGCTTCGATATCTGATAAGCCATCTAGCTTAGGATTGCCTAGAATGCGCTGACGAGCAATAGCAGTTGAAATCGTATCATATACACCACTTGCAACGTGGTCATTGATGGTATTGAGAACATCTGGCTTACCCATAATAAGGTCTTGGCTCTTAGCGTCCCACTTCTGACTAACAATGCTCATCGTCTGAGTATACGTGTCAGTGCCTCTGATTCCAGAGAGTACATCACGTAATTCTAGTTGAGCATCGGTAGTTTGGTAAGAGGTCGCTTCGTACTCATCGGCCTTATCCACATCCACATCCATTGGATTAATACCGCTATCCTTAAGTAGTTTAGTAATCGCTGACTGGTTGCCTTTACTAGCATCAATTAGCAAGTTAATTTTATCGGAGTCTAACAAGTCATTATCACGAAGAGTCTCAATGAACTTACGGTCATCTTTAATATCAGTCATCTTCTGGTGGTAGTTAGCGCCCATCTGCATTAGTCTACGTGCATCTGTAACATTGTCAACAGACATTTCAACATTATTCGCTTTGAATGGCTTTGTAAGCTCAGCCCAAGGGTCAGACTTGTCATCATCGGTTTTAACGTCTTTATCGTCTTCAGCGTCCGTTGAGGCGTCTTTTTCAATAGGATTACCATCTTCATCTAGTGATGCTGGTTCATCATCATCGGTAGCATCATCACTATCAGAACCATCAGGATTGGTATCGTCCAGCTCAGTATCACTATCGTCATCAGAGTCACCACTATTATCTACTTTATCAAGTTCGTTGTTTAGTTCGCCACCATCTTCACGGTCACGTAAATCATCATCGTCGGCTTGAGCAAGCTCCGCCTTCTCTTCAGCACCCGCATCTGTCGCTTCATCTTCAAATGTTTGTTGAAGGTTATCATCCTCAGGGAGTGGAAGATTACCGAAGTCATCATCCGACATGTTTATAATATCATCGTCACTAAATTGAGGCATGATTACTCTCCTTCAGCATTAACGGCAGCAGCTTCAGAAGCGGCTAGTTCATCAATCATCGCTTGGTCAACTTTAATACTGTGAGCCATTTGACCTGCTTCACCTTGAATAGCGCAGAAGAACTGGAATAGGGAACCAATACCATCCATGTCTTTAACAATCTCTGCCTGATTCTTTTCATCCTGCATAGACGGTGCTGCTTTAAGCATTACTAAGCGGTGCGCTTCATCTTTGAAATAACGTGTTTCAATTAGCTTCTTGAAGTCACGGTTCTTACTTAAACGGGCCAGGCATTCACCTAGTGCAACTGCTTCTTTTGCTTCAGCGATGTTTACTTCAATTTGTTGGATATCTTGTGTCATGCTCATAATAATAATCTCACTTGTGTCCCGCACCATTACGTGGTGGATAGTTTAATGGAGGCAACATTATTGTTCCTCCATATGTTAGTACATACTTACTTTTTACTTGAAGACTTATTAGAATCTACTTTAAAGCTAGTAGCTTCCTTTTGCTTCTGAAGTTCACGTTCCTGTTTAACACCTGATTCAGTCTCAACATACTCAAGGTCTTTGAGGTCAGTATCCGATTCTGTATTAGCAGTCTTAGCAACTTCATGTTGAGTCTTAGCACCGTTAAGTCCAGTGTTAGAACCAATCTGAGCAATCTCTGCTTCAAGCTTAGCAGCTTGTAACATGAGTACTCGGTTTTCTAATTGAGCCTTCTCTACAGCCATCGGGTCTGGCTGAGGTTCGTACTCTATCAACGATTGAGCTAGTGCAGGCATCTTGCGTAACTTAGCTATGTCCACAAGGATTAACTTAGTTATAGCAAAGTCTACTGTATTACCCATAGTCTGTAACATGAAGGACAGTTCACTTGCTTTAGCGTTATCTTCATCAGCAGTGCTGACAGTTACGCGTAAATCAAATTGCTGTCCATACTCACCTTCCCGTGGTGCAATGTATGGTTTGTTAGTGATACGAGTTACTTCCTCTTCACTAAGCCATTCATTGTTCATAGCCATTAGCTTCTTACCGATACGGACCGTACCATCAGCTAACCTACGTAAAATACTTACTTCACGTTTAGCAGTTGCATCCAAAGCGTTACGCTGTCCACCCACTGTATCACCTAGCGCATTGCCTGTGATACCTGAAGTGAACGCTTTAACACCAGTAAGTGACTCTGCATCCTGATTCTGTAATTGAATCATTAGTGGAGCCGACTGAGGTATCTCAGGATACTTATGTGCATAAAATGCTTGAGATGGGTCAACAGCACTTGTGTACTCATAATCATCACCGCGTCTGAACTTAATACGGTTCGTAGCGTCCAGAGCATCAACCCTGTGTCCTACTTGCCCATTAGCCGACTTAGCCATGATATCTATCATACCGCGTGTAGTTGCACCAATAATCTTCTGATTGTCAACCAACAGTTCGCCATCTGGTTCACCATTAATCTGTCTACGTTTAGACAAGTATTGAGCAGCAATGAATGGTAGCTTACCGTCAGGGTAAGGACTCTCTTCAAGACTAATCATTGTTGAGCCAACGTAAGTAGCAACAAATGGAACTACGACACCCGTGCCATGTATGTCCCAGTAACCCCAATATTCTTTAGCAGTAAACTTCTCACGAGGCTTATCTGCAAACTTAAAGCTATGCCCTTCTTGGAATTCAGAATCAGTTGAGTCAACATCCTCGTCTACCATTACTATTGCATCAAGGTTCGAATACTTGCCTTGGGCTTTAAGAGCACTATGTGATGTGCTGAATGAGTAGATGATAAACATCGCTGCATCCAAGTCACCATTACATGTAGGGTCAATCACTACATCAGTATACTTAACTACTTCAACAGTAGGCTGGTTCTTCACTACCTTAACAACTGTTCGTACTTCTTTTTCAGTCGGTATGGCAATATGTGGTAAACCGGTTCGTTCTGTCTCCGCTAACGCTGCCTGAATCTCTTCGGGTAACTGGCGGAAGCTGTCAGGTGCAGTAGCCTTTAATTGCGAAGCTTGTTGCATAATTGACATGGTTCGTTCTGTCAGGTCAGGATGGTATTCAAACAATTGGATTGCTTCTTCCACATCCTTCTCTTCTAACATCCAACCAACACGACAAATAACTGTACCTTCATCAACTGAGGTGTGGACGTAGTCGTCTACAAACCGTTGCTTATTAAGTACTGTGTTCCATTGATGATTAAGTATAGTTGAGTTCTGCTCAGCTCTCGCTTTGTCTTCATGGCTAATAGCATGTACGTCATACAAGTCAGAAGTACTGAGGAAGGGGTCACTCAATGAAGAGTAGCGCCATTCCGCTTGTTTACGTATAACCTTTGGTTGTACACCAGACCTACCCACTGCGGGTTTGAACTTAGCTGAACCAGTCAGATTAAGGTGGTCTAACCATCCGTTTATCTGAGTAACCATTGAACTATGCGATGCTTGAGCCTCGGTAAAGTCATTCTCAAGTTCACTTACAGTAGGTGCGTTTTCCCACTCCGGTTGGAGCTTTTCTGCAATAGCTGCTTCTTTAAATTTATCTATATCATTAATAGGCATAGATTTCCCCTACATAATTAAATGAATAAGTTTAGCAGTTATAAGAGGTACTTACTATCCCCTTCCTTTTGTGTATTAGGAATATACACCCTTTATATACTAATGCAACCCCTAGTTGACAATTAGCGTAAAGAAAGTGCAACTCCGTTGCTCATATGAGCATATAACAGACAATTGAGGTCAAGATGAGCACAATACACACAATTACATTAGAACTGGACGAAGGGAAGTATGAAGTAGAATACTTAGATAGTGTCGAAGGAATCGAATTACAAAAAGTAAGTAGGCACTCACAAATTGATAATAGCCTAACTGAAACTACAGTACACCCTAAATTACTGGTTAAGATTATTCAGTATATAGAGCTAGATATAGAAACAAGTAACGCAGAGTTGCAAGAACCTTAAATTAAGAGTAGTCTTAATTATCCCATCAACACTTAAGAAGGAACCCCTCATGTATGAAACATCCTATTCAATACTTACAAAGCCGATTGGCTAAGGCAGGTGGTCCAGTAGAACGTGCTAATCTAATCGGGATGATTACACAGCATATGAATCTTTTAGAAGCGAAGGCAAATAAACAGAATATGATTGATAGCGCCGAAGGTGTATCACGATTCTTAAAACCCCAAGCTTCATAAACAAAAAAGCCTATCTAATTAATTTTAGATAGGCTTTCTTTTTATCTGGAGTTTATGATGATGGGTCACCACCTTTCACATCCCGTGCGGCTAGAACCTCTAACTTAAACACTCTGCGGTCTAAGTCGTTTTGGTTAATAAGTAATGCATCAACTTTATCTGCTCTATTCTTCATGTCAGTAACCAGAGTAGTGAGCTGAATCGTATTGGCTTGTTGTGCGAGTAGTATCGCTTGGATAGACTTACTATCCTCTTGTACGTTGTTAAATGCGATAGCCGATAAGTATATACCTATAGCTGCTAACACCGTTAATACCCCATTCTTTAAGTTTAATAATTCCATGTTACAGTATCCCCATTGCGCCAGTCCAGATGGACGAACCTCATTTTTTTACTATATGCGAAGCCTACTACATCAAGTCTGGTTAGAGCATACTTGATTACCTTCGCTGCCATGTACTCATCCTCTACTGCTATATCAACTGCCAGGCCTTTACTGTGCTGACCTGGCTTAGTCTTCCTAGCCTCTATAGGATGACTCACACACCGGTAAGCAGAAGTCAGAGTTAACGGGTGTCCCATAAAGTCTCTCAACTGTTGGACTTTCTCCATTACCTCTGGATGCATACCGTGAGAACTTTCATGACTACATTGGTTTGATGAACTCATCCACTCGTTCTTAGCAAAGTCGGCTGTACGCTCCAAGGAGTGAGCCATACCAGCTAGAAACATAGTAAGTACTAACATCATACACTTAATCATAATAGTTGCTCCTGTGCGTGAGGAGATACCTTACCAAATTTACACGGCTAAGGCAAATAATGCTTCTAAGGTAATAGGCGTAGGTGTAGCACCAGTAATGGTTACAGTGCCTCCTAGTTTATACGTAGAGCTGTATAGAACTTCCAATGTGAACGTACCTTCCACTAAGGGGAAGTCATACGAACCATCAGTACCTGTAACCACCTCTGCAGGCGAACCACAGAGAACGCCATTAACATTGGACGTAGATATAATACGTACCACAGTCTTAGGTGATACCTGACCTATAGGATTCAATAGAACCCCTGTTACTTGTATAGACATAATTTAATTCCTTAAATGTTTAAGATATTTGTGAACCTCTTCTAAATACCTGAGGCAATGCTATTTGACCAGGCAAAGCGAATGTCAGTGTATCTAGACCTGTACCCGAAAACGCTACTACTCTAATTCTAAAACCATACGAACGCGCACTGGTATCTATGTCAACAGCGTGCTGAGGTATAAGACTACCAAATAACGGAGAAACCTCAAATATAGATGGAGTCGTTACTAAGTAAGAAAAGTATTGAATCCATGCCCCGCCTATGTGGTAATCAGCGTATAGGGCACAATGTGTACCGGGGTTAATTTTACCTATGGTCAACGTAGTCAGGCTTATCTGAGGGAACACTAGTGTACGCGTACCGGTAGACACAGTAGAACCCACATTACCTGTATACAATACGTAGGTTAGGTTAGTTCCTACAGCAGGTCCATAAGACTGAGCAGCTACAGATTTACGAACCATAGACACTACATCTGCATCCAGTTTATCTGTACTGATAGTACCACGGAAAGTACCATCTTCAGCATACAGTTTACCATCAGCAGTAATCAATACACCTGAGGTAGTTGAAGCTGAGGCAGGAGTACGAATCTCGCCGTTAATGGTAGCATTAGTAGCAAACAAAGCACCCGTCTGAGTTACACGAAATGGAGAGTTAGCCATAACTGCATTACCAGCAGATATTCGGTCAGTACCATTACCATTCAGTATAGCTACATTATTACCAGTCCCTACAGTTATATTAGCTGTAGCACTAATCTCAGTACCTGTAATGGATGCAGCAACGAGAGCAGCCGCAGCCAGTGTACCGTCTATAATGGCATCACCGTCCACAACTAATGTGAAGGCTGCCCATGTACTCGCTCCTCGAATGAACTTAGTAGCGAAAGTTATGTTATCAGTATATGTAACTATATCCCCTTCCTGTGCAGCACGGTTAGCCGTAGCGAGTATATCAGCATCCTTAAGTGCATCAGTAGCCGGTATAGCTGAGACTATTATGAATGAGCCATTACCATGATTACCGTCAATGCCTTGTACACCTGTTATACGAGCAGCAGCTCCATAGGCACCTACTGAGCCATTAGTCACAGTAGCAGTACGTCTAAACACATCACCGGTAGTAAAGATGTCATGCCATAGAGTGGCCCCATCTACACTGTATTGGTGCTTCTCGCCTACAGCATCTCCCACTATCCTAGCAGCCGCACTGTAAGCTCCTATGGTTCCATTAGTAGATGTAGCCACACGTTGGAAGTAATCCCCAGTGACTAAAGTAGTATGCCACCCGCTTATACCGTCTATCGAGTATTGGTAGACAAGGAATATAGTATCGCCATCCAATGCCTGAATATCAGCCTGGTTGTTAACTACGAACCCATCACCTAGAATCATACGTCCTCTGACCTCAAGTAAGTTGTCTATACCATTCCATGAGATGTCATTAACAAACACCGGAGTCGGGTCAGTACTCATATGACCTACAGCGAAGTTATCTGCGATAATCTGAAAGTTAGTGTCTACCCCGTTATTGGTTGAGCGGTATCCGGTAATCTTGCCGTTAACATCTGAAATCATGGAACCTTTAGCAACTACATTACCACCAGCAGTAGCGAAGGTCTGCATAACCTCTTCTATGCTGCCAACGTCACCACCGGTAGTAGTAACTGTATGGGTACGGAAAGATTGGCTCAATGGCCCATCTACCCATAATCCTGTCATGCCATCTAAGTACCCTAAAGCAGCATTAGTGTAAGCCTCCGCTGTGGCAGCACCGTTAGTACCAGTAACCGTAATGAGGGCACGCATGGATGCTTCCAAGGTATCAGTATTATTATCTGAGTAAGTTTGGCTAGAAGTAACAATAGCTGCATCACCTGCGGCAATGTTAGTATTTAGCTGAGCGCTACTTAAACCTAAAGCAGTATCAGAGTAAGCCTGAGCATTAGACTGCGCCTGAGCAGAACTAGTAATAGCTGCTTGCCTGATAGAGGAATTCTCAATGTTCTGTGCATTGATAGTAGCAGTAAGCGATAACTGTGTAGAGGCTTGGTCAGCAGCAACCTGAGTAGTAGCGGCAGCTAGTACGTTACCTGCACTATCAGTATATGCCTGTTGCTGAGTAGTAACTGCAGCGTCACCAGCAGTAATAGCATCAGTGAGTACAGTGAGTTGTGAGCCAAGCCTGTCATTAGTGAATACCTGAGCAGTCTGTAATACAGTAGCGTCACCATCAACTAGCTGAGTACGTATCTCCTGTGTCTCAGTATCAAAGGCACTCTGTAACTGGTCTATCTCTAACTGGAACTCAGCACGTAAGTCCACAACTTGTTGAGGGTCGAGTGGAGTCGTATACTGAAATAACTCATGGAATGTAACCGGTGTAGGAGTACCAGCATTAACAATAGATGAGCCAGCTAATTCATAGGTATCTGTGTATATGGCTTCAATTACATATTGACCATCTTCTAATGTGAAGTTATACAGGCCTGCTATATCAGTCGAGTACTCAGCCACAGAGTGTGGCATAACAGTAGGTGAGCCTATTACAGCAGTCACCCGTATACCTGTATTAGGGATTGGCTGTCCCATTGGATTCCGAAGAATACCCGTTACTTGAATTGTCATAATAGGTCCTTAGTTCTGTGAGTTAGGTCACCTCATTCCCATAAGGTGACCATGAGGGGTTAAACAGGGGTTAAGTTAATCGTGTGGTCGATTATAGCCCATACAGTTGCCAGGGGTAAGGTAATTCTTACAAATCCATTATCCACTTGGGTATACGTCAGGCCTCCTTGGTTACTTACAGCGACACCGAAACTACTTGTAGCGGTTACTATTGCAGCAATAGCGGCAGGTAGCTCGAACAGATTCATTTGTGTAGCGGTAGTGCTATCATGACTTATAAGACCAACTACACGAAGTGTTTTCTCATCTTGGAACCAGTATCTCAAACCTGCTGAACCGGTGCCGCTCTCTATGAAGTCATCCAGTAAGTCATTAGGACCAATACCAGTTACGACTTTTACAGGTGCAGTAGGGTAAGCCTCTAAATCAGCGACCCTAGTAGTCAAGGTCTCAACAGATAAAGGGCTACCGTTAACAGTGAACCCTGTAGCATCAACAATACCACCAGACGTTAAATCACCACATACGATGTTACCAGAGTCTTCGCCAGCTGCATTAGTACCGTTACCAAAGTGGAAGGTGTTAATAGCAATACCGCCGTTCTGTCGGTAGTTAAAGTACAGTTGCGTACTAGACGAAGTGAACCCTATCTCATTACCTTGTTGCGGCACTAGTGTAGCGGTAGAAGTACCCTTGAAACCAATAGCCTCAACTGTATCGGCAACCTTCATTTTACCACGGGCTGATAAGGACATTGCTGCTTGACCTGTAATATGGTCGGACTTACGGAATATCCAACCCTGTACGTCATTAGTTGACATAGTAAAGGTAGTAGCATGGCCAGTAACATCACCATAGTCATATGCATCAGTCATACCAATAACGTATGAATTCTCATTACCCCATAAGCGGAACTTGTCTACACGGTTACCTAACTTAACTTGGTGGTAAGCATTGGCATCACCAATAGCTATACTGGTAGCGGACGAATCACCAGCGTAATAATTACCGCCTGCCGCTACGACGTTACCTTCAACATATGCTCCATACGAAGTAGTTCTTAATTTGGTTGTATCGCCATAGCGTAACTGTACATAAGAAGTACCGTCAGTAGCACCTGCAGTAAGTGTTAGAGGGTAATCTGTACCTCCATCAGTGCAATCAATACCAAAATACATGTGTTTACCGTCTGCCTGGTTACGGATATACAAGTCACCTTTTCTATTACTGATATGCGAATCAGTGGCATTATGATACATGATTAAATCTTTGTCATTACCTGCAGAAATGAATTTATTATCCAGTGCATATAAGCCAGCTGTATCCAACTTCATTACAGGGCCGTTATTATGTATGCCACCTATACCAAAGGTAAGGATACCTCCAACAGCCCCATTAGTAATATAAGCAGTGGAGCGGTTCATCATAATACCGTAACCATCTATCTTGACTTCGTCGGCAGCAGTAACTACATTACTGGCTGTACCTTTACCATACACGCCCTGTTCGGAGTATATCTTACCATCTGCTTGCAGAGTACCATCGACACTGACAGAACCAAAGAACTGAGTAGATGTACCAGCAGAGTTTGCACCCTTGGTAAACTTCATTTGGTCATGACCACCACCCCAGTTGATATATCGCTGCGTACCAGTGCCAGTCATAGATATAAGTGAAGCGGTGGAATCGTCACGGTAGTTAATGAAAGCCCCTCTAGTTTCAACATTACTAGCAACAGTTAATTTACCGCGACCAGATAATGACATTGCTGCTTGTAGAGTAGCATGGTCACTCCTACGGAATATCCAACCCTGTACGTCATTAGTTGACATAGTAAAGGTAGTAGCATGGCCAGTAACATCACCATAGTCATATGCATCAGTCATACCGATAGAATAAAATGACCCAGAAGAGCCCCATAG
>Ga0209292_1000227_pt1 | contig 78780 bp, 61 predicted proteins | sample GOMGulsemesocosm_2_FD_184634 | JGI IMG/M metagenome (GOLD analysis project Ga0209292, IMG submission 184634) | Methane-oxidizing microbial communities from mesocosms in the Gulf of Mexico - GOM9C Gulf of Mexico (SPAdes) (version 2) | ecosystem: Environmental > Aquatic > Marine > Cold seeps... | reverse complement strand
CTATATAAATTCTTTTTATCTAACCTTATTATTTAAACAAGTTAGAATTCACCTTTAAACCAAGCATGTAACCTTGACCACAGTCCTGTTACCCCTGCCGATTTTTGATTTTCTTTAGTGCCTGACTGATGCGCTTGCATACCGTAATGCAACAAGCCAACAACCGTGGCATAGCTTGGATCATCGACATATTCATTTAGACCTTGTACGGCTAACGGTGATGCGATTCGTACCGGCATTTGAAATACTTCTTCGGCAAACTCCACCACACCTTCCATTTTTGCTGTACCTCCGGTTAATACATAACCCGCAGCAATTTGATCTTCTAAGCCTGCTTCGCGGACTTCTTCTTGAATTAATTCAAATAACTCCTGATATCTTGGTTCGACTACTTCAGATAACGTATGGCGCGACATACTACGAGCAGGACGACCACCGACACTCGGTACTTCAATACTTTCTTCCATACTAACTAAATGTCTTAAGGCACATGCATATTGCACTTTAATATCTTCAGCATGATTTAACGGTGTACGGAATATTTTAGCTATATCACTAGTGACTTGATTTCCAGCTACAGGAATAACCGCCGTATGACGAAGGGCCCCACCGGTGAATATCGATATATCCATAGTACCTGCGCCCATATCAATCACACAAATACCTAGCTCTTTCTCATCATCTGTTAATATCGAGTAGCTTGAAGCCAATGAAGAAAAAATCAGTTGATCGGCACTCAAATTGCAACGCTCAACACATTTAACTAAATTTTTAGCCATGTCATTAGCACAGGTAACAATATGTACTTTGGCTTCCATACGAACGCCCGACATGCCTATAGGGCTTTTTATACCATCTTGACAGTCGATGCTAAATTCTTGCGGTAATACATGCAACATACGACGTTCAGCGGAAATTGGTACGCTGCGTGCAGTATGAATAACATTATCAACGTCTTCTTGGGTGACTTCTTTGTCGTTAATGGGCACCATGCCATTTTCATTCTGGCAACTAATGTGCTTACCTGAAATACCCAAATAAATAGAGCTGATTTGACAGTCAGCCATTAACTCAGCTTCGTTAATTGCTCGTTGTACCGATTGAATAACTAAATTCAAATCATTAACGCCACCTTTGTCCATACCACGTGCAGGTTGATTACCAACACCAACAATACTTAATTGATTATCAGGGGTAATTTCGCCAACTGCGACAGAAATTTTTGATGTGCCGATATCTAATCCTACGACTAAATTTCTTTCTATAATTTTAGACATTAAAGGTGAGCTCTTTTGTTAATAGCATAAATATATGGCTTGTTTTTTGTTGTTTTTGTCGTTTCATGCTTAAGGGTACGTTAACCACTGACTTCCAGCCAACAGCCAATCCTGTATCATACCGTAAATCAATATAGTCCACCGCTTGTTTTAACTGTTTTTTACTATTATTTTTCTGTTTAGGTTGTTGTTCTAAGTGAGTTTTGATTAAAGGGTATACATCCATAAATCTTTGCACACGTTTTACCCGTTCTTCACGACCTAAATTCAACATAACACCATCATTTAAAGTCAGTTGCCATGAAAAACGCTCACTAAGTACAAGCTCATCAATAGTTAAGTTTCTATACTCAAGTAAGTCGTTTAAATTAATAAAATTCTCTAACGCTAACAACTCGCTACCTTCAGGACCAAAAAACTGTGGTAAAACCTGCTTTAGCGCTCTAGTATCCGCTTGAAACGCCTTACCAAATTGATTCAATAAAAAATCACCATTCCATAAAGCCACAGGCGTTTGATCGACAATATAAATTTTCACTTCATTCGGCCATTGTTTCCTTACCGCAACTGAGTAAACCCATGGCAAAGCAGATACTTGACTTTGGATCTCATTGACATCAACTTGAAAAAAATTACCTAGGTTTATAGTGTTCATCGCCGTCAATACCTCTTCACGCTTGGTATAAGGCATTTCACCACTGATCACCACTGAGTTCACGGGTAAATTCTCTTGATCCATCAATGTATTAGTCAACCACCAAGCAATACTGATCAAACTAATAAGCACACACAAGAAAAACGCCAAGCCAAGGCCAAATGATAAAGCTTGTTGATTTACTGTGATTAACTGCTTATTTTTCATATTTCATTATCTATTTTGTCGGATTAAAATCCAAAACCTATTAACTAATACTCAATAAAACAATACGTTCAACTAGTTCACTAAAAGTTAAACCATGTACTTTTGCAGCTTTTGGTACTAATGATGTTTGTGTCATGCCGGGTACGGTATTAACTTCCAGTACTTGCCAACAGCCTTCGCTATCTTGCATTAAATCGACACGTCCCCATCCACTCGCACCTGTTGCTTTAAATGCCTGCAGTGAAAGCGATTTTATATGCGTTTCTTCTTTTTCACTTAATCCACAAGGACAATGATATTGAGTACTCGTTGATTGGTATTTAGCTTCATAATCATAAAACTCTCGTGGCGTTTCCATATGTATAGCAGGCAGTGCTTCATCACCTAGAATTGCGACAGTATATTCAGGCCCGTCTATCCATGCTTCTAACAAAATATCACCATCGAAACCAAACGCTTCCACTAATGCGCTATGCAACATCTCAGGGGAATCGGCCATTGCCATGCCTATACTTGAACCTTCATGAGCAGGCTTAACCATAACTTTACCGCCTAACACATTGAGCTGCTGCTCAATATCCAAGTCACAAAAGTCAGCTTTAGTTACCACTGCAAACGGCGCTGTTGGGATACCACAGGCTTTAAATATTTGTTTGCTACGTACCTTATCCATTGATAAAGCCGAGCCTAAAACATTTGAGCCGGTATAACTGATGTCGAATGATTCTAATGCACCTTGCAAACAACCATCCTCACCCCCACGCCCATGTAAAGCGATAAACACATGCTTTATGTTTTGACTAGCTAACGCAGTTAATGCTACCTCTTTAGTATCAATTAACTGTACGTTAAAACCTGCTTGCTCTAGCCCTTGTGCTATGGCTTTACCAGAGTTAAGCGATACATCACGTTCTGCAGAAGTACCACCATAAAGTACAGCTAACGTTTGTTGTTTTAATTCAGCTAACCGTGCTGTTTTTTCAGCAATCGACATTTTTTTACTTTCTAATCGCGTCATTTATCACCTAGTCTACTTGCAATAACGAGTGCAAGGATAAGTCACGTGCTACTAAACCAATATTGCCTGCGCCTTGAGTGATAACCATATCGTTATCCTGCAATTGTGCGGCAAGTAACGCTGGCAACATATCAACATCACTAACATAAATAGGTTCAATTTGACCCCGTTGTCGAATAGAACGTGCCAAACTTTTACTATCGGCGGAAACTATTGGGGCTTCACCCGCAGAATAAACATCTAATAAAAATAAGCAGTCAACTTCTGATAACACTTCAACAAAATCTTCGTATAGATCACGGGTACGAGAATAACGATGAGGCTGAAATACCATGACTAACCGTTTATCTGGCCAACCTGTGCGCATGGCTAAAATAGTCGCTTTAACTTCACTTGGATGATGTCCATAATCATCAACTAACACCATATTACCGGCATCAGTACTTAGTACAGCAAGCTGTTCAAATCGACGACCTATACCGGCAAATTCTGCTAACGCTTGGCAAATGGCTTCGTCATTAACGCCTTCGTCTTTGGCAACCGCAACACCAGCAAGCGCATTAAGTACATTGTGCTGCCCCGGTAAATTAACACTCATATCAAGCGGTGGTTGACCATCGACTTCTACGGTAAAGTAACTGACACCACCATCTTGCTGATAATTCACTGCACGTATATCGGCATCTTCAGAAAAACCATAGGTAATCACCTGACGGCTAATGCGTGGTAATAATTCACGAACAACCGGGTTATCAATACACACCACAGCTAAACCGTAAAAGGGTAAATTATGTAAAAACTCAATATAAGTGTCTTTGAGTTTTTCAAAATCACCTTGATAAGTTTCCATATGATCTGCATCAATGTTGGTAATCACCGACACCATTGGTTGTAAGTGTAAAAAAGATGCATCACTTTCATCTGCTTCAGCAACCAAGTAACGACTACTACCTAAGCGAGCATTTGTACCCGCGCTATTGAGTAAGCCACCGATAACAAAAGTTGGATCTAATTGCCCTTGGGCAAATATACTAGCAATCAAGCTAGTGGTAGTGGTTTTACCATGTGTGCCTGCAATGGCGATTCCATGACGAAAACGCATCAATTCCGCTAACATTTCGGCACGACGTACAACAGGAATACGCGCAGCTTTTGCCGCGACTAATTCTGGATTATCCTGACTTATTGCTGTTGATACCACGATAACACTTGCGCCGGCAATATTTTCGCTCGCATGACCAATAGTGATATCAGCACCAAATTTAGTGAGGCGTTTTACCACTTGATTTTCACCAATATCTGAGCCTGATATTTGATAGCCTTCATTCAATAACACTTCCGCAATTCCGCCCATGCCAGCACCACCGATACCAACAAAGTGAATCCGCTTAACGCGACGCATCTCTGGTACTTTGACATTAATTTTATTCATCGCGTTTTGGCTTCTGGTGCTTTGATTCATTGTATTTTGGCTCATGTTATTACTCATTTTCTCTATTTAACTCTTATTACTGCAGACGAGTTGCTGACATATATTGGCAACTTTGTCTGTTGCATTTACATCCGCAGCGGCAAATGCTGCTTGCGCCATATTTTTTAAGGTTTGCGGTTCACTAAATAGCTCATCTAATAATGTAGCCAAGCCCGAACTTGTTAAATCATGTTGTTTTACTAACGTTGCACCACCACGAGCAACCAAATACTGCGCATTTTTAACTTGGTGATCATCAACTGCATGCGGCAAAGGCACAAAAACAGCAGGTGTTGCAGCCATCGCTAGTTCAGAGACAGTTAAAGCCCCTGCTCGACAAATAACAACATCAGCCCATTGATATGCACTAGCGATATCATCAATAAACTCTGATATTTGTACTTGGTCATTGGCTAAGCTTTGTTGCTTATATGCTTCAATAACTTCTTCTTGTTTACCCTTGCCTGTTTGGTGGCGTACGTTATAAGGTAATTGTCCGGCGGCGTTGTTAGAATTTCCGACCAATTTAGCAAAACTTATCGGCACTATTTGATTTAACACTTGTGCACCTAAACTGCCCCCAACAACCAAAATATTGTTAGTTACTTTAACTATTTCTTCATTGATATTTGGTTCAGCTTGATGATCTACATGATCTCCAATACTTGATCTTAAAGGGTTACCTACTACTTCTGCAGCAATCTCATCTTTAAAAGCATTTGGAAAAGCGCAACAGACTTTAGTAGCAATGCGTGCTAATAATCGATTAGTTAACCCTGCAGCTGCATTTTGCTCATGTACAATTAAGGGCTTTCTCATTAGCCACGCGGCTAAGCCACCAGGAGCACTGGCGTAACCGCCCATACCCAAGACCGCATCCGGTTTTATTGTATTAATAACACTGCACGCTTGAAATAACGAGCGCAGTAATTTGAATGGTAGCTTCAACCAAGCCAGTAAGTTTTTATGGCGTAAGCCACTAATATTGATAAATGAGATTTCATAGCCATGCTTAGGAACAATATCCGCTTCCATTCGATCAACCGTACCTAACCAATGAATATGCCAACCTTCACTTTTTAATTTATCGGCTACGGCAAGACCCGGAAATATATGCCCGCCGGTTCCTCCTGCCATCACTAGTAATGTTAAAGGTTTAGCGGTTGGAGTTTTAATGCTCATTACTACCTCCAACACTTCTCTCTTTTCTTTTAGAGGATGTAGCTTGAATACTTTGCATGCGCAATTCGTGATCAATACGAATTAGGATCACCACGGCAAGTGTCATGATAATCATAGAGCTACCGCCATAACTTATCAGTGGCATAGTTAAGCCTTTAGTTGGGACTATGCCTGCACTGGCGCCAACATTTACTGCTGCCTGAAAACATATCCAAATACCAATAGCATAAGCGAAAAAACCTTCAAAGAATTTCTCTTTAGCGAGTGCCTTTTTTCCTAACATCAAGGCTTTAAATACCAGCACCATGCTTAATAATAAAATAAATGCTACACCGATAAAACCAAACTCTTCTGCTAACACAGCCATAACAAAATCGGTATGCGCTTCAGGTAAATATTCTAATTTTTGAATACTATTGCCTAAGCCCTGACCAAAAACTTCACCGCGACCATAGGCCATCAGTGATTGAGTTAGCTGGTAACCGCTACCAAAGGGATCTTGCCATGGATCTAAAAAACTAGTGATTCGACGCCAGCGGTAAGGTTCAAAAACGGCTAGCATAGACAATAGAAAAACCCCAACTGATGCCAAGCTAATAAACTGCCAAAGTTTAGCGCCCGCTAAAAATAGCAAACCAAACGTGGTTACAAACATCACGATAATGGTTCCTAAATCAGGCTGTCTTAATAGCAAGCCAGCCAATATGCCAAACACCACTAAGGGCTTAGCAAAACCTCGCCAATCTTCCATTACTTGATCGCGACGGCGCACTAAATAAGCAGCTAAATAACAAAAGAAAAATAACTTGGCGGGCTCTGCCGCTTGTACGGTAATGGGTCCAAGTGCAATCCAACGGGTTGAACCGTTCACTGAGCGACCAACTAGCAATACAGTCACTAGCAAAAAGATGCCAAAGATTAACAGGTAACTACTATTTTTTTGCCACCAAGCCATTGGTATTTGTAAGGCGACGCCCGCAATACCTAAACTTAAAACGATGTAAATTGCATGACGAATAACGAAGTGGAAAGGATTGTTAAACAAGCGTTCCGCCACTGGCATAGAAGAGCTTGCAACCATAATCAAACCAATCATATACATAACTAAAGCGATAACGATAATGCTACGATCGAAAACGGCTCTGTCTTGATTTACATCAGGTGAACTAAATTGAGTAAATTTATTGGCCAAGTTGCTCAATACTTCTTGATAAAATGGCGATGGCATTTGGCTTTCAATTTTAGTAGTTGAGGCTGTCATTTGCTTACCCCTGATACTTTCTCCACGGCAACAATAAATTGCTCGCCACGATCACCAAAGTTCTTAAACATGTCTAAACTCGCGCAAGCTGGCGATAACAAAACAATATCACCTGCTTTAGCCATTGATTTCGCTTTTTGTACCGCGGTGAGTAAACTCGTTACTTTATTAGCACGCGGAGCTACTTGCGCAATTCTATCGCCATCTTTACCCAGTGTAATCACTTGGCTAACATGTGCAGTCAATGGCTCAGTTAATGGCGTAAAATCTGCACCTTTACCATCGCCACCAGCAATTAAAATCAATTGCTGCTTTACGCCATTTTCCGTGGTTAGTGTTTGTGCTAAACCATTAATAGCAGCGATAGTTGCGCCAACATTGGTGGCTTTTGAATCATTTATCCAAGTAATACCATCATCACTGGCTATTTTTTGACAGCGGTGAGCTAAGCCAGTAAACCCAGCTAAGCTTTTCACCATAGCCGTGATAGACCAACCAGCACTGTAGCCAAGTGCTAAAGCGGCTAGATAATTTAGTGCATTATGCATGCCCGCTAGTGGTAGCTCATCTAACGTGATTAAATTTTGCTCTGCATAAGCTAATGTCGTTTTACCCTTTACTCGTGTTACGCCAAACTGATTTTTACCCGGTTCATCACTACCAAAAGAAAGTACTTGCTGATACTTAATAGCAGGTTTAGTCGCGTCATCATCGCGGTTAATAATGGCTAATTTACCTTGCGGATAAATACTTTGTTTAATGCGCTGGTAGTTTTCCATACTTTGATGGCGATCAAGATGATCATCACTAACATTTAGCACGCTAGTAGCAATAGCCTGCATACTAGTTAATGTTTCTAGTTGAAAGCTTGATAGTTCTAAAATTAACACTGCTGGTATATCTGGATTTTCGCCTGTTGTTTCTTTAGTGAAAATATCTAAAACAGGCTGGCCAATGTTACCGCCAAGTTGAGCATGAACCCCTAAGCTATCAGCTAAATAAGCCAATAAAGAAACCACGGTAGATTTACCATTTGATCCCGTTACTGCTAATATTTGAATAGAATTAACATCTGGTTTAATAATACGTTCATTGTTAAGTTGACAAAATAGTTCCACATCCCCCATAACACGACAATCAGCTGATATATGTTGAGCAATACCACTAATTGCACTATCAATACCTGGGCTTATCAAAATAATGTCAGCATTAGTGATTAATTCACTGTGCCATTGCCCTAAATGTAAACTAGCATTGGGAAATTCGTCATTAAATTGTTGCTCACTATAATCACCCGAAAAAGGCTGAGTACGAGAATCATTAACAGCAAAGCACAAACCTTGAGCACTAAGGTAGCGAACACAAGACATGCCTGTGATGCCAGCGCCTAGCACTAGAATTTGTTTATTTTTAAAATCTGCTAACAATGTCATTTCTATATTTTTCTCTACTCGCTACTATTAATTAGAGGTTACTTACACGATGCCTTAAGGCAAAATTCATGCTTACTTCGGCTAGCGAAGTTTCAATGTTGCTAATCCAATCAAGACTAAAATAAAAGATATGATCCAAAAGCGGACAATCACTCGTGGCTCAGGCCAACCTTTTAATTCGTAATGGTGATGAATTGGCGCCATACGAAAAATTCGCTGACCGCGTAGTTTATATGAACCCACTTGTAAAATTACCGAAACTGTTTCCATAACGAAAACGCCACCCATAATAAAAAGCACTAATTCTTGTCTCACTAAAACGGCAATTACCCCTAATGCAGCCCCTAATGCTAGTGAGCCGACATCGCCCATAAAAACTTGAGCTGGGTAAGTGTTAAACCATAAGAAGCCTAGGCCTGCTCCAACAATAGCTGTACAAACCACCACTAATTCTGAAGTCATGGCTATATAAGGAATATTTAAATAACTAGAAAAGTTAACGTGACCTGTAACATAGGCGAACAATGCAAAAGCGCCTGCAACCATGATAGTAGGCACTATGGCTAAACCATCTAAACCATCGGTTAAATTAACCGCATTACTGGTACCAACAATGACAAAGTAGGTCATCACAATATAAAAGATGCCCAGTTGCGGCATAACGTCTTTAATAAATGGAATAAGTAAAAAGGTTTGCTCTGGATGTGATATTTGATATAAAAAGATTGCTGTGGCTAAGCCTGCTACGGTTTGCCAAAAATATTTCCACCTAGCAATTAAACCATTTGAATCTTTACGTATAACCTTACGATAATCATCAACAAAGCCAATGATGCCAAAACTTACCACGACAAACAGCACAACCCAAACATAGACATTACTCAAATCAGCCCAAAGCAATACGCTAAAAACAATCGCGGCTAAAATTAAAATACCGCCCATCGTTGGCGTGCCAGATTTTGATAAGTGACTTTCTGGGCCATCGCTACGAACTGTTTGCCCTATTTGCATTTTTTGCAAATAACGAATTAACTTAGGACCAAAATAAAGAGATATAAATAACGCGGTTAACGTACTAACAATTGCACGAAACGTTAAGTACGAAAAAACATTAAACGCACTATAGTATTGGGTTAAAAATTCGGCTAACCAATGTAACATTAAGAGTTTTCCTCTGGAGCATTGAAAGCACTGTCTTGATAACGGTTATCATGCCAACTAATTATATCTTCAACGACATTTTCCATATGAGCGCTACGTGAGCCTTTTACTAAAATATTGATATTTGATTCCTGATTTTTTTCGTCTTCTGTGAGCAGTGAAAATAAGTATGCTGATAAATCAGTACGCTTACTAAAATGCTTACTCGTTACTTTATTTTTGTGGGCAAAAGCATCACTGGTATTTTGACTTAATACGCCTAGAGTAAGCAGAACATTAATTCCCTGCTCTTTAGCAAATTCGCCCACTTCTTGATGATAACTACGTGCTTCACTACCCAGTTCACCCATATCACCCAAAATTAATATTTGTTGTCCTGAGTAATTAGCTAACAAAGAAATTGCGGCTTTAATAGACTCGACATTGGCATTATAAGTATCATCAATTAACTTTATTTGTTGGCTTGAATTTTCACTTGTTAACTGATGAATATTCAACCGCCCTTTTACCGGAGCCATTTCAGCGAGACCTAAGCGAATATCTTGTAAACCTGCGCCACACTCTATCGCAGCAGCCGCTGCAGCAACGGCATTACAAACATTATGTTTACCCGGAACAGTGAGCTTTATTGCACATTGTCCAAGAGGTGTGTGTAAATCAAAACTGGCACAGCCATCATCATCTAAGCAAGCATTACTGCTGTAACAATCGGCGTTAACAGCGCCATCTTTGCCTCTTGCGTAAGCACAAGAAAAGGTACGAACTTGCTTGTCCGTTAAACGCCACTGCCATTTGCTGGTGTATTTTGTGTCTTGGTTATAAAGCGCAATACCATTAGCAGCTAAACCAGAAAATATTTCTCCCTTAGCACGAGCAACGCCACATAAATCGCCAAAGCCCTCTAAATGTGCTGCGGCAATATTGTTGATGATGGCAACATCTGGCTTGACTAATTCCGTGGTATAAGCAATTTCACCAATATGATTAGCGCCCATTTCTATTACTGCAAAATCATCATCTTGCGTTAAGCGCAATAACGTTAAGGGCACACCAATGTCATTATTAAAATTGCCATTAGTTGCTAAAACTTTACCTAAACGAGATAAAATAGCAGCTAACATTTCTTTTACTGTGGTTTTACCGCTACTGCCGGTAATGCCAACAGTTTTAGGGGCTACTTGCTGCTTCACATAAGCCGCTATTTGACCCAAAGCAATACGTGTATCCTCAACTATAATTTGAGCAATATTTTCAGCATTTAAACCATCAATTTCATGATCAACAATTAGTACCTGACAACCTTTATCAACCACTTGTTGCGCAAAACGATGACCATCAAAATGAGGCCCTTTAAGTGCTAAAAAAGCATCCTTTTCCTGCAATGCACGAGAGTCTGTTACCAAATTTTCGATAGTTAACGCTTTAGCTGATTCATGACAAAGTAATTGACCTTTGCTTGCTGTTACTAACGTAGCTAAATCCATAGCAATCATAGTTGATCACCTACTGATTTAGACGCCGATTTAGCGTTAACCTGTTTAAAGAAATCCATTACGACTTGTCGTTCGTTATAATCAATTTTCTCTTTACCTAAAATAATATAATCTTCATGCCCTTTACCTGCTAATAACACCACATCATCACTATTTGCTTTGCTTAAGGTTGTCAATACAGCCTGTTCTCTATCAACAATTACCTTGTATTTTGCCTGTGGCGTTAAACCCGCCAAGATATCATCGATAATATTCATTGACGCTTCAGAGCGGGGGTTATCATTAGTAATCACTAAGTAATCAGCAAACTTTTCTGCAGCTTGAGCCATTAGCGCTCGTTTACCTTTATCTCTGTCGCCACCACAACCAAAAACCACATGTAAACTACCATGACAATGTTGACGACAAGCCTGTAGCGCTTTTTCTAAAGCATCAGGTGTATGGGCATAATCAACTACCGCCGTTGGCGCTGTTGATGCAGTTAGCATTGCTGCTTCGGCCGAAAAAGCTTCCATACGGCCCGAAATCGCCTTAATGCCAGTAATTTTTTGAGCTATATTGGATAAAGAAACTCCTTCAATCAATAACACCGCAATCACAGCTAATAAATTATCAATATTGAAATCACCCAATAATGGACTGTGAATTTCAATATTGCCTAGGTGCGTAGTTAAAATAAAATTAACACCTTGGCTATGGTGTTCAATGTTATAACAGCTGACAAACTGGCTTGAATTACTAACTAAATCACTGTGCCCATAAAGCCAGAGGTTATTTTGGTTATCTGGCCATGTGGCTAACCACGTTTTAACTTGTTCATCATCACCGTTTAATACGGCAACTTGTTTATCGTTATCAATAAATAATTGTCTTTTAGACGCTGCATAATCAGCCATACTGCCGTGGTAATCTAAGTGTTCTCGGCTTAAATTAGTAAAAACGGCGATATCAAAAGTACTTCCGTTAACGCGACCTTGCTCAAGTGCATGTGAAGAAACTTCCATCGCAAGGTGAGTTACTTTCTCTTTAGTAAATTGATTAAATAATTGCACTAAATCAGTGGCACTTGGCGTGGTGTTTTCTGTCGTTTTTAAATTATTCACCATGCCTGCGCCATTAGTACCGATAATTGCGCAAGGTTTTTGACAACTTGTTAGTATTTGTCCAAGTAACTGGCTAGTACTGGTTTTACCATTAGTGCCAGTAATGCCGATCATGGTCATTTTTTCTTGCGGTGCTTGATAATAAGCACTGGCAAGGGTAAATAATTCTTTATTTAATTGGTAGAAACTCACCATCGCAATGTTTTGTTGATAAACGATATTGCCATGTTCACTTTCATCGGCGCATTCAGCTAAAACTAAACTAGCGCCTTTGTTGATGGCAGCAGAAATAAATTTTCGCCCATCTAAAGCATGACCAATAACGGCACAAAAAACATCGTTCGAGTTAAGTTGTCTAGTATCATTCGTTAAGTCACCTAACCGATCAGCTAGGGTAAAGTCACTCGGTAACTTGATGGAAAAACAATCTAATAGTTGCACCATAAATTGAAGTGACGGTTTAGACATCATTAGCCTCCAATACATTTACGCTTAACTCATTATTCGTTTTTCTTAATATTTTACGTTGTGCTAACTTTCCATTGGCATCAGGCACAACATTTAATACTCGCAGCGCTCCTTTCATTACGCGAGAAAACACTGGCGCAGCAACTTCTCCGCCATGGTATAGATCGCCACCGGGATCATTAATAACCACAACCACCACAACTTTAGGATCAGAAATAGGGGCGACACCGGCAAATAATCCTACGTAATCATTACCATAACCGCCTGCTACCGCTTTAAAAGAAGTACCTGTTTTACCGCCAACGCGATAGCCCACCACTTTCGCTTTTTGTACATGCTCATCAACAACCGTTTCCAGCATAGTCATCACAGCTGTAGAGTTCGCTTTAGAAAAAATACGTACTCCTTCATTGTCTTTTTCTGTTTTAACAATAGATAGTTCTCGCTTAATGCCACCATTGGCTAACGTCGAGTAGAAACGAGCGAGTTGCATCGGGGTTATTGCCAAGCCATAACCCCATGATAATGTTGCCAACTCAAATTTTGACCATCGCGGCCTGTCGTGCATCATGCCAGAGCTTTCACCCACTAAACCCGTACCTGTATCATCGGCAAAACCTGCATCAAAAAACTTATCAAGCAAAAAGTTTTTTGGCACTGACAAAGCAAGTTTAGTGGTGCCCATATTTGATGAGGTAACTAAAATTTCTTCAATTGATAATTTTCCACGGTTAATAGGATCATTAACGCGTCTACCACCTAAGCGCATCCAACCTGGACTAGTATCAATAACGGTATTCAGTTTAGCTGAGCCAAACTCTAATGCGGTTAATGCTGTAAGGGGTTTCATGGTTGAGCCTGGCTCGTAAATATCGGTAATGGCACGATTACGAAAACGATGAACAGCAGTATTACGACGATTATTAGGATTATAAGACGGGCTATTCGCCATCGCTAATATTTCACCAGTATGAATATCTGCCACTACTACCGAGCCAGAAGTCGCTTTAAATGCTTGTACTGCACCTTTTAGTTCTTTGTAGGCAATAGCTTGAATACGCTGATCAATAGTCAGAGTAATATTTTTTGCTTCTTGCGCAGCTTCAACAGATACAATCTCAATTTTACGACCCTTAGCATCTTTTCTAAAACGCTTGCTGCCACCTATACCGGTAAGCAGTTGGTCGTATACTCGTTCAACCCCTTCAATTCCTTTATCATCGACATTAGTAAAACCAACAATATGCGCACTTATTTCACCTGTTGGATAAAAACGTTTTGATTCTTTACGCAGATGAATGCCTGGAATTTTCAATTCACGAATATAATTAGCCATGGCAGGGGATATTTTTCGCTCTAAATAAACAAAGCGTTTGGTGGGATGACGTACTACACGAGTGGTTAATTTCTTAACATTTTGACCTAAAACATCAGCCAGTGCTTGCCAATGTTCACTCATCGCAAGCGCATTATTATCCATAATGATTTTTGGATCTGCCCATACGGTTTCTACCGGGACACTAATAGCAAGTTCATCGCCATTTCTATCAATAATAGAGCCACGTTGTACCGTATTGGCAGCAACCCGCATTGAGCGCATATCCCCTTGCTTTTTCAGCATATCAGGTTCAATTATTTGAATATAAGCACTGCGCGCTAGTAATCCAGTATAAATCAAGGCAACAATACCTAGCACTACGTAATAACGCCATGCGGTGGTGGTTGGTTGACTACTGCGATTGCTAGCTTTTTTGCTCACGCTTACGCTCACTTTCTTGCTCATTTAACTCATGCTATCCGTACTTTCGTTACTTGCTTGTAAATCAATTAACCTAACCGCTACTCTAAAGTTATAATTATTTCTGACTTGGCATCTGGCCGTTTCATCTTTAACAACTTCTTTGCCTTACTTTCTATTGCGCTATGTTCAGCTAAAGAGCTTTGCTCTAACAATAAATTACGCCATTCAATATCTAACTCATCTCGCTGAGTAAATAGTTGCTCTAATTCGCTGGTAGTTTGTCGATTTACATGAGTGTAATAAATCACCAAAAATGCTGATATAACTACCAAAGCTAATAAAGCATAGCTAACAATATGCTGTAAAATATCTTGCCAAATATCGAGTGTGAGCACAGGTTTTCGTTGCGCCGCTCCTTGATTTGACACAATTACTCGTCTATATGCGGTAAACGTTTAGCAATACGTAACACTGAGCTGCGTGAACGTACATTGACTTCCACTTCATTTTTACTCGGCTTTAACTTACGACCTATTAATTCCAGTTTTTTACCTTTATTTAACTCTTCTTCAGTAATCATCAAACCACGAGGTACTTTTTTACCTTGCGAATGCTTTTTCATAAATTGCTTAACCAAACGATCTTCAAGTGAATGAAAACTGATCACCACTAAACGACCACCTTCAGCCAGCACAGTTAAAGAAGCTGCTAAGACTTTTTCAATTTGCTCAAGTTCACTGTTGATATACATACGAATTGCTTGAAAACTACGCGTTGCCGGGTGCTTTTTAATTTCACGCTGTGGGGCTGTAGTTTTTATCAGTTTGGCTAATTGAGCTGTGCGGGTAAAAGGGGTTTCAACTCGTGCATCAACAATAGCATTGGCAATACGCCAAGCATGCTTTTCTTCACCAAAGGTTCTCAATACCCAGGTAATATCTTCAACATCAGCAACGGCCAGCCATTCTGCTGCTGTTTGGCCACGGCTAGTGTCCATGCGCATATCTAATGGGCCATCTTTCATAAAACTAAAGCCACGTTCAGCTTCGTCTAATTGAGGTGAAGAAACGCCTAAATCTAATAAAATACCGCTCACTTTACCAACCAAATTGTGTTGTTGAGCTATGTCCGCTAAATTGGCAAACCCTTGGTGTTCAATAAGGAAACGTTTATCATCTTTGAATTTTTCAGCCGCTATAATCGCTGAAGGATCGCGATCTATGGCAATTAATCGCCCTTGCGCTGATAATTTAGAAAGGATCAAAGACGAGTGACCGCCACGACCGAATGTACCATCGATGTAACAGCCATCTGGATCAATGTCTAAGCCATCAATTGCCTCAGCTAATAAAACAGAAATGTGTGTTTTATCTAATTCCATGTTGTTATTTTTATAACCTTGTTAATATATTCGTCTGTTTAACATTAAAATGTAGGACTAAACAACGTCTACAAATACTTTATAGAGATATTTCAAGTAAACGATCTGTTAATTCAATTTCACCTGATTGTATTTTACTGATACCTTGCTGCATTTGGGCTTGCCATGCAGATTCACTCCAAATTTCAAATTTTTTCAATTGTCCTACTAACATCACTGATTTTTCTAATTCAGCATGTTGTCTTAATGGACCATTGAGTAGTAAGCGACCATTCTTGTCCATATCACAATCAGTGGCATTTCCTAGCAGAACTTGCTGTAATAAACGCTCTTGTGGGTTCATACTTGATAAACTGCAAAGTTTTAATTCAATTTCTTCCCATTCAGGCAAGGGGTAAAGTAATAAGCACGGATGTTGAATATCCACCGTACAGATCATTTTTCCTTGGCAATCGGCAAATAGCTCCTCCCGATACTTAGTAGGTACCGTGATTCTATTCTTGCTATCAAGCGTAATTGCGCTAGCGCCTCTGAACATAATAGTTACTTATATCAACGTTGCTTTGCTTTAATATTTGACCGTAATTGCTAATAAACCATCTCGAATATACTTCAAGATCCACAATTACCCACTTTTTACCACATCGCTACAGTTTAGAGACTAAAGCAAACTTATGTCAAGCAAAGATCGGTAAAAATATCCGTATGAGTACTGGTCAAAAACCCAGTAAAATTAAGGGCTGAGAAATGAATTTTAGGAAGTGAATGAATTTGTGGGCTTTTGTGGATCAATAACTCAAAAAAGCATTTAAAAGAGTGAAAAAATTTTCAGGTTAACAAAAATGATAGTTCAAAAAAAAAATCCTCGTTAACTGTTGCTTAGCGAGGATTGATTCATGATGTATCAATTAAATAGGATATGATCCTTTATCAGAGTGTCTGATGCCATTAGATCAGAACATAATAAGGTAGTTAGTTAGGAGCTTATTTATATTAATAGCTTTAAACATGTTTTACATCAGTGTTGAAAATCTTACGTAATTGGAGTTTATTAATTTTTCCGGTTGCCGTTAACGGAATATCTGAGACAAAAATAATTTGTTCTGGCACCCACCATTTTGCTACTTGTCCCGCTAAAAAATCTTTAATTTCTGTTACTGATAAATTTACATCCATATGTTTTTTAATTAGTAATAATGGGCGCTCTTCCCATTTAGGATCGGGCACACCAATTACCGCCGCCAAAGTTATATCTGGGTGATTCATTGCTGCATTTTCGAGATCTACTGACGAAATCCATTCACCACCAGACTTAATAATATCCTTAGCTCGGTCTGTAATTTGCATAAATCCTTCTGTATCAATGGTTGCTATATCACCAGTATCAAACCAGCCATCAACATCAAGAATAGGAGTATCATTTCGAAAATAGGAACTCACCACCCATGGTCCCCTCACTAACAAACGTCCAGTAGCTTTTCCATCATGTTTTTGCACAACATTGTTATCATCTTGAATACACATATCAATGCCAAATACAGGCCGCCCTTGCTTAAGGGCTATATCGAGCTGATCATCATTGCTTAACTTCAGTGTCGCCATGGTGGGGCGATTCAAACTTCCCAGAGGGTTGACTTCCGTCATACCCCAAGCATGTAAAACATCTACATCGTAATCACTCTTGAATTGTACCACCATAGATTTAGATACCGCAGAGCCGCCAATCACAACTTCTTGTAGGCTAGATACTTTCAATTTATATTCTTGCATGTATGCGAGTAATAAATTCCACACAGTAGGTACAGCCGCAGAGAAAGTAACTTTTTCATTTGTAATTAACCCATGAATATTTTCACCGTCTAGGTATCTTCCTGGCAATACCAATTTTGCCCCTGTCATTGGCGCTGAATATACTAACCCCCAAGAATTTGCATGAAACATTGGTACAACCATCAATACTGACGAACGTGCTGATAAATTAAATGCATCGGCAGAGCACGATGCATAAGCCATCAACAAATTTGATCGATGTGAAAACAGAACACCTTTGGGGTTACCAGTAGTTCCCGAGGTATAACAAAGTGAAGATGCTGATTCTTCTTCCAGGTTCAACCACTCAAATGAATCTAGGTGATCAGCAATAAAAGTTTCATAATCAACAGCATTAGGTAGTGTGGTGACCGGAAAATTTTCTCGATCTGTCAATATTACAAATTTCTCTACACTGGGAAGATCTTCCTGCATTTTTTCTAATACTTCAACAAAACCAGGGTCAACAAGTACCACCCTATCCTCAGCATGATTAATAATAAAGCGAATTTGATCAGGATGAAGTCTCGGATTAACCGTGTGACAAATCGCCCCCTGACCAGCAATTGCATACCAAGCCTCAAAGTGACGATAGTCATTCCAAGCTAAAGTAGCGACTCTATCTCCTTGTTTAATACCATAAGCTTTTAGTGCATTCGCAAGTTTTTTTGACCGTGCTAAGGCGTCCCTATAGGTATAACGATGTACTAAATCAGGCATTATTCTGGAACAAATTTCCTGTCCGCCATGAAAACGTGCTGCATGCTCAAGAATATTAGCTAGATTTTGCGGACAACGTTGCATTTGCCCTTTAATGGTAGTGGTAGTCATTAGAAACTCCTTTGCACAGATAACCCTAGTGCCAGTATGGCACCCCCATATTGGAATTCATCTCGGTTTTCAGAAAAAGATAATGTGTCTTGGTCGAGCAGGTTAGGTAATGAAAAACCACCGAGGTTCTGGCTTTCCCCAGCCGCTATGGTGCGCTTTTTATAATCAGTCACTTGTACGCCAAAATGGAAATTCCAATCAGGCTCATTGTTATTGGTAGTCGTTTCATAACTCACACCAAGGCTAAAAATATTACGATCTGAATCATAGACTAATATATCAACATGCTGATTATCAAATATTGACTCATCAAAGGCGTAACCAGCCAACAGGCTCCAGTGCTTATTCAACCTGTATTCTAATCCAAATCTGGCTGTCAGGGTATCATGAGCATTGTAATCAACCTCTAAATCGTTGACAAACCCAAGTAACGGAGTGTCGAGCCGAATAATTGTTTCTGTGCCTAATCCATCAGCTTTTGACCAAAATGTCTTTTGTAGATCCATCGACACTGATAAATTATTTGGAATCAAGTCGTAGGCAAAACCCACTTGTAAGTGTGCAGGCATGTCCATTTCTAGATTATACCCCACTGTTTGCACACCCATACCTGCGGGTGATAAGTCCAAGGTTAAATCACCCTTCCAACTCATATCCACTTTACTACGATATACTGCTCCAATATTGAGCCTATCACTCACCTTGTATTGCACACCTAAGGTAATAGAGTATTCATCAAATGATGTGTCCATATCACCGGGTGGAATGCCCATATCCACATCACCTTCTGTACCTAAACTAATAGATCCCATAACAGGGCTATCAGGTGTTGTAGGAATCACGGTTCCAATTCCGCCAAGTGAAGGCGGTAAGGCAGCCCCAAAACTGTTAGGTAATAAAGACTCAATCTGTAACTGTTTTAATACAATAATATTCAAACCAATACCAAATGAAAGCTTATCATTAATTTTGAATGCTAATGTAGGAGTCAGGTCCATCACAAACAGTGATTGATCTGACATACTAAAACGGTGAATTCCGTCATCATTGTTCCAATCAGCTGTAATAGCAAAAGGTGCACCAAAACCAATACCAAATGTTATATTGTCAGAGATAGGTATATAACCGGCAAGTGTAGGAGCATAAACTATGTCACCTTCAGTATTAGTACCATCTATGCTATGGTTGCCAGCACTGTCAATAAGATCAACATGGGTTGTGTCTAACAGTCGCAAGTTACCGCCAATAACTACTTTATCAAAAGTTGCTGCTGCGGGATTATGATAAAATGCAGCATAGTCATCTGCTTTCGCCACACATGCTCCTCCCATTGAAATACATCGCTCACTTTGTCCAAGTGACTGAATCCAACCTGCTTGAGATTGACCTGAACTAAAAATTAGCGATACGATCGCGCACAACAAAATTATACGTTTCATAGCATTTTTCCTTGAAATATTTATTGTTATTGATGATTGAGTTCGTGTGTTCAACACACTAGATATCGAGAACCAAGTGGTCGCCTTTAGCACGACCGACACAGACACACATCTTATTGCCCGCTTCTCGTTCAGTATCGCTTAATACCGCATCCCGGTGTTCGGGTACACCTGATTTGACGGCTGTAATACATGAGCCACAAATGCCCTGAGTACAAGAACAAGGTACGCCACATTGGTTACGGTTTAATACGTCAATTAGAAACTCATCTGCACCTACAGTAAAAATTCTACCTGACTTTGCCAGCTCAACAGTGAACTCTCGGTTTTCAACATTATCTAATTGACGCGGTACAAATGTTTCAGAATGGAGACAATTGTCCGACCAAGACATCTCCTTGAGTGACTTCATCACCCATGACATAAATCCGCCTGGGCCACAAATGTAGAGAGTTTTATTTATGGATGCCATACCACAATCTCTTTCTATATCAAATTTTTGCTTCTCATTGCCATCATCAAGGTGTAAATTAATGCGATCTGCAAAGGGTAGTTCCGATAACGTAGCAGCAAAGGGAACATATTCCAAACTACGAGCACAAATATGAATTGAAAATGTTTTCCCACTATTTTGTAAAGTATGAGCCATTGCTAGGATGGGAGTAATACCAATTCCACCTGCCACCAAGACATATTCTGTGGCGTTAAGCTCTAGTGAAAAGTTGTTTCTTGGAGCGCTAATACGAATAGCCTGATCAATATCAAAATCTCGATGTATTGATCGCGAACCTCCCCGGCCTTCTTCTTCACACTTTACTGCGATTAAATATCGGTCATCGTTTAGTGGATCATTACATAATGAATATTGACGCACTACACCATCACTAATGTGCACGTCAATATGCGCACCAGCAGTAAAAGGTGGTAGTTTTTGATCAGGCCTGGCCGATATTATTTCAAAGGCTCTTACACCTAAAGCCACATCTGTTATTGAAACAATACTCGCATCAAACAATTCAGCATCAATATTTTGTGGTATTACTAAATTCTTAACCGGTGAAAAAATAGTACGTACTGGTATATGCTGCTTTTCAAATAAAGTTTTACCTAAATTCCAAGCCTTATGATAACGATAAAAAGGGACTGATGGCATAAAATGGTGGAGACAGTGAATGGTTTGTCCCAACATTAATATTCGAGCTAAAAGATGGGTTTTGATAAAGACAGTGGTCTGAAACGGAGCTTCTTCCCACAGCACACCTTTAGGATGCTGAATATGAGCGAAAAGATAAGTTACACAGAATACGCCAATCCGCTGAGGGATCATCCATATTAAAAAGAACTCCATCGCATAAGGTGACAATAACCATGCCACATGCCAACCAACGTAAAAAGCTATGCCAACCGTAAACTCTATACGCTCACTCACTGGGCGATCAAACCAATGTTTTATATACCAAGTAGTCCACAATATATCAGCCGATGCCAAAACGAAGGGCAATAATATAGGATGAGTTGCTACAAATGGTTCATCTGGATCTTTATTAGGATCACCTGCATATCGGTGATGTTCTAGATGTAGATAACGATATATGCGTGTTGTAATACCAGGTAATAAAGCAAAACAGGCTATTGTTCCAAGTAAATCATTGACAAAGGGACTACCTGAGGCAGTCCTGTGGGTTGCATCATGCAAGGGTGTAAAGGCAATATAAACTGCAACGCCATTGATTAAAACCATTGAAATAGTGGACAATTCGCCCAATAAATACAAATAGCTAACACCAAAAAAAATCCCATAGGACAATAATAATATACCCATTGTTATCGGAGAAAAAACAGGAATAGTAGTAAGGACCTTTGCTCTTGGATCTCTGACTACTTGTTCAAGTACTTCTCTGGTGGAAACGGAAAATGAAAAACCCATAAAAACTTCCTCTCAACTTTTAATTCTCTACAAGGTGCATGACACCAGCTAAAAAATATTAGCCTTACACCTTCCTTCAAATGCTAGTACTTTTTTAGTACTTATAATTTGTATGTACAGTTGTATTCTAAAGAGTCAGTATTAGTTTTCTAGGTTGATTAGGGCCAAGGATGTGTGATTATTGGCCATCAAATACGATAAGCACTGGTCTTTTGACCTGTCCATTTTTTAAAAGCATGACGGAAATTAGCCGCATCACTAAAACCCAGCCGTTCAGCAATATCTTCGATGCTAAATTTGGAATGAGTAAGATAGTCAATTGCGAGTTGTGACCTTGCCTCATTTAAAATTTTCTGAAAAGATGTCTCCTCTCCTGCTAGTTTTCTACGCAACGTTCGAGCTGACATGTTTAAGTGACTAGCGGCTAACTCTTCCTTACCAGAGTTTCTAATATTACTAATAATAAAGCGGAATACATCACCAGTTAGACCTTCACGAGCCTGCATTTCAAATAGAGTCCGATCACATAGCTCTATAGTGGTTTGGGCTGTCATTGAATTAGCATTGACTAAAGGTTTATCAAGCCACTTAATATCAAATATCAATTCATTATAGCGTTGCTTAAAAAAAGTTTTACATTCGAAAATTTCTTCATAAGTATGTTGATGTCCATAGTTGGGAAATTTTGCATGTACTTCCGAAAATCTGAAGTTAGGTCCTGCCATCTCTTTAAACAAGGATAATACCAAACCGAACTGCACCTCAAGATTAAACCTATAAAGACTTTCAATCTTAGTGCGATCTTCCATTCTAAAAGACACCACGCCTTTAGCTTCATCAATATGTAGAAACATTCTCACCGTAGGCGTTGCCATTTGATGATATTTGATGGAAAACAATAAAGCTTCACGCAAGGTTGCACTAGAAATTAACGCGTAACCATAAAGTCCATAATCTGTGACACCGAGACGATTCCCAGCAAGTAAACCAATAGCAGGATGTTTGGATAATGCCACTGTATTTTTATATGCTGCGATAAGTTGGCAATGAGAAATGCGTGTGTTATTAGAGTAAATATCATCCGTAGTTAGTCCTGTTCCTGCCAGAAACGCCTCTACGCTAATACCTTGTTCCAGCAATACTGTAGCAAACTTAGCAACTTTATAAGTAGGGTAAATTCTTTCATCCACACTATTAACTCCAATAAATCATAAGTTAAAACAACTATCGATAAGTACACTTAAAATTTAGACAGTAAGTGTTATAACTTCCTAAAGCAAGTGCTCTACTCTGTACCAAATATACTTTAGGCACAAAACAATGCAATAGGAAGTTACATAAAAAGATCAATATCAGTGTGGCATTCGAAGTATTGGTTTTATTACTACTCCTGACTCGCTATCTTTTGCTGCTTGGTTAATATCCTTCAAATCATAAAAACGAGTCAATTTATCGAAAGGAAAGCGCCCTTGCATATAGAGCTCCAATAATCTAGGAATAAAGATATCAGGTACACTATCACCTTCAATAATTCCTCTTACTGTTCGACCAAATAAAATATTATTCATGTCGAAGGATACTTCAGTACCCAATGCAGGCGCTCCCACTAAGCCACAAACACCGCGTAAAGCCAAACAATCAACAGCTTCTCGAAAGACACTAGGGAGTGCAGTGGTTTCTAATGAATAATTTGCCCCGCCCCCAGTAAGAGTTTGAATAAGCTCTACAGTATTTGACTCCTGAGGGTCAATAACATGAGTAGCTCCAAGCTCCATAGCGGCATCTCGTCTTGATGCTTTTAAATCTACCGCAATAATAATACTACAACCTACTGCTCTAGCAGCCATTACAGCCGATAGACCCACAGATCCAGCTCCAAATACAACGATAGAAGAACCGGCTCGAGGCTGAAGACTGTTCATTACAGCACCAGCACCCGTTTGAATTCCACAACCTAATGGTCCAAGCAACTCTAGCGGAGCCTCTTTAGGTACTTTAACTACATTAGTTTCATGGGCTAAAGCATAATTAGCAAAAGAAGATTGTTGAAAAAAATTGCCGTGAATAGGCTCTCCATTACAACTTAAAGTAAGTGAACCATCAGCTCGGGTTCCTCCTAAGTTTTCAGAAAAAAAGCTATCACAATAACCCGGTTCACCTTCATAACAACCATGGCATTTACCACAAGACTTATAAGTTAAGACAACATGATCGCCTGGTTTTACCTTTGTTACATCTGCCCCCACAGACTCGACAATTCCGGCTCCCTCATGCCCCAAAACCGAAGGCAAAGGAACAGGATAATACTGGTCGCGAACGACAAGATCAGTATGACACATACCAGTAGCAACAATCTTTACTCTCACTTCATCATTTCTTGGCTTATCAAGTTGTATAGTCTCTACAGAAAAAGGTGCTGATTTTTCTCTGGTAATAGCTGCGACGATATCCATAAGTAAACTCCTATTATTTTTTATTATTAATTATTTTATTATTGGGTTTTTATTATTTATTCGTAAGCCGTAGCTTACTTAGCTACACTAATGACACTACGTTGGGTGAATTCTGCAATGCCTTCTCGGCTAAATTCAACACCTATGCCTGACTCTTTAGCACCGCAAAATGGAATGTTAGGACCGAAATGAAGGTGATGATTAATCCAAACAGTACCGCTATCAATTTTTGCTGCAACAGTTTTAGCCCGCTCAATATCTGAGGACCATACAGAACCACCTAAACCATATTCTGAATGGTTAGCGCGTTGTATAACTTCGTCAATGTCTGAATATTTAATGATAGGTAATATAGGTGCAAACTGTTCTTGGCTAACCAGTACAGAGCTATCGTCAATATCTCGAACAATTGTTGGTGTAATAAAGAAACCTGCGCATTCAGGGCCTGTTCCACCAGCAATGATCTTACCGTCACGTCGTCCTACTTCAAGAAAGTCTAGCGCTTTTCGATATTGCATTTCGTTCTGTAATGGACCAATTTTTACGCCATTACTCATTCCATCACCTACTTTTGCTTTCTCAGCTAAGTCAGCAAGTGCGTTACACATTTCATCATATTGACTCTCATGTACATATAACCTTTTAAGTGCAATACACACTTGACCACAATTCATAAAGCTACCCGCAAAAATCTTTTCTGCAACAGTGCTCACATCAACATCATCTAAAACAATACCTGCATCATTACCGCCTAATTCCAATGTTAGCCTCTTCAATGATGATAAAGCTGATTGAGCAACTTTTTTCCCTGTTACTGTAGATCCAGTAAAAGACACCTTAGCTACATCAGGGTGATCGGTTAAATATGCTCCTAGATCATTTTCATCCGTAATAATATTAATGACTCCCGGAGGAAATATTTCCTGGGCCATTGCTCCAACCATAAGTGCAGTAACCGGCGTACTCGGCGCTGGCTTCAAAATAACGGTATTACCCGTTACCACAGCAGGGCCTATTTTATTCATACCTATCAATAAAGGAAGATTCCATGGTGAAATACCCACAACTACGCCTAGTGGCTTATAATGCATTTCTATTTGGTAATCCTCATCGTCCTGTACCATTTCTGGTTTCAAACCTTGAGAAGCAAAATAACGCATAAAAGCTTCAGTATACAGCACCTCTGCTGCTGCTTCTTGCAAAGGCTTCCCCTGCTCCTTAACTAAAGCAATAGCTAATTCATTGGCATTATTTCTAATTTTATCTGCCAACAAATTTAATTTATCCTGTCGTTCACTTAAAGGTGTTTTAGACCATGCTGGAAAAGCTTTTTTGGCTGAAGCTACCGCAAGATCAGCCTGCTTTAGAGATGCTACAGGTGATTGTACAAATACTTTTTCAGTTGCGGGATTTATAACATCTATCTGGCGCTCACCTGACACCAAATTTCCATTAATGAGTAACTTTAGATCGGACATAATAACCTCTGCGCTATCAACGCTTAATATATAACGAATAGATCTGACTAATACTTCAATTAGAAGACGCCAGAATTTTTTAACAACTTAATATAATAGTAACAAGTGAAGTTTTTCTGGACAGTTTTGTTTGGGTCAATATTATGTTAATTACGGCCATATGTTATTAAAGCCTGAATGCCCAATCTGATGATTTTATTACCTAACGTTACCTATTATTTAGAATGGTCATCCTCAAAAATAGAGTTATTTATGTAAATTAAAATGAATATTGTGCTTTATTGTATGTATCACCATTTTATTTTCTAGGCTTTCTATAGTGCGTATTTCTAATTATTGAACATCTAAAAACAAGAACTCGAATCATCTAATTTCTTGGGTAACCTGCTTCAATATTTGTTAAAAGATGAGTGAAGGTTTATTTATGATTCACAGAATATAATGGAGCGACAAAAAAGGTATTTCCTGATTTTCTCTTTCTAATGACTGCTTTGGGCCCTTGAATAGTCCTTAGCAAAGGCTAGGGTCTGTTGATCTTTCGCGGTTATATTTTGTTCGAGATAAAAGCGTTTTAATCGCGGCGAGTAGTGTGTAGCCTAGTCACTCTAAGCAAATACTACTCAACAAAGAGTAAAACGCTTTTAGCCGAATCCTTCGGACAGCGTTTGTTGGTCATTTTACGGCGTTATCGCCTTTTTATGTGACGCTACATGGATGTAGCCTATTAGACAATGCAGGAGATGTATGGACTCCTCCCCTTAACGGGATATTTACGGTATAAAGTGAAAAACATTCACTCAAATCAACTTTTACCCGGAGTCCACACAATGGAACAATGGAACGTAATTGCTATCGATTTAGCAAAAGATATTTTTCAAGTTTGTATTATGACCACAAATGGAAAAATCATTTTCAATAAGTCGATGAGTAGAGCCAAACTAAAAGAATGGATCCCTAAACAAAAACTTTCCCTTGTCGCTATGGAAAGTTGTGGTGGTGCTCATTATTGGGCAAGATCCGCTCAGTCTTTAGGCCATAACGTTATGGTTATACCACCTAAACAAGTAAAACCGTTTAGAACAGGTCAAAAAACAGATGCCAATGATGCTGTCGCTATTGCCGTTGCAAGTCGAGCCGCTAATATAAAACCCGCTAGGATTTTATCTATCGAACAACAAAGTCTTCAGTCTATTGAGAAAATGCGAGGAATGCTTGATAAGCAGAAACTACAGCTATCGAATCAAGTACGTGGTTTATTACTAGAGTTTGGCATTGTTATCAATAAAAGTATTAAAAGCTTTAAACCGTCATTCCGCCCCTATTCCAAGTAAATTAATTATTTACCTCAGAAACATCTAAGCAACTTTCAATGGTCAATAGATCACAAAAAATAAGGCGATAGATCACAGACTTTCCAATTTTATTGTGGAAAAATGGCTGCCAACAATTTCTCATCATTAGGTTTTTCACTTTTGTTAGAAGCTGAACTCATTGAACAAAAAGAAAAAGCTGAAGCCGTTCAGGTTGAAACGCTGGATCATTTAGGAATAGTAGCAGGACTGGTTGATAAGCTAAAGCTGGTCGAGCGAATAGACGCCAGAATGCCTATTTCTAAAACGCACGGCGCAATAGTTACTCATGGCCAAAGCATCAAAGCCATGATCATTAATGGACTCGGCTTTACTCAAAACCCTATTTATCTGTCACCCACCTTCTTTGAAGGTAAAGATGTTTCCGCACTGATTGGTGAGGGTATTGAGGCCCTACATTTGAATGATGATGTACACGGGCGAACATTGGACGCGACCTATGAATACAGAACTACATCACTATTGGCGGAGCTTGCGAATGAGATCTAACAAGAATTAACTCTGGTAACAGGTAGACAAAATGGGCACCTAGACACATCGAGTTTAAAAGTATCCGGAGACTACGCTGTTGAGCACCTTTACCCTGACGATGAAAACACCCCCCCTTTGCCACTCCATGGTCACTCTAAAGATCACCGACCTGATTTAAAACAATTAGTCATTTCTTTAACGACAAGCGGGCCGGCTCACTTGCCTATCTGGTATGAAGGATTAGACGGCAATAGTAGCGATAAAGTAAATTTCCACGAAACACTGTCGCGCATAAAAGCCTTCAGGGAGAAACTGGAAAATGCTCCTGAGTTTTTATGGGTCTGCGACTCCACACTTTATTCTCAAGATAAATTGCGACAATCTGGACTCTTATGGTTGACCCGAGCACCCGAAAATCTGGCGCTGGTTAAACACCTGGTGCAAGCCGATGAAAAAGAATATGTCTGGCAAGACTTGCAGGATGGCTATAAAGGCGTATTAATCGGTCAAAATGATCGAGGATTGAAGCAACACTGGCTTCTGGTGCATTCAGCACAGGCTGAAAAGGGGGAAAAGATCACCCTGGAAAAACGTATTCAAAAAGCCCTGCAGAAAGCTAAACAGTCAGCTGCCCAGCTTTCTAGACAAGCATTTGGCTGTAAGCAGGATGCCTTACGAACAGCCAAAACACTTGAAAAAAAGTTGTCGTATCACCGGATGAATTATCAAGTCATTGAGGTACTTAAATACAAAGGGCGCGGAAGGCCAAAAAGTACAGATGAGCAAATTTTTTCACATTATAAACTAGAAGCAGAGTTTGAAGCCTGTCTGGATAAAATCCGCCCACAGCGGAATAAACTAGGTCGTTTTATATTAGCAACCAATGATATGGACAATCCAGAGATGGATGAAGCTAACATGTTATCGACCTATAAAGAGCAACAAGGGGTAGAGCGTGGCTTTCGTTTTATCAAAGATCCGTTCTTTCACTTCAACGGTGTTTTTTTAAAAAAACCGGAGAGAATAGATGCTCTCATGATGGTGATGACGCTGTGCCTGATGGTATATAACGCAGGGCAATATCAGGTAAGAGAAGCACTGAAAGTACAGCAGGAAAATATACTAAGTCAGGTTGGCAAACCCACAGCAAAACCTACATTACGATGGATATTTCAAAAAATGAGTGGTATCCATCGGGTTCACATACGGGGGCAGGATAGCTGTCTTGTTGGGTTGAATGAAGAAAAAGAAAAGATCATCCGATTATTTGGGCAAGAAGTTTGTCGAGTATATAAACTTATTTAGCCATAGTTAGAAGTATAGCGTGCTGTTGCTCTGGCAGGTTTGGCGATCCTGACATTTAGCAAAAATAATTTTATCAGGCAAAACCTGATGGATTTGTGGGTTGGACTGACTGGATCTCAGGTGAAAATAATTTGAACTTTGAAAAAGGTGCGGAATGTCGGATAAATAACTTAATCAAAATGAATTTCATGTGTCGCCCCCCTATTTCGTTTACCTTTTTATGCCATCATTTTATCAAGCTCGCACCTGAGTTGTTGGCCTAAGCAGGACAACATGATGCAGAACACGATATATCGTGCATCTAATTTAAACGATTATAAATGAGCATGCCGATAGGTATCAAATAATTGTTCGCTGATTTTTTATGACTTTTAATGCCATAGGGAAAGCATTCACATACTAAATAATGATACAAACACGATAACTACAACATATTAACATCACAAACAAACACTTAGTTAAAATAAAAAGTTCCACATTATTAAATAATTGAACAAATATAGTCGACAAACCTGTAGTGAAAGTGATGCAGAAAATTACATGCCTAGCAGGTAGCACCTAAAACTCACCTAACCAAAACTAACTATTCACCCTAGTTAATAAAAAGCCACAACAAAAACACGATATATCGCGCCTCCACGACATGTCGTGCTTTTTATTTATGACACTTTAAAATTTATATAATTAATACAATCACTTAAATTTATTTACTTCTTGGCTCAATTATTGAATTAGGGTAATTACTCAATTATTACCCTGTAAATAATCATGAAGTTTAATATCCAAGAAGAGCAACTCATCATTAAACCCTATAAATCTCAAACATCTGTCTATGTTAGGGAGCAAAAAGGCATTTATCAAAAATTTCGCCGTTATATCAACTGGCTTTTGATGTTCATTTTTATTGCCATGCCTTTTGTGCAATTCAACGATCAACAAGCGGTATTACTCGATGTAGTTACCCAAGAATTTAGAATATTTAATCTTACTTTTTGGCCACAAGATTTCATCTTACTCGCCGGAATATTAATGGTGGCGGCTTTTGCTTTATTTTTTATCACTACTTGGCTTGGACGCGTATGGTGTGGTTATGTTTGTCCACAAACAGTATGGACACTGGCGTATGTTTGGGTAGAGCACAGAATAGAAGGCAATCGCAACAAACGAATGGCATTAGATAGAGCACCTTGGACGCTGAGTAAGGCAGCTAAAAAAACACTAAAACATGTGATTTGGCAACTAATGTCACTATTTACCGCCACAACATTTATCTCCTACTTTGTACCAGTAAGTGAACTATATAGCACCATGCTTACCTTTGAATGGAGCGGAGCAGTCACTTTTTGGGTACTATTTTTTGCCCTAGCTACTTATGGTAATGCAGGTTGGATGAGAGAGCATGTTTGCATTCATTTGTGCCCTTATTCTCGGTTTCAGTCTGCCATGTTTGATAAAAACACCTTATTGGTTGCCTATGATGCTAAGCGTGGAGAAAATAGAGCACCACGTAAGCTTAGATCTGATGCTAAAGCACTTGGCTTAGGTGATTGTGTTGACTGCAATTTATGTGTTGATGTTTGTCCGGCAGGTATAGATATTCGTAATGGCATACAGTATGAATGCATCAACTGTGGGCTTTGTATTGATGCTTGTGATCAAACGATGAAAAAATTTAACTACCCCAAAGGGTTAATTAGTTATACCAGTGAACAAAAGTTGGCAGGTAAAGAGGTTCAACGCTTTAATTTAAAACTCGTTTCATACGGGACTTTGAGTATATTATTTACCCTGCTATTAGGCTTATGGATAAGTAGTAGAGTTCCATTAGAAGCCAACATCATTCGTGACAGAAATGCATTATATCGCGTCAACTATGAAGGCATAGTTGAAAACACTTATACCTTAAAAATTCTTAATAAAAGCCAAACCCCATTACATTTTGATATTGATGTAATCAATTTAGACTACCCAGAAATTGAGTTGCCCAAAAAGCTTCTTATAGGGGCAGGAGTGATGCAGGAAGTACCCATTACTTTGTCAATTGATGGCGAACTATTGAAGAAAAAAATAACTGAAATCAGCTTTGCGATTCAATCTATTGAGCAACCTGATATTCAATTACAAAAAAGTACGGTGTTTTTTCGCAATTGATACTTCTATTATTTTCTGCATAAGGTAGCAACATGACAGCTCAAACACTAACTTCCTGCGACCACACGACGCCATTAGCGCCATTTTATCTCAATGGTTCTGGCAAAGTAACTAAGGAGCCAGAGACCTTAAATAAAATCCCTGGAAATAGAGCCATTTGGGTAGGTATTTTTGCCGAATTAACTGAGTTCGGTTTATTTTTCTTTGTTTATTTTATTGCCAAAGCCCATTACCCAGAGCAATTTAATCAAGGGCCCTTACACCTAAATACGTTAGCGGGTACGCTCAATACCTTTGCTTTGATCAGTAGCAGCTACTTTGTGGCCAAAGCATTGGCCGCTATTCGTCTCAATAAACCTCAGCAAAGTATTAACTGGTTATGGCGCGCTGTATTTTGTGGTGGTGTCTATCTAGTAATCAAAATTTGGGAATACCATTGGAATGTTGACCAAGGCATAACGACCAACACCAATAAATTTTATACTGTCTATTACTACCTCACCTTTAATCATTTACTTCATGTTGCGTGGGCTAGCGGTAGTTTATTATGGGCTATTAGTCAGATAAAAGTAGGTAATTATACTCAGAAAAATCATCTCGGCTTTACCGCAATAGCCTGCTATTGGCACATGGTCGACTTAGCTTGGGTGATTATTTTTCCCTTATTATATGTATTACGTTAAGGAAAAATCATGTTGAAAAGTATTTTAAAAAATAGATTTACATCAAAACTCAACACACTTGATATTTCATGGGTTATTTTAATAATTATAACCTTACTCAATTCGTTTTTCCCGCTACTTTATGTATTACGTTAAGGCAACATTATGTTGAAAAGTATATTAAAAAATAGGTTTACATCAAAACTCAATGCACTTGATATTTCATGGGCTATTTTAATGATTATCACCTCACTCAACGCCTTGGTTGCTGAAACAGCAGAGCCAGATTTACTGATCACTGCTGTTATTTGTTTTTCTATCGCGTATAAAGGCCGACGAATTATGGACTACTTTATGGAGTTAAATCACGCCAATGCTACAATTCAAAAGTTAATGCGCAGTTATTTTTATGTTTTTCCTGCGTTGATTTTTTTAACTGATCTACTTTCTGAAGAATTAGCTGCATTAACAGCACTGTGATTAATGAGTAGTTCTATTAAGCAAGGCAATCATCATCTTATTCTAAAGAAGGAGTAATATTCCAAATAAGAAACTTCTGCGAAACAGCAAGACCTTATTAGTCATATTAAATTTAAGAGTATTACTGCTTATTAAACCGATCCATGGCTAAATATTACTAGTTAAAGATAATGACTATAACCGATTGTACTGTCGCATCACATCACACAACGCTAGGTGATCAATGGCCTCAAGTATACGGTTGGCAGGTTTTATTGTAGCTACTGACTTAGCAGCAACCATGGCATTGAGTACTGACTCTTCAACGGCTTGAACAGCCGCTTCATAGATAACGTCCATGTGCGCATCATTAATACACTCCAAATTAAAGCTACGTGGTTGCTCTGCACCTAATGGCGGCATATCTATGTTATTTCCTGTAGAGAACGCTAGCATAATATCACCTGAAAAATGGCCGCCATAACTGCCTGTACGGCTAATCCCAATAGCACCACGCTTTGCTAGTCGTTGCAGTTGTATCGGTAACATAGGGATATCTGTTGCTATTATTACAATGATAGAACCAGTTTCATGGCCTATATTTTCAGAGATAATGGCATTATCAGTAATGTGTTGCCCCACAGGCACGCCACACACTGTAAATTCTGCTCTTAAACCAAAGTTAGATTGTACTAGCGCAGCTATCGTATATTCTTTATCTTCAATCTCTACTAAGCGAGAACTTGTGCCTGTACCGCCTTTAAACTCATAGCTTTGCATACCTGTGCCACCACCGACATTACCTTCCTCAAGCATGCCTGTGCTAGCTGAGTTAAGTGCATTGAGTACGTGCTCTGATGTTATATGTTGACCACAAATATCATTTAACATGCCGTCATAGGTCTCTGCGATTACGGGCATAGCCCATGAGTGAGAGCCTTGAAAATGTTCTTTATGTTGTTCGATCATCCAAGCGGTAGTTGCGTGATGAGCCATACCAACTGAGTGCGTATTGGTTATACAAATTGGGCTAGCAAAGTAACCAGCATCTTTAATCCAATGAGATCCGGTTAATTCACCATTGCCATTTAAGTCAAATTGCCCCGCCCAAACGGGCTGAGGTTTCTTTTGTCGACCACGGGGTAATATAGCGGTAACGCCAGTGCAAATAGGGCCTTTGCCAACAACTAAATCGCCTTCACCTTCTATTAATGTAGTGTAACCAACTTCTACACCCGGAACGTCAGTAATTGCATTCCATTTCCCTGTTTTACCTGCTAATGGTATGCCTAAATCTCTGGCGCGTTTTTTTGTGGTATTTAAATACATTTCTAATGTCTCATTGTTCATTTTATGTGGTTTATAATTAAAGTTTTCATGGCTATTGTATCCATGATTAATGCTTTATGAATTAACTGAAGAGCTAAGCTGAGGTTCTTTACGTAAACTATTAGCCATAATAAAAAAGAGTAAACTTATGATTACTGCGAATATGGATAAAAAATTTACCACATTAAAGCTATCAGCTGTTACATACCATGCGGCAATAGCTGGTCCTGTGGCACCACCTAGCGCATGAAAAGCAGGGGCAGCAGCAATACTTCTACCGGTTGTGTCTACAGCATTAACTACTGCATATTGAAAAGTGAGTGAAAAATTCCAAGCAAAGTTATAAAGTGCTAATGCAATAGTGTATTCATTAATGCTCATATCTGCTATTAACATATATACAGCAATAACAGTGAGTAAAGCGCCGAGTGTTAAAGGCAGTATTCGTCCAAAGCGCTCTCTAATCCACGCAGCTAATAATGCACCCGGTATGCCAAAAAATGCGCCAATACTTAAACTAAAGCCTACATTTTCGGCTGAAAACCCCACATTATTTCCTATGCGTTCAATGTAAGTCCAAAATACACCTACGTTAAAAAAGAACATGAAACAGCCTAACAATGCAAATAAAACAGTAGGCTTTAAAATCACTGCACTTATGTCTGTTATAGCTGTTTTAAAGCCACAGCTGGGTAACCAACGTAAAAGTAGCAAACCAATAACGTCGATAACAATAAATAAAGTGAGTAATGTATGAATGCCAAATTGTTCAATCCATGGTGGTAGTATCATTAAACTAACCACTTGAAAAGAAACTTGGGCTGCTATTGAGTAACCAAAGTAACGATCAGCATGAGTACTGTCGGAAAGTGCTGTTAATGCGACGGCATACAATGTACCCCCACCGAAAGATGATAGGGCTATTAATATAGTAAAAAGCATTTTTTGCTCGACAAATAAAGCAAAAACATGTGCGAAACACATAAGCAATAACGCAATCCCCCCCGCGAACTGCCAATTTATTTTACGTATCCAAAAAATAGCAAAAATTGAACTTATTGCAGCTGATGCCATTATTGCCGAGCCCATAAAACCTAGCTCTTGTTCATTAAAATTTAAGCTATTTGCAGCAGCGCCGACTAATAAAGGTAATATTAAAAAGCCGCTTATACCAATAACATTTAATATAATGGCCGAAATTACCGCAGAGCGATTTTCAATTTGCACTTGGTTGACTCCTAGTGATACCAATTCCAATAAGCATTAATTAATAACTTTAATTTATTGGGATATAAAACAAGCATAATCAGTTGCTTTATATCCCATTATTAAAATAATCTAAAATCGATAAGTCACATCAAGACCAACCATTCGTGGTGTACCTAATAAATGCTCTAACCCGGTAATTGAGGGATCAAAGTCACCAAAAGCAAGAGGGGTTACGGGATATTTCCAAAGTAGTGAACTATACGTTGTATCCGCAATATTTTTTCCCCATAAAGCTACGGTAATATCTTCATCTGATGTTACATAACTAATACGTGCATTAAGCAAGGTATAACCTTGTAAATGTAGTTCATTATCATTTACGGCATCCATAAAACTATCACTACGAGAAGTTGCATCTAAGTGAAAGTTAATGCCAACATCATCATTAAAGCTGTAAAAATAATCAGCAGTTACAGCCGCGGTCCAGTCTGCTACCAATTGTAAATCATTCCCGGCACAACTTACTGTTTGACCATTACACCCCTCGTAAGAAGTATACTCATGGTCCATAGCACCTGCACTAAAGCCTAATGTTAACGCTTCGGTAGCTAGCCATTCGGCTTCTATTTCTAAACCGGTAATTTCTGCTTCGCCAGCATTCGTGGTAGTAAACCCTAACCCTAGCAACTGACCCACTTGCATGTTTTCATAGTTAGTATGAAATAAAGCCAAATCTAATCGCAAGGTAGTATCTAATAGCATGCCTTTCATGCCTATCTCATATGATGTTGCTTTCTCTGGTTCAAAAGAAAATAAGTCTGCTGAAGTAAAGTCGATGATGTCAGTTTGGAATCCACCACTTTTAATGCCTCGGCGTACTGAGCCATAAAGGTTTACCTCTTCATTTAATACATAACCAAAACTTACATCGCCAGACCAACCATCATCTTGAATAGTAGGATTAAAAGAAACAGAAGGAAAACCAAGGCCTGCATTTTCTGTTTGGACAAATGAACTTGTCTTTTCTTCATCAGTGTAACGTAAGCCTACACTTAAGCTTAACGTCTCATTTAGGCGGAAATTTGCCGTACCAAAAAGTGCCCAAGATTCGCTCTGTACAAGAGTGTCGCTGAAAATTCCTACATCGTTTGCAGGGAAGGAAACCAAAGGGGTCTTACGGTTTGCCGTAATTTCTTGATCTAAATAATAAAAGCCGACCAAATAATCAAAATTATCATATTCAGGTGATGTTAGACGTAGTTCTTGGCTAAATGTATCTGAATTGTCTTGAAAATCTGAATAAGTAATTGTAACAGGGCCGGCATCATCATCTGAAAACACGTCAAAATCAGCATAACGTTTTGCGGTTATTGACGTTAATATAAATCCAGAGTCCATTTCCCAGTCTGCAGTTAAACTCGTACCACCCGACTTTATTTCTTCCTCGTTAGGATCATTTTGATTGACTGTAAAAGGATCATTTTGAAACCAGTCAGGTATAAATTCATTTAATTGTGGCTCAAGTGTTTGACCAAATAACTGTTGATTATCTTGTTTTAAGTAATCAGCCGCCAAAGTGATTGAAAAATTACTGGTAGGCGTCCAATAAAGTCCTATTCGGCCACCTTGACGGTCGTTGTCCATATAGTTTTTATCGTCAAACTTGTTTTTAACATAACCGTCACGCTTATTAGAGAAAATGCTAATCTTAGCCGCAAGAACATCATCAATTAGCTGCCCTGAAATTCCACCTTGTAATTCAAATCGATTGAAATTTCCGACCGATGCTGAAAAGTTACCGGCAAATTCCTCTTCAGGATTTTTAGTGGTAATATTTATTGCTCCCGCAATGGTATTACGACCAAATAGGGAGCCTTGGGGTCCACGTAATACTTCAACTTGCTGAATATCATTCATGGGAATATTGTATGAAGCAGGTCTGCCCGCATACACGCCATCAACATATACGCCTAACCCACTTTCTTGCCCTGCATTACGGGTAACACTAACAATCCCTCTCATTCCCCAAGAGCTTAGCGAATTACCATTTGGGTCCATTGATAAATTTGGCACGTTACCAATTAAGTCACTCATAGAGTCGGCACCTAAGGACTCTATTTGCCCCTCCCCCATCGAGGTAATTGCAATAGGAATATCTCTGATACTTTCTACACGTTTTCGCGCAGTAACTTGAATAACTTCCAAGGTTGGCTTCGTTTCTATTGCCGTCTCTACTTGTTCTGCAAAAGTATAACCGGTGCTAAAACATGAACTTGCCATTAGTGCTAATGTGAGAGATTGATATATTTTACTAGTTTTATATTTCATATTAAATTCACCCTTTTAAACTCCTATCTTTTTATTCAGTATGCTGTTGTTTAATGGTTCTTCTTTTTACCTTGAAAATTGTGATATAAATACCAACTGACTAAAGAATGAGCTAAAGCATAATTCATTACAATGACGGCACGTGCCATTTATTGGCGCGCTGTGTAGTATCAATTGCAGAAGTGCAATTAACGGTATAAATAAAGGCGTATATCAATGACAAATAGTAATCTATTACCTCTTGATGAAGCGAAAATCAGTAAAACTTATGTAAATATATTGCTTGAGCATATGCGCAACAAGGCAATGGCAGATACCGACAGTTTTCTGAAGCAATTACAAATTGATAAAGATACGCTTGTCGATGATGAAGGTTTAATGCCTATGTCTCAATTTGTTATGATCATAGAAGAGGCTGCTAAATATATTGATGATGTAAATTTAGGATTGCACTATTATCAAAATATAGACTTTAGGCGTTTAGGCATTTTTGGTTATGTTTTGCTCAATAGTACAACGATAGGAGAAGCGTTTTCTTTTTCAAGTCGTTATTATTGTTTATTTCAACAAGGGATGGAGTATAAGCTACTTATAGAAGGGAATACTGCCAGTTTAACTTACAATATAACCACAAAAAACTTCCCCAAAAGTAGGCAGGATGCTGAAATGACTTTGATGGGTGCTGTAACTTTAGTGCGCGTACTATACAATGCTACATGGCAACCAACCGCCGTGCACTTTTCACATCAAGCCCCTGATGATATTAGCGAACACATCAAATTACTCGGTTCAAATATTCACTTTAATAAACCTGTTAATCGATTATTCTTTGAAAAGAAACTATTGGATGTTTCCGTACACGATGTTGATCTACAACTAAAAAAATCACTCTCTACTACCATGGAACAGCTTCTTTCTGTTAGTCAGCAACAATTAGAACAAGATTGGCTGCATACTTTTCAGGAAAAGATTATTGAATCGTTAGGGGGCGGTGTACCTAAAATAAATGATATTGCTGATCAAATGTTTATGAGTAAGCGTACTTTACAACGCAAGTTAACTAATGACGGGTTATCATTTTTAGGCGTTATTGAAAGTATACGTTATAAATTGGCATCAAATTATTTGAGTGCATCAGAGATGTTATTGCAAGATATTGCTATAGTTTTAGGTTATTCAGATGTCAGCTCATTTAGTCGCGCTTTTAAACGATGGACTAATATGACTCCACTAGAATTTCGTAAACAAAAAAGAATAACACGAGCATAAGTCAATACTAATTATTAATCAGTTAAATCGATTTTTTAATAAATGCATTTAGCATCGAACTTTTAGTGAAATATATTAAAAATATAAACTTACAGATCAATCTTACCCAAAAAGAAAACCCCGCGATAATTAGCGGGGTTTTCTTAATAAACGGATAAGTAAAACAGAGTTATTTATCTAAAATAACTCATCATCAATAGCAAACAAACAATCACTACCAGATTTTGCTGATGCAATTAATGACAATCGACGTGGTAATAAGCGAGTAAAGTAGTAACGAGCCGTATGTAGTTTACTTTGATAGAAATCAGCACCACTTTCACCGTTATTCGCTTGCTGTGTCAAAGAAACCTGTGCCATTTTTGCCCATACAAAAGCCATTGCCGTATAACCAAATACATGCAAATAATCATTTGCCGATGCGCCTAACTCATTAATATCACTTTGTGACTTAGTTAATAAATCAGTCGTTAAGTCAATTAAATCAGTAACCGCTTCTGCTAGTGGCGAAATGAATTCATTCATGGCTAGATCATCTTTATTGCTTTCAATAAAAGCATTCACTTCATCAGTAAACACTTTTAACATAGCACCTTTTGAACCAGCTACTTTTCGCATCAATAAATCCATAGCTTGTATACCATTGGTGCCTTCATATATTTGAGTAATTCGAGCATCACGCACCAATTGTTCTTGGCCCCACTCACGAATATAACCATGGCCACCAAATACTTGTTGACCCGCAACGGTATTTTCAAAACCTAAGTCAGTGAAAAAGGCTTTGGCAATAGGAGTCATCAATGCTGCTAATGTTTCGCCTTTAGCTTGCTCTTCGCCTTCACCATAAGTGGCATAATCAAGTTGCATAGAAATATAACTAGACAGCGCGCGCGATCCTTCATTCAATGCTTTCATATTTAACAGCATGCGACGAACATCACCATGTACCATAATAGAGTCAGCTTCTTGACTAGGGTTTTTAACGCCGTTAGTTTTACTATCAAGTGCTCGACCTTGTAATCTATCTTTGGCGTACTCTAGCGCATTTTGATAAGAACGTACTGCAGCACTTAAACCTTGAATACCTACACCAATACGTTCAAAGTTCATCATGGTAAACATACAAGCTAAACCTTTATTCAAGTCACCGATCAAGAAACCTTTTGAATCATCAAAATTCATTACGCAGGTTGCTGAAGCATGAATACCCATTTTATGTTCGATAGAACCACAGCTAACATTGTTATGCTCACCAAGGGTTTCATCATCATTAACATTAAATTTAGGCACTAAAAACAGAGAAATACCACGAGGTCCTGCAGGCGCATCAGGCAATTTAGCTAAAACTAAATGAACAATATTTTCAGTAAGATCATGCTCACCACCGGTAATAAATATTTTATTGCCAGTAACACTGTAACTACCATCGTCTTGTGGAACAGCTTTGGTACGAATAATGCCCAAATCAGAGCCAGAATGTGATTCCGTTAAACACATAGATGCAGCCCAATCACCCGCATACATACGTGTTAAATAGCGCTCTTTTAATTCATCACTACCGTGCTTTGCTAATGATAGCGCAGCACCCGCGGTAAGTACTGGATAAAGCGCAAAGGAAATATCGGCACTACATAACATTTCTTCATGCATCGCCGTTAACATTTTTGGCATACCCATGCCGCCATAGTTAACATCACCGCCAAGTGCAGTCCAGCCGCCTTCAGCATAGGTATTAAACGCTTCTTTATAACCAGGAGCCGTGGTAACTACACCATCTTTAAAACTCACGCCAATTTCATCACCTTGGCGAGCAATAGGGTCAAGTTCTTGTTCGGCAATTTTGGCACATTCTTGTAAAATTGCTTGAGCTGTGTCTTTATCAACTTGCTCCGCTAATTTAGGTAGCTTCTGCCACATTTCATCCGCTTTAAACACTTCATAAAGCAAGAAACTCATCTCTTTTAACGGAACTTTATACTCAGCCACAACAACCCCTTATTAAATTGTTAAATTGTTAAATTGTAATTTGCTTACTTTGCTTCATTAGAAAACCGACTAAAAACAAACGAGCAATTAAAACACTTGTTTGAATATACCTGAATCACAGTAAAAGTAAAGTATTCGCGCAAATTAGCCGTCTTTAACTTGATGTTTTATCAAAACTTGCGTTAGTGTTAATAAAACCTTAAAACGAAGTATAAATAACTTGTACAAAATCACGGTGAAAACCTTCTTAAGTGTGCTGCCTTTAGCTTTAATGCTAATAACATCTGTGCACGGCAAACAATTAAGTTTCACTAAAGAAGTACAAGAGAATAATTACCTCTTTAACTATCAATGGCTTGATCATGACAAAGTTCGTCAATCAATTAACTTTAGCTTAACTAAGTCCGCTTTATTTGAACGTTTTAGAATGCTTAAACCTTATCAAGGCGAATTTGCTCAAAAAACAATTTTACGTACAATAAAAAAGCAGCTTAGGAAACAGCCATTAATTGGCGCTCATGCGGTTTTCAAACAGCAGCAAGGTAAAATGGTTATTCAGGTAAAAGGACGAGATGATGAAAAAGTTGCTGCTGCGTATCAAGAAATAAAACTAATAGAGCAAGAGGTTACTAAGAACTACTTTCAAAAGAATTACTATCAACGATTTACCGCCCATGATCAACAAACGGGCATAAAAGTAGATCATGTCAATATTGCACAAGATTCTGTTGCTGATTTCAAGGCTCTCAAACCAATAATTTTAGATATAGTATCAATTGAAAATATTCGTAAAGTGACTAACTTTGTACTTAGTTTTGTACAGAGTATTCCTTACTCAACATTAGAATCTCGCCTTACCTCCTCTGGTGCTGGCTTTAATCCCCCTGCAAAACTATTATGGGAGAATCAAGGAGATTGCGATAGCAAGATGGCATTAACGGCAACGATTTTACGTGCGTTAATGCCAAGAATAGATATGGCGATGATATATATTGATGAGCATGCGTTTATTGGCATTGCTGTTCCCGCTAAAGCAAATGAAGTTAGTATTGAACACCAAGAAATTAATTATCTATTAGCTGAACCAACAGGCCCTGCATTATATAAATTAGGCAGCTTAGCCCCTGAATCGGAACTGGCAATAGATCAAGGGCGTTATGTTGTTGAAGAGTTTCATTCCGACGGTAGCTTTTAAAGGTTACTTACCTCCTACGTACCCAATAGGTATAACACTCCATTTTTAGTCTTCTTTGATTTCATCCGTATACGTTTTGCTAACAACCTGTTAACATTTTCCATGTAAATATTATTGCCAACAATAATTAAAAATTTTGATACAACATAGGAAAGCTAAAATGAAATACAATAAACAACCTAGCAAACTTGCTTTAGCAGTAAGTTTTGCCTTAGCACTTTCTGCTTGTTCTACACCACAAAATACGACTAGTGAAATAAAACCAAACTCGACCGAAGCAAGTGACCATCAAACGAAAAGTGAAAAACAGTTAAATGAATTTAATTGGGTAGCTGAACGTTTCGCCGATATCCGTGTATTACGTTATCAAGTACCTGGTTTTAATGAACTACCACTTGAAACCAAAGAGTTACTTTATTATTTATATGAAGCTGCGCTATCAGGACGTGATATTACTTGGGATCAAAACTATAAATACAACCTTACGATTCGTCACACATTAGAAGCAATACAAACCGGTTACCAAGGTGACAAAACCACCGAAGAATTTGCTAGATTTAATGAATATACCAAACGTGTTTGGTTTTCAAACGGTATTCATCATCATTACATGTCAGCAAAAATACAACCTGAATTTAGCCGAGAAAGTTTTGCTAACTATGTAAGTTCAGTTGCACATAATGGTCAATTACCACTAACCAAGAGGCAAACTGCTAAGCAGTTAATAGCGCAATTAACACCCATTATTTTTGAACCAAAAATTGCCCCTAAAATGGTTGATCAATCGGCAAATATAGACAATGTGGTTGCTTCTTCTGTGAACTACTATGAAGGCGTAACAGAAGCTGAAGTTGAGTCTTATTACCAAGCAAAAGTCAATAAAGACGATAAGCGTCCAGTATCTTGGGGTTTAAACTCTAAATTAACCAAAATTGATGGCAAACTAGTTGAGCAAATTTACAAGGCTGATGGCATGTACGGCAAAGCCATTACTCAAATAGCCCACTGGTTAGAGAAAGCAGCAAGCGTTGCTGAAAATGAACAACAGCAAAAAGCACTTGAACTATTAGTAAAATATTACCGTAGTGGTGATTTAGCTGACTTTGATGCCTACAATATCGCCTGGGTAAATGACATCAACTCCGACGTTGATGTTGTTAACGGCTTTATTGAGGTTTATGACGATCCTCTCGCTTATCGAGGATCATTTGAGTCGGTAGTTTCCGTTAAAGATCATCACGCGACTAAAGTAATTGCCGCCATTGCAGAACAGGCACAATGGTTTGAAGATAACTCACCACTTATTGAGTCACATAAGAAAAAAGAAGTGAAAGGCATTACCGGTAAAGCTATCACTGTTGTTGTTGAATCAGGCGATGCGTCGCCATCAACACCCATTGGAATTAACTTACCTAATGCTAACTGGATCCGAGCCGAGCATGGTTCAAAATCAGTGAGCTTAACCAATATTGTCGAAGCCTATGATCACGTTAAAGGCGGTTCTCTATCTGAGTTTGCTTGGGATGATGCTGAAATAAAACGTGCTAAAGAGTTTGGTCCGTTAGCTTCGCACTTACACACTGATTTACATGAAGTTATCGGCCATGCTTCAGGGAAAATTAATGACGGTGTTGGCACACCAAAAGAAACCTTAAAGCAATATTCTTCTGCATTAGAAGAGGGGCGTGCTGATTTAATTGCCCTGTATTACCTAATGGATGACAAGCTTATTAATATGGGCATTATGCCAAGCCTTGAAGTTGGTAAAGCGAGTTACGATAGCTATATTCGTAACGGTATGATGCAACAGTTACGCCGTTTAAAAATGGGTGAGAACATCGAAGAAGCCCATATGCGTAACCGTCAGCTAATTGCGAGTTGGGCATTTGAGAAAGGTGCTAAAGATAATGTCATTGAAAAACGCCTTCGTGATGGCAAAACTTACTTTGTTGTTAACGACTATCAGAAACTACGCGGCTTGTTTGGCGAGTTATTACGTGAGATACAACGTATTAAATCAGAGGGTGACTTTGCTGCTGGCCAAGCACTTATTGAAAATTATGCCGTGCAGGTAGATGTACAGCTTCACCAAGAAGTCTTAGCTCGTTACGAAAAACTTAACTTAGCGCCTTTTTCTGGCTTTATCAATCCAAAACTAACACCTGTTTATAAAGCAGGAAAGATCATTGACGTAAGCATCAGCTACCCAAGTGATTTTTCTAAGCAGATGTTAGAATACTCAGAAAACTATAGTTTATTACCTTATGTAAACTAAAGCTTCTTTAGTAAGGGACATTTAAAGCAGCGAATGATGACTCATTCGCTGCTATCAACTTAAAACACATTAATATATTTAATCCGTAAACGGATTTTTTTCTCTGAAAGTTGCTGCTGCCATCGCGATAGATAGCAAAATGATTGAGTTAAAAAATACCGGTACAATAACAAAATGATAACCCAGTTCATGTACAGTACTGCCACCGATAACAGCTGTTACGGCTGTCGCTCCACCAGGAGGATGCATGCTGCCAGTATAATGCATTACTAACATAGCCACGCCAATAGCCGCCGAAGAAGCTAAAATAGGATTCGGAATTAGGTAATACGCACTTATACCAATAAAAGCTGAAATAATATGCCCGCCAACCAACGGCCATGGTTGAGAAACAGGACTATGAGGAATGGCAAAAATTAACATTGCTGATGCACCTGTTGACGCTAAAATCATCGGATGGTTTTCCGCTTGGAGAATATTGAAACTAAAAAATGAGGCACACAAGGTTGCAAAAAATGCACCTATAATTGATACATAGACTTCCTTGTTAGACATAGTTTTCATTGGCATAGGCAAGTAGACACTTAAGCTAATATAGTTAATTAATTGATGTTTTTAGCATAACAAAGTGTTGCGATAAGGCAAGCTTGTCTTGTCGCGTTTGGTAATTGAAACAGCTGATGCTAAAAACCTGTAAGATTAGAGCTAATCCAACAATTAAAAGCAAAGAAATCGTTAAACCCTAAAACGAGCTATTAATGCCTAATGAAATTGCGATGATGCACAAAAAAAACGGTTAATACCACAAGGCATTAACCGTTTAATAGAATATATGTCACTCAAATTTTATTGAGTTAACTTTTCTTCCGCATAGCAATTCCGCAAAGAGCAAAAAGCATTAAAGAAATAACACTTGGCTCCGGTATTGCTACAGCTGAAAGAGATACATTATCTAACAATGCGCCTTTGCCATCTGCATCTCCGGATCCTTCAAACTGAATTCTCATTGTCTCAGCTGATGCCATAAGTGTCCTGGTATATGTAGTCCATGTCCCACTAGCTGTTCCAACCTCTGTCACATTATCCACTTCATTTAATGAAGCATCACCTTCACCCCAAGAAACTTTCATTCCATTACTTTGAAGTTTATCTGGATTAGCTAATCGTCCTTGGTAATCAAAAGATAAAGTATATGATTGACCTACGACTAGACCGAAAAGATCTTGAAATATACCACCGTTTGATTGACCATTATTTAACTGACCATTAGTATCTAACTCAAGGTATTTATTACCATCTGAAGCTGTGGCTACTGTGCCTGAATATTGAACTTCAATGCCGGCGTCAATATCTGGAGTATTAACGTCAAGAACGCTCCATCCGAACAGTTCATCATATATCCCCCAGTTTCCGGCACGGTCCAAGTCAGATAAATACTGCTCTCTATTTAAAGTACCGTCTGTTCTACCTTCGGTATAAGCAATGAACAAAGGATCGCCTAATACATTATATGGAGAGCCATAACCGATATTTCCAATCTCAGCTCCAGTTCCACTAAGAGTAGATTCAAAAGAGCCGTTAGTAATTAAACTAGCATTAGCCGAGGTTGATAAAGTAAATACCGATAAAGCAAATACCGATAAAACAAATGACTTTAAAAATTTCTGCATATTTATTCCTTTACAAATGAGTTGGCAAGTAAATTCTAATAACTACCTGCCTAATTATTATACCGTAAAATGGGTTAGCAAGTAAATTCTAATAATTAACACATGTCAAAGCAAAAAACAGGCCACAAATAAAATGAACTTTAAATACAACAACGTAGCCCAAGGGTTAACAAAAAAACTCCTAAGACTAAAATTCTGTGTAAAACAACCTGACACTAAAATTCCAACCCAAGTAGCTCCTAAATAATGGTTCACTTGCTTATCATGCTCAACGCCTTAGCTTAACCATAACCACATAAAACAATTGTCGAAATAATGAATAAGATCTTTAAGTAGCACATAACCATCCTTTTAATCTATATCTGCTTATTAGTAATTGACAAAGGTTTACAAATTTTGGATTTATAGTGAGTAATAAACTTTTCATTGTTATATAACCAACTACAAGCAAGCCTTTCTGCTTGATGGCGTTTAATTATATCTATTGCCATCGTTCTTGAATCAGGTCTTGAATCATTAAAAATAATTTCCAGATGCTTTCGTAAACCTTTGACAATTTTAGCTGTAAATGTGCTTTTGTTCTGATACAAATAAAAACCCACTTCAAGCCAGGCTTGATTTACTTCTGGGGTATGTTGACCGAATTTATCAGCTTGAAATAAGTAATCAATTAATTGTTGATCTATTTCTCCAAGGCGCCATTTCAATATGGCTAATGTTGCCCAAGTTACCGGCCATGTTGGCCTTAGTTTTACCGCATCAAGGTAGTATGTTTTTGCTTTTAGTAGGTGTCGTGTTTTTTCTTCATCGTCACTAAAAAGATTACCCGTTCCTGCCCATTCATACACAAGACCCTGAGTAATTAAATAGTGAGAATTATCAGGGTGGGATCCATTAGCATCATTAATTGACCTTAATGCTTGTTGATATTCCACAGCATCAGTGAGGTTTTTATGATCCAACCAGGTTTCCACATAATGATTGGCAGCATAAAAACTTAAATTTGCTTTACCCATTTTCATCGACTGCCAAGCCAAACATAATAACAGCAGCGACATTATGCTCATCAGCAGCTTATTCAATCGACTAAGTTCTTTACTATTTTCTTTACTACTTTGTCTACTGATTGATTTACTAACTTGATTACTATTTATTTGACTGTTTTCTTGATTATATGATTCATTGGTGAAAGTGCTCATTTCTTTACTATAGCCTCCATGATGTAGATCAGATAAATTTAGTAGCACTAATCAAGTGGGGATTATCGAAAACTAACTCCTGTGCTTTTTCTTCACCGACTAAATTTACAACCGCCATTCTCCCTTGGGCTAATTTAGGTGGCCGACGTTTCACACTGTGAGTATCGGTGGCAATAATAGTTACTAAATTTTCTAATAACATTTTTTCAGCCACCTGCAAAGGACCATCACCAAAATCCCCAATTAACGAAGAGGCTGTTACCTGAAATAAACAATTCATTCTGATCAACATTTTTAACTTACTATAATCAGCCAAAATATCACGATTACGCTCAGGATGAGCGATCATAGCAATGATGTTGTTTTTATCGAGCCATTTTATTAATTGTTCAGTGCCTGGTGGAATATGGCTATGAGGTAACTCAAGCAATAAAACATTCTTTCCTTGCCATTGACCAATAAAAGGCAATTTAGCTTGTTTGGCTAAAATCATTATTTCAGGACAAATACGTACTTCAGCAGCAAAGGCTAATTTAATATTAAGATCTTTCGCTATTACTTCTTGCTGTAGTAACTCAAAAGCCATTGAAATTGTATTAATGTTGTTATCAAAACGGCCTAACTGAATATGAGGGGTACACACCATATGTGTAATACCATTGCTAATAGCGGCCGATATTAGGGCTAAGCTATCGTCTAACTCTTTTGCACCATCATCAATACCAGGTAAAATATGACAATGTAAATCGATCATGAGTTATCTACTGGCTTTTCAGTTGTGGCATTTCCAACTTGAGCGTTATAACCATATTGATCATAATATCCGGTGTACTCACCGTATTTGGCCGCTTGTTTTAAATCAACCCGATTAAGAACGACACCATCAATACGTGCCCCCATTTCCATTAAACGACTTAAACCAGATTTAATAACTTTTTCTCTAGTACTATCGGCTTTAACAATATAGATAAGCGAATCGCTTTGTTTAGATACCAATACCGCATCGCTTACCGCTTGTGTTGGCGCTGTATCTATTACGATACGGTCATACTTTCCTTTTACTGTGTTTAACAATTCAGTAAATGCTTTTGAAGCCAATAATTCTTGCGGGTTAGGTGGTAATGTACCTGCCGTAATAATATCGATATCTGAGTCTTCATCATGAATGATACATTCTTCGAGTGAATGGGTACCTGAGAGTATATTTGATAAGCCAGATTGATAACTCGGGAATTCAAAGTTTTTAGCAATTGAAGGTCTACGCATATCGGCATCTATCAACAATACTTTTTCGATTTGAGCTAATGCAAAAGATAAATTTGTTGAAACGGTTGATTTACCTTCACCTGGTATTGAAGATGTTATTGAAATAACTTTAGCATCGTGCTCAATATTGAGTAACAATAAACTGGTTCTGATTGTTCTAATAGCTTCACCAAAAGCGTGTTCATTACCATCAAAAAAATGCCTTAGAGGCAGCTTTTGATTACGTTTTACATTTTGTAAAGGCAACAAACCCAACATACGTTGTTTTAGTTTTATTTCTACGTCTTCCACTGAGCGAATACCGTCATTTAACATTTCAAAAAGAAAAGCTAAAACAACCCCTAGCCCTATGCTTACCACCAAAGCTAAACCTATAATCAATTTCTTTTTTGGTTTAGCCGGTAATAATGGTGGCTGTGCCGGATCTATCAAGCGGGCATTAGCCGATTGAAACTCACCTACTTCTTTGGTTTCTTTTAAACGGGTAAAAAATGCATTGTATAACTGCTGATTACTTTCTACTTCTCTTTTGAGTTCTTTCTGTTTGGTATCTAAGGTAGACAATTCTCTAAAACGTTGCCCTTTTGCTGTAACAGCAATTTGCAAATTCAATTCATTGGCTTTAGCTGATTGATATTCATTACTGATACCCGATACCAATAATTGCACTTGATTATTAAAGTTTTCATTAACAGATTTTAATTCGGATTGTGCGGCAATCATAATAGGATGTTTGGGACCATATATGCCTTGAAGTTCAGAAACTTTTGTTTTAACGTTTTGCAATGCTTCATTAACTACTTGGATCAATTGATGGTTCAATATTTCAGGCAAAGCAATTAAAGAGCTTACATTTTCATTCTTTTTTTGTATTAAATTATAAATGTGTTCACTTTGCTTTAGCCTTTGTTTTGCTGCTGATAACTGTCGATTAAGTTCTTGTAACTCAGTTGCTTCTAGCCCTTTTACACCATCAATGTCTACCAATCGTTCTTTATTTTGATAAGCTTGTAACGTGTTTTCAGATATATCTAATTTAGTTTTCAAAGCACTTAAACGTTCATTAAGCCAAGATGATGCTTTTTCGGTCATCAATAATTTGGATTCTAAATGGCTTTCAATATATACATCGGCAAGTGTATTTACGACCTCAGCTGCTAATTTTGGCGATTCAGAAATAAAAGAGATATTCACTAATTGTGTTTTACGAACAGGCGATATTGTAAGTCTTGAAACAAAATTTGCAACAATTACGCGCCTCTTTATAATCAACTTTTCTTCATCGGAATAATTAGAATTTTGTTGTGACAAAAAGGGCAACAATGCTTTTAGCTCACTCACAAAATTAAATTTTTGTGGTTGCTGATCAGGATCGAATTCAGGATGATTAATCAAATTGAGTTTAGTGACCACCCGCTGCGCAATTTGTTGTGATTTCAAAATTTCAAACTGAGTAAAAAAATACTCTTTACGCCCTGAATCTAATCCGTAAACTTCTTCAATTGAAACTACATTAGCCTGCTCAGCTTGTATTAACAAAGTAGCACTGGCTTTATATTTTGGCGTTAAAGAAAAAACAACAACAGCAGTAAGTAAAGTAATGATAAATGCCAAGCTGAGTATTCGCCACTTGAAACGCTGGATAACACGCAAATAGTAATAAATATCTATAGTATCGTTATCATCTGGCTGATTTTCATTTGCTTGTAATAAAGTAAGACTCATTGAATAAACTCTTAGAAGTAACTCTGTTTGACTGTGATTATATCTCCCGGCTGTACCCGAGTATTTGCATCAACATTATTCGATTTTTGTTTCACATCGTTACTACGGATAATGAATATCTTTGATAATGATGCTCGTTCTGTATAGCCACCGGCCAAAGCTGCTGCTTTATTAATTGTTAAACCTGGCTGAAAAGGGTATCCGCCAGGATTCTCAACTTCCCCGTCAATAAAGAAGGGACGATATTTAACAATACTGACTGAAACATTAGGATTAACTAAATAATCACCTTTCAAGCCATTATAAATTTGCTGTTGGAGTTCTTCTAAGGTTTTACCTGTCGCTTGAATTTGCCCTAAAAAAGGATAGTTAATTTTTCCACTGTCATTAAGTAAAGTTTCAATAGATAAATCTTGCTGCCCAAAAACAGTTATTTTAATTTCATCACCCGAGCCTAACTGATAATCAGTTGACGATTGTGCTATTGAACTAAACGTTACAGCGAGCAACATCAGTAAAAAAATACTCTGGTAATACTTTAATTTAATAGCCATAAAACCCCTCTTAACTATGCATTTACAGACTAAGGTAACTGTTCAAAAAAATCATCCCTAAAAAAGTGATATACGCGCACTCAGGGTAATTAATTCCCTGTCGTAGATAAAACCATCGCTAATACTTTCACGAGTTGAATCAAAGTATTTGCTATCGCGGTCATTGTAGTTGTAATCAAGTGAAAAACTTAACCAATAGTTCATATCATAAAAAATTGTGGCATTAATACCAGTATTGTTATCTTCACGAATATCGCCGACATCACCTTTGTATATATCTTCACTGATTGCGTAAATGAACTCAGTTCTGATACGGTCGCGCCATTCATGTTGCCATTGAATAGAATACTGAGTATTGTTAATTAAATGGGCTTTGTCGGTTACTTCAAGCGTTTCAATGTTGAAATACCCTTCACCATTAGTTTCCTGAGCTTCACGAACAGTTTTAAAGGTAAAGCGTGAATAGGTTTTTGGCTCCCATGCTACTTCTACTTCCCATTCTAAATCATTAAAAGAATCTTTTTCGGCTAAATCAAAATCTTTATTCTTGTAACCTACTTTAGCAAAACCGGTAGTCAGGGCAGTAGCTTCCCATTCAGCACCAATAAAAAATCGACTTTCCGTACTCGATAGTTCTTCCGTTGGTTCGATGGTAACATCATAATTAAAATCAGTTTTCCATGCCTCAATCGTTAAATCAGTTGCATCACCAATTTTATAATAAAAGGTTGCACCAAATTCAATGGTTTTACGATCACGTGTATCGGTTTCAAAACCATTTTCAGGTAACACACTTTCATAGTCATTATCAAGTAAACCAGCGTCTAACGCTAGGCGAGCATCAGAGGTTTCAGAACCAAAAACATACTGGACAGCACCAAAAACCTCTTTAAATCTATCTGGTTCTATTAAATCACTACCATTTCCGATAGAGAAACGACTGCCACGTTCATCATGGGTATCAATATAGCCCCCCTGAAACATTAGACGATGACGTTGATTAATTTCATAATTAAGTTTACCGGAAAGATCATGATCATTATAGCTGTCTTCACCACTGGCATGATAAGCACCATGAGTAAAGATCCAATCTAATTCAAAATTATGTTTGCCAAACTCACCGAATTCTCTGGTTACTTTAACGGCAGGCTGAAATATTGTCACCCATGACTCGATTTCATCTGTGCTGGCACTGATAACATTAGTATCATAGCGTTGTTGAAGTTTTAGAATTGGAGTTATAAGATAACCACCAACAGGAATACTTTGATCGTCAAAACCTTCTTCATCAAAATTTGCAGCTGCACCACAAATAGGCAACAACAAACCACATAAAATCGCTCGTTTAGTAAACGACATACTCTTTACCTTATTATTATTCATAGAAGTACCTTAAACCCTGTGCAATTAACTAGCACCAACTGATTAAAACGGTACTACTTAAACAACCCATCCGTAGATAAATGACAATGCCCGTACATTATCACATTGATTCTTAATATAAATATAAATGTTCGTTTTAATGACTATTTTATCATCATTAGAATATTAAACTATTTTATCTAAGCCAAATTAGCGTAGAATTGACGTTAGCTAGTAAAATAACTGCTACATTACCGGAAATTCATATGTCAAACGTACTAATTAATTCAATTCAAAGTAGTTTTTCTGCACTATACCGCTCTGTTGATTTGATTATTATTTCTATCGTCTATTTATTTGCTTTATATAGCCGAGACATCTCATTAAACACTCAATATCAACTGGTATTGGTAATTTGCTTAACTTGCTTTCTATTTTTTTCTCAAACCTTTAATCTCTACCGGTCCTGGCGAACGTCTTCTTCATTAACCATGATTGGTTATACAACGCTAACATGGCTCACATGTTGTACTATATTGATCACACTCGCCTACTTCACCAAAACCGGTAGTTATTATTCACGCTTAACCATGGGTATTTGGTTTATTTCTACGTTATTCAATTTAATTTTATGGCGACTTATTTTTAGAAAGCTACTTTTTATATTTCGTAAATCAGGAAAGAATGCAAAATCAGTCATCATCATTGGTGCTACGGCATCTGGCGTACGACTGGCAGCACAAATAACAGACAACCCACAGCAAGGGTTGAAACTATTAGGCTTTTATGATGACCGACCTAAAGATCGTTTACCTGATATAGGTAAGCATTCAATTATTGGCACAATAGAAGAAGGAATTAATCTGGTTAAATCAAATCCAGATATTAGCCAAGTGTTCATTGCCATGCCAATGAAAGCGGAAGCAAGAATTACCGAGATACTTAACCGCTGTAGCGACACGACTGCCACTGTTCATATAATTCCTGATTTTTTCATTTATAATTTATTACATGCTAGATGGCAATACATTGGGAATATGCAAACACTTAGTATTTATGATTCACCTTTTGATGGTTTTAACTTAACCATTAAAAGAGCCGAGGACCTAATTTTAGGCTCAATAATTCTCTGCTTAATAGCAATACCAATGTGCTTTATTGCACTTGCTATAAAACTTACTTCGAAAGGCCCGATAATATTTAAACAAAAACGCTACGGGTTAGACGGTAAAGAAATACAAATTTATAAATTCCGCTCAATGGCATTGGTTCACAAAAGAATAGACGATGTAGTTCAAGCAACTAAGTTTGATGCCAGAATAACCCCTATAGGCGCCATTTTACGACGCACTTCCTTAGACGAACTTCCCCAGTTTATTAACGTATTACAAGGAAATATGTCTATCGTCGGCCCTAGGCCCCATGCTGTAATTCATAATGAAGAATATCGGCAATTAATTGATGGCTATATGCTAAGACATAAAGCTAAACCCGGCATTACTGGCTGGGCGCAAATTAATGGTTGGCGTGGTGAGACAGACACCTTAATAAAAATGGAAAAAAGAATTGAATTTGACCTGACATACATTCAAAGGTGGTCATTATTATTTGATTTGAAAATTATTTTGTTGACTATCTTTACAGGTTTCATTGATAAAAATGCTTATTAAAAAATATATTTATAGTATTGCTTGGTTATTTATATTTACCTAAATGAGCTGACCAATTTAAATCTGGTAATAAATTTTTTAATTTTTGATTATCCGCTTCGTAATAATTAGCAACCCTATTGTTGATAGTATTATCTATAGGTTGCTCTGATGAATTTGCCGTAATACGGATTATTTGTTGTATTACTTTTCTCAAATAACGGTTTTTAAGTGAATAAGTCAAAATATTACTTTGTCGTCGAGCTTCAAGCTCTATTGAACTAAGAGACTTATTTTTTAACGATAGAGATTTTGTTTCAATAGGTTGACCCATAATATTTTCTATCTTCCGTATAATGGACGTTTGATCTCGCTTAAAATCTTCATATAAAAACACATGACACTTTTTAAAAAGTCGATGATATAACTCTATTAAACAACTATATTTAAAACAATCAAGGTGTAAAAAAACATCATTAGTATTGTAATAAAGGTTAGAAATATCAAAGCGTTCAGGATAGGATATAAAATCTCCGTATGAATAATCACCTTTCGGTTGATATAAAAACTCATCAATAGTTTTAACACCAAATGGCATTTTAATATATGAACTATAGTGGGATTTAATAATATCAGTTTGATCCCTCAAAAATAAAATAATTTCAGCATCAGGGAATTGATCATGCAAACGTCTAGCGATCATAGAACGATTAATATATGAAAAAGACAATGGTTTTCCGGAAAAAGATTCATCTGAGATCAATAAATCCCCATAACCAATTTTTGCTAATTCAGATTGTATAACTTCAGGATCATATAAAGAATCGTCTGCGTACTGCAATTGGTTAAAGGCATGATTATGCTGGGTATAAGGTCGAGACAAATAAGTATAATTCGACACCATAGGCCAGACACTGCTTTGTAGATAGGTAGTAGCAGTTTTGTGTAAACCAACATGAATGATTGTTTTCTTCATAAAACGTCTTTAATGCCCACATTGTCTATAGGTGCTAGATATTACTGTCTAATTTTATCTTCTGCTGCCAGAAACCACTGATAAGTCTTATTCAAGCCTTCAGCCAAAGGGGTAGAATACTGCCATCCCAATGACTTCAACCGAGAAACGTCCATTAACTTTCTAGGTGCACCATCAGGTTTAGTGCTATCAAAACGAATTTTACCTTTATAACCAATAACTTTCGCAACCGTTTCAACTAACTCACGAATGCTACAGTCTTCCCCCGTTCCGACATTAATATGACTCAACATTTCGTGGGTATTTTCTTGGTATTTATCTGATGATAATTCCATCACAAAAACAGAAGCCGCTGCCATGTCATCAACGTGTAAAAACTCTCTTTTTGGTGTTCCTGTTCCCCAGGCAACAACCTCAGCTAAATCATCTAACTTAGCTTGATGAAATCGACGAATCAATGCAGGAATTACATGTGAGTTTTGCGGATGAAAATTATCATTTTCGCCATACAAGTTTGTTGGCATTACACTACGGTAATTTCTACCGTATTGTCGATTATAAGACTCACATAACTTTATGCCTGCAATTTTAGCAATAGCATAAGGTTCATTGGTTGACTCTAATGTGCCTGTTAGCAAAGCGGATTCGGTCATCGGCTGCTCTGCAAGTTTAGGATAAATACAGGATGAACCTAAAAATAGCAATTGAGATATATCTGCAAGGTGAGCAGCATGAATAACATTACATTGGATCATTAAATTTTGATAAATGAACTCTGCGGGGTAAGTATCATTAGCGACTATGCCGCCCACTTTAGCCGCAGCAAGATAAACGTGATCAATTTTTTCTTGATGAAAAAAATCAATAACCGCTTGTTGGTTCATCAAATCAAGCTCATGTCTAGACCTTAAGACCAACTCTATATTATCACTAAACTGCAACTGCCTTACAATTGCAGACCCCACCATGCCATTGTGCCCTGCCACAAATACACGTATCTTATTTATGCTTTTCTGCTGATTTTGCTTGGTTAACTTTAGTGTCATTTTAACTCTCGCTGCTCAGACTCACGCTATAACCATGAGACTTAAGTAAAGCATGCTGTTTTGCTATTTCGAGATCATGCTGAACCATTTCAGCCACCATACTTTGGAAGCTTGTTTCTGGCTCCCAGCCTAACTTCTCTTTGGCTTTTGTTGGGTCACCAAGTAAAGTTTCAACTTCAGCAGGTCTAAAATACTTAGGATCAACCTCAACGATTACATCGCCAACGTTGACGCCTGGCGATTCACTTCCGCTTAACGCAGATACAACACCTTTTTCTTCAACACCAACCCCTTCCCATTGAATAGAAATACCAAGCTCTTGTGCCGAAAATTCAACAAACTGACGAACCGAATATTGCTCCCCTGTGGCAATAACAAAATCATCAGGTTTTTCCTGTTGAAGCATTAGCCACTGCATTTTCACATAATCTCGCGCATGTCCCCAATCACGCAGGGCATCCATATTGCCAAGGTACAAACACTTATCTAAACCTTGAGCAATATTAGCAACTGCCCGGGTGATTTTACGGGTAACAAAAGTTTCACCACGTCGAGGTGATTCATGATTAAATAAAATACCGTTACTGGCATGTAAACCGTATGCTTCTCGATAGTTTACCACCATCCAATAAGCATACAGTTTGGCAACACCATAAGGAGAACGAGGATAAAAAGGTGTGGTTTCAGTTTGCGGTGATTCTCTAACGTCACCATAAAGTTCGGAGGTAGAAGCTTGATAAAATCGTGTTTTCTTTTCCAACCCTAAAAATCGAATAGCTTCAAGTAGCCTTAATGTACCAATACCATCTACATCAGCAGTATATTCTGGGCATTCAAATGAAACGGCGACATGACTTTGGGCACCTAAATTATAAACTTCATCAGGTTGAATTTTTGATAGCAAGCGAGTCAAATTTGACGTATCGGTTAAATCACCGTAATGAAGAAAAAAACTTGGACTACCTGAATGTAAATCTTGATAAATATGATCAATACGATCGGTATTTAAAGAAGAAGAACGACGTTTTATTCCATGAACTTCATAACCTTTTTCTAATAACAATTCTGCAAGGTACGAACCGTCTTGACCAGTTACACCAGTGATTAACGCCACTTTTTTTGTCATTTTTTATCCTAAAATTAATACATTGAATTAAACTTTACAATAAATCATTTATATTTATATTTTATGTATTGTTTAATAAAATGATAAAAAAACCTTGGGTTTTGTTTTAAATACCGCTTCCACAGTCTTTGAGGTTCACTTAATAACCTGAACAACCATTCACATCCAATTTTTTGTATCCAACGTGGTGCGTGTTTTTTATCACCAGCAATGAAATCAAAAGCAGCACCAACACCTAACATCACACAATTTAATGTAGCTTTGTGCTCAGCCATCCAATTTTCTTGCTTGGGGCAACCTATACCAACAAACAATACATCAACATTAGCATTATTAATCTTGGTTATAATATGCTTATCCTCTGCTTTGGTTAACGCTCTAAATGGAGGAGAAAAACTATAATTTATTTTAATGTATGGAAATTGATGTTGTAAATTATTAATCACTCGAAATAAAACATCATCTGAACTACCACCATAAAAACCAATTGAAAGCTCAGAATTGTGACTCTGTTGACAAAGTGCATTCATTATGTCTTGTCCACGAACTTGTTTTGCCTGCTTGTGTCCAAGTAATTGTTGCGCCCATGAAATAGGACGACCATCAGCAATCACTAAATCTGCATTATTCACAACATTTCTAAAACTGAATGAATCAAAGACTTCCATACACATGTGAACATTAGATACACAAACATAAGCCCCTTGTTCAGCTTGAGCTAAAATTACCGTTTGATTTAAAGCTGAAGACAATTGAGTTACATCGACGTCCATGGTGAGTATTTTTTGTTTCACTAACTACCTACATTATTTATTATTAAAACTTCGAAGCATTATCAATAGCGTGCTGATAAATAGCCATTAACTGCTTATAATTTATCTCAGGGGTATATTTAGCTAAATACTCCTGCCGAGCATTAACTGACATAGTACGCATCAATGGTTTATTTTCAATTAAAGAGTTAACTTTTAAAGCTAAATCAACAGCATTGCCAGCTTCAAAGTGCAAACCTGTTCTACCGTGGGTAATAATTTCTTCCATACTACCTAATTTTGAGACGATAGAGGGTGTTCCGCAACACATAGCTTCAACAAGTACCATTGGGAAGCCCTCATAGCAAATAGACGGTAATACTAAAAAATCAGCAGATTGTATCCAATCAAGTACTTCGCCTGACGAAAGTTTACCTAAGTATTCTACATTAGGGTTCACATTTTCATTTAGTTGGTATTCGAGTGGACCAACACCTATGACCTTGAGAGGAAAATTAATATACTGCCAAGACTTTAGCAAAGTTACAATATCTTTTTCTTCACTCAAACGCCCAACATATACCGCAAAACCACCCTTTTTATCAAGGTTATTAGCACCATTAAATTTATCTGCGATAAAGTTAGGTTTCACATAAATCTTATTCGCAGGCCAACCTGCTTCAATAAACTTGTTACGACTAAACTCAGTGAGAGCAATAAAAGCATCAACCTTTTTATGCCAAGTGCCTAACTTTTTATGTAACTCAATCATGCAACATAATGCAAAAGTACCAACATATGAATTACGATAAACCTTCTTGGGAACAGCCCACCAACTATCATTTTTAACACTACGTTCTTCAATTTTTCCATCAAACATTAATAACGCTGTAGGGCAAACAGAGCGAAAATTATGCAGGGTGTGCACAACTGGAATATTTTGCTTTTTAATTGCATAAAATATTGAAGGCGATAGTAACGGGAAGTAATTGTGTATATGTACAACTTGGGGCTTAGCTTCAGAAGACAATATATTTTTGATGATCTTTCTATTAGCCCAGGAAAAAGGAGTTTGCAATAAGGTAAGAACTTTTTTAAAAAAGCCATTAATTGAATTATTATCAATAAAATATACGCCAACTAAATCCTTATCTAACAATACCGATTCATTATTAACAACAGAATCTTCGCCGCCGCTTATTTTGTATTTGTTGTGTATTAGAAGTACTTTATTACTCATAACAACCCAACCACCAACTTCTCCCAAGTTAATTCCTGTGAACGGATTCGTGCATTTTCGCAGTAATTGAGATAATTCTCGGCTCTAATGATCATTGATATTTCTAATGCTATTTTTTGACAAATTTTTTCTTCAGATAAATGAGCATCAATCACTATACCAGAAGTTTCTGTTACGATCGTGGCAGGTCCACCTAGGTTTAAGCAAATCACCGGCATACTAGCTGCCAGCGCTTCAAGCACGACCATGCCTCCAGAATCATGCAGGCTTGGAAAAACAAATACATCATGAGATGAATAAAACTCAGCTAATTCTGATTGTTCCATCCATGAATGCCAGTCAATCATAGAATCAACACCTAGAACCTTGGCTAAAGTTTGCAATTCTTTTTTATAAACGCCTTCTCCTATCAAGGTTAGCCTAACATTTAACTCTTTAAAATTGCGTTTTAATTCAACTAACGACTTAATACATAAATGTATACCTTTCCAATATTCAAAACGACCGATAAAAAGGAGCTTTATAGTATCTTCATGTGTTAATAATTTGACACTCGGTACAACGTAATTTGACTGTGCGATAGCCAGCTTAACAACAACCTTATGTCGATAAAAACGAGGTACTATATTTTTACTTTGCTCAGATGTCACTACTATTTTATTAGCACTAAAAAAGGTGATATGCATTAAAGGATCGAATTTAACAAAGAGGTTAGCTAAATTTCTAATCAATTCTGATTTTTTTGGTCGCCAGGGAAATTTTTTTATTAGATGGTAAGGTGGCGATTCTCCTCCACCAGCAGGACCATAAATAAATGGAATGCCTAATAGACCCATAAAGCTTGGTTGTCTGATTGTTGCAAAAGTAACATGATGAACTTTGTCAAAAGACGTAGTTTTATGTAACTTACGAACACTTAAATATGAACCTATTTGCCAAAGTAAATAGTAAAGATATATACCAAAACGTTTTTTTAAAAACATTAATTTTTTAGGAAGATCATAATATATAAGAGTAAGGTTATCGGGAATTTCATTTTCCTGAAAATATGTTTCGATAATATCCTTGTTATTTCTTCTTGTTAATACCCATACCTCATTCTTTGTTTTACAACTTTCAAGTAACCAATTCCAACCTACTGAAGGCTCTGATCCCCTATAGGGTTCGCATGCGTAAGCAGAAAGCATAACCCTCATTTAGAATTCCTTGGCATCATTATACCTTTTGTGAAAACACTTTAATTTTTAGCATTTCCCATAAATACGTAAAAAATGCTGTAGTTGGTGATGACCCATTAAGTAAAGCTGCTGCCATAGCCTCTTTATAACTCATCTGATAGTATTCTGAACTTATACCCCCTAACCTCATTTTAACAAATACTTGTGGTATGAAGGCAATATTAATTTTATCCCAAACTCGTAATAAAAATTCATAATCAGCTGCTATTTTAAATCCAACACTAAAACCACCGTATTTGTCATATACAGTTCTCAGTACAAACACTGATGGATGTGCCACACGCATTTTTTTTAGTAATTGCTGTTTGTTAAGATCTTTGCCTACTTTTTTAACTGTTTTTCCATTGCTATCAATTAAGTCAACCTGAGCATGAATTAATTCACAATCACTCTGTACAAATTTAGCTACTGCTGTTGAAATAATATCATCCGCTGCATAATAATCATCAGCATTTAATATATGAATAATATCCGAGTCGCTAGCTTTATTAAGACCTTTATTAAAAGCATCATATATCCCAGCATCTCTTTCACTAAAATATTTCATCCCATAGCTATCTAATATATCCAAAGTATTATCAGTAGAAGCTCCATCAATAACAATATGTTCAACATTATCATAGTCTTGGTTTTTAACTGATTCGATACAAAATTTAATTGTTGCCTCCCCGTTATAAACAGGGGTAATAACTATAACTTTCAAAAGTTATCTCCATTTTTCAAAATTGTCTATCAGATTTCCATATTGCTGCTCGACTTTACCCACTTCTTTAAAATTATCCCTAGTAGATATATAAAACAACGATAAATCTAATAAATATGCAAGTAATTGTATAGTCACTTTTTCGTTCGAAATGGAATCTATTTTGGATTTTTTATCGTCAATAAATTTTTTAATTTCTAAAACAGATGCTTCACCATTTAACGCCATCGGCATGATATAAAAATGAAAATAATCAATTAATGGAAAGTACTCAGCTTTTGAATATTCCCAATCAAAAACGCACAGATTTTTACTTATATTTACTCCCATATTCCAAGGGGTAAAATCACGATGAGAATAGACCATATCAAAAGCATAAATTTCCCTTTCTATTATCTCAAATGACTTATCAACTCTTCCTTTCCAATTTTCACTTAAACCTTCATATGTTTGACTACGAAAATTTGTTATATTTTGATAAAAAAAACTATCTTTCAGCTTTATCAATTTTTTAGATTTATTATGTAATACATCTAAAAAATTAAAAATATATATGTCACAATCATTATTAGGAATAGGCCTACATTGTAAAGCGGTCTGTTCAATGTAGTATAAATTATTACACACCCCGCTTCTTTTAATTTCTGGGACAATATTATGAAAAAGAACATCATCACGAAAATTCGCTAAAAAAACCTTTTCACTTTGAAGTAAGTTTTTTGCTTTCACGCTCTCAGATACTTTCACCACACTAACCAATTTACTTTCTGCATTGGTAAATAAGACAGTGTCTTTACTGCAAGGTCCAGGTGTTCCTTTTTTTAAAGTGAAATTATCATTAGTTTTATCTACACAAGAAATTAACTTCTTCATGTTTTCATTTGTTAAATAGTAATTTTTTGGTTTTAATAAAACCATATAAATGCAATCAAGCAATAATAATTTAAAAAAAGAACTGAATGTAAGCAAAGAATATACATAAAACTCACGTATACTCTCCTTTATCGGAATATAGTATTTATGCTTTCCTCCTCGAGGAAAGCCAAAATGACTAGCGTTTTTTTTGGTCGTTCTTAAAAAAAAATCATTCATAACTCTTTTTTTACCATACTACGCCCCCTACAAACTAATTAAATATTAAATAGGGCTCATAATTAGAATGAATAAATTAAAACTTAACATTATTACTTTCTAACCTGCTTCGCATCGATTCAACTATGATTTCCATGGCACAATCAATAGATTCATTAACGGTTGACCCGGTATCAACCCAAAATGCCTTATTTTCAATATGTTCTAAGTGTTTCAACGAATTTACTTGTCGTTCAATTTCCTTCAACGATAATTCTGGTTTTCGTCGAAAAATAATCTGCGCTTCCGTACCCAAACACAGAATTAAATCGGGTTTCGGCAATAAGGAATGCCAAAATGACATACACCAATTGGGTAAATTAATCTTTACTCTTTTATTATCAATGAGATAGTCATAATGATAGCGATCAAAAATCCAAACCGCAGACTTTTTAACAATACTTTTATGTATTTTAAACCAATAGCCAAATATATAATCAAAGCCATAATAGCAAAGCCGAGGGACAGACATGACCCTGCTAATTCTTTTATTATCATGAGGCTGGGAATAATCAATTACCTGATCATTATTTTTAAGCTGAGCTATATTTGGAATAACATTTGGTCTCATATGCTCTACAAATACACTTTGATGAAATGGCTCCGTCAAATAACCCTTAACGTTATCAATTAAAGTTGATTTACCTGAACCATCAACGCCCAAAAATGCAATAGTAAAACCTGGCGGATTAAAAATCCGTCTTATTTTTTTAAATTGGTGAATTAATGATTTTATTTGTTTAGCAGTGCTATTAAATAAACATTTTCGAGCATAAATACCCAGCTTGTAAATTGTTTTTTCATCATGTGACTGCTGCATTAAAGTTGAGAATAATTCAATAAATTGCTCGCCATAAATTAGTTTCAATTCGACTAAAATTACAACAGATATTTCTGACCATCTTTTTTGCAGGTAACTATATGTTGAATCTTTAACTTTTAAGTTATAAAGCAGTTCTTTTAAAAAAGAAATAGCCTCTGCATCATCATCATTTAAAACCCAAATATCGTTATATTTTATTTTACGTGAAAGTACAAACGATGGTGAAAATAAATTTTCAGTTTTATAAGGTAAGAAGCCCGCATGTAAATCTATTTGGACGCCCCCCCAACCTTCTTCTAATTTACCTAGAATACAAAGACGAGGAGTGATACGGCCATATTTAGCGACTATATGTAGATTATTTGCAGAAAGAGTATTATCAAGAACATAATAAAATTTATCGACATCATTCCCATCAACCAAAATATCTAAATCACTACCAGAGCAACTGTGAGGCAAATCTGAAAAATTACGTAAAACCGCATAATTAACATTGTAATCATTAAGTTCATTAAACAATAAAGTTAAAAAATTTACCATACTAGCCAGGCTCCAAAGATTTAATTATTAGGTTAAAAATAGAATATATGAAATATGGTTAATTGCTAACAGTCCCTCAATCTCTGTCTGAACTTAATAATTCTACATAATTTAAGGCCCAGATACTCCCAAACATAAGAAAAACACCTATCATATATATGTAACTTTCTAACGCTGGATTTTGAAAACAAACAATATAAAAACATAAAAATAAAATACTCGCTACCGATTTATTAACACGACAATCACTTATACACTTTAATGTGGCATACAAAAAAAAGATAAAAGCTGTAAAACCAGCTATTCCTAATCTATAAGCTATCGTAGCGAATGAATTATGAACCGTAATATGAAGGAACCCTGCCTCATCCTCATTTTGAAAAACAGGATTTTTAAATAAAGGGTAATAATTTTGAATAGATTCTGTACCAAAACCAACACCAATTGTGTTTGATTGTAAAAAACCATCTATTGCATCTTTTATTAATACTAATCTAACAGTAAGATTTTGATCAATAAAGTGAACCGTCATTGGATCATTAAGGAACGCACCATAAACTAGTACAGTACTAAAAATAAATAAGCCGATTATTTGAATTGAATATTTAGGCACGAATAAAATCCACAAAAACATAAAAGCAAAAACTATATTTTGCGAAAATGGGCTATTAACACTAGCTAAAAGAAAAAAGAGTATATAAATGGTTTTTTCTTTTACACTATGACTAGAGGAAATAGCTAAACTAAAACCTAATATAGCAAGCGCCGATATATTTCCTAAACCTGCAATACTAAAAAAAAAGTCAAACTCAAATCCATCAAGTAATGCATCTACACATTTATTATATACAACAAACGCCAATATAATTTTTAGTAATTTTTTCAACCTTAAATCAGAATGCAAAAAATAAACAATAAAAGTAAAAAAAAGATAGAACATTGGAAGCATAGAATAGGCAAATAGGGCTTGTTGCGGAATAGCACTTATCTCAAACTCTACTGTCCAAATTTTAGGGAATATATTAAAAAAAGATAAAATAAAATAACAATTGGCAATGACTGTAAACCATATTAGGCTCGTAGGTAATAGCTTTCGATTCCAATGAAAAAAGAGAAATATCCAAGCAATGAATATTATCACGACTAAATTTAAACCACTCAATATACGAGTAAACGGCAAAGACAAGAATAAACAATAAGTTAGCCATCTTGCATATAAATATGCTTTAGCCGTGAAAAGCTTTGTAGTCAAAATGAATACCTAAAAAGAGACAAAGCATAAAAAAAACTAATCACACTAATCCTCCAAGACATATGATATTGACTGTGTAAATAACGTTAACATATGCTTAAGCTGATATTTTAAACCTGAAATCCTACACCCTTCCACTAAAATATGTAAAGCTTCATCATCATTCAAAAGGGTAGAGACCTCCTCAGAATACTCTTGCAAATTATAAATAGCTTTCTTAGCATTCACTCCATCTTCCAAATAACTAAACTCAGGACTATGAATAGGAATATCAGTAGAGACTATCGGCACTTCCAATGCAAAACTATCCACTACCGACAAACCTACAAGTCCGGGCATTAGCATTAACTTACTAATAGCAAAATATGGCACTACATCAACATTATGTTTTTCCCCAACATAATGAACCCAATTATTTTCTGCTGAGAAGTTTGCAACTAATTCTGCTTCAGGCCCTGCTCCAATAAAAATCATATGAAAGTCATTTACTTTTTCACGAATGTTTTTACATGCATCAATCAAAAAGCACATTTTTTTTTGTTCATACATACCACCACAAAAAATGGCAACATTAACGGTATTTATACCTAGCTGATTTTTTAAAGAATCAGATTGCTCTTTCGTAATCGTTTTTCTAGCTGTTTGTAATGATTCTGTGCAAATAGCATTCTGAGTTATGGTGATTTTATTGGCAGGAAAACCAATACTTTTGACTAAATCAGCACTAGCTTGTGTATATGCAAACCACCAATCAACTTGTTTAGAAAGCCACTTTTTCCATGTTTCTAAAAATCCATTGGGATTAACTGACTGGAAGTTTTTTCCATGCCCCCACAAAGCAATTTTAGGTTTAATTAATTTACGCGTTAATAAAAAAAGATAATTAATTAACAAACGATTGGCCTGTTCAATAATTACCAAGTCAGCATTCAAAGCTTTTAATAAACATGGTTGCCATATCACTTCTTTGCTTTTTGAAAACAAATAGTAATTATGAATTTTTACCGCCCAAGGCCGATCAACATCAACAGATTTAGGAACCGTGTTTTCTCTGTGTTGGCCATAAAAAACCAGCAACTCTATATTATTTTCAGCCAATACTTGAGATAACCTTTCAAAAAAAGGAATACGATAATGAGGTAGGACACGCTGAATAATGACTACTTGTTTCATTTCACTATGATTTTATTATTGTTGATTCTATTTATTTGAGAACTAATTATTTGGCCGTTAATATTGAACAAGTTGATGAACACACTGACCACTATATAATTATCAACTCACCATTTAATAACCCAGAGGATCGGGAAAAAATGCCTTATCCATGCATTAAAATAATATATTGGCCAAAATATTCCTGCATGCCTTCTTACAAACACCATCCATTCTTTTGGTGGAGGCAAAACAGTGGGTTTTTTAATAAGTAATATTCTATCAGCTAAAGAAAGCTTGGTACTTTTAAAGGTTTTTCGATAATGGTTACGGCTGCATTGGCCAAAATAATGAGGTGCTACCCAACAACTGAATCCTTGTTTGGCCAACCTTAAACCATAATCAAAGTCCCCCATACTATGGGAAAAATCTGCAGCTAAAATACCAATAGATGTAACTGATTTTGCACTAATTAAGGTACAATTACCATTAATAAAATTACACTCAATGGCTTGCTCTGTTGGCGTAATCACTCCTCCATAACGTAATGGTAATATTTTCTCTTTAATTGCTCTACCGCCATACGAGGCAAGTAAACTTTCTGGTTCTTGCAAGGTACCAACCATTGCCCCTACATTTTCAACAATTTTATTTTGTTGCTGATAAGCTTGAATAAGTTTAGCTACGGCATTTTCATAAAGCGTTACATCATCATTTAACCACAAGTAATAATCATGTTTCTGTTCCCGCAACGCCGTTTGCCAAGCTAAACGCATTCCCTGATTCCAATATAACTGGCCATTGCCTTTAATTAGCTTAACTTGAGGAAAACACTCAGCAACCGCTTCATAGGTTCCATCAGTTGAACCATCATCAACTAGATAACAGGTTAAAGTAAACTCACCATTTAATTTTGAATCATTGTTTAAACTAAACAATGACATCAAACACCTTAATGTTTTTTCTTTTCGATTGTGGCAAGTCATGAGTATCGCGCATGAAGTCATTAATATTCTCAGTTCAACATTTTAATTACTTTTGCAGGATTACCTGCAACAACTGAAAATGGCGGAACATCTTTACAAACCACTGCATTAGCTCCGATAACAGCCCCTTCACCGACAGTAACCCCTTTAAGTACAACGGCATTCATGCCAAGCCAAACATGATCATAAATAACAACAGCAGCACACTCACCAGTGTTTCCTGTTGCACGTTCTTTATAATCTAAGGCATGACGGTCGGAATCGGTAATAGTTGTATTAGCCCCACAAATAACATTAGCACCAATAATTATTTTTTTGCTCGCTGCGATTACCGTGCCACTAAAGCCACAATTGTCACCAATTAAGAGTTTTGCCTGTTTCGCTGTCGACAAAAAACATCCTTGTTTAATGCCTATTGAATTAGAATCAGCTGAAGAACGAAAAGTACAATTATCACCAATAATAATATTTGAATGGTAATGTTTTTTTATTAACGTTAAACCATAAAACTTTATATTTTTGCCTTTTTCAATATGCCAGAAAAACAATCTAAATTTCATAAAAAGGGTAGACATATTGAGTTTCAGGTAATTAAAAAACCTTGCGATAACAAATGGTATCATATTCCGTAAATTCAAAACTTCACCTTATTTTGAGCATCAATTTTCTTATTAAATTTTGTCATCATTCCCTTAACCTCTATTGACATAAACAAGATCCGAAGAAGTTCACCCACAAAAATCATTAATAAAATACTTAACGGCATGCCTATTGAATCTGACATTAACCAACCAGACAATAATGCTAAGAAAGGTAAAATCAGTCCGTATACTGCTTGCCCTTTAAATTGGTTAAGCCCGTTTAAAAACATACTTAAAATACGAACCAGCAATAGTAACAAGGTCCATATATTACAAACCATTAATAAAAACCATGAGGGAACAGCACTGGTATCATGACTCCATAAGTAAATAACATCTTGGCCAATAAACGACAGTAAAACAAAAATAGGTAAGAATAACATCAATGACATTACCACCGATTTTTTAAATGTTTCTTTAATCCACTTAAAGTCATTTCTAGCAGCCGCTTCACCGTATGCAGGCCACAAAGGGTACAAAAACTCTGATAGCACCATAGTTACGGCATCAAACATTCTTTTAGTAATGGCATAAGGCGTAATAGCAGCAGCACCAAACACGCTTGATAAAACCAATAACGGCCCTGTAGACATCATTGATGCACCTAGTTGTGCACTTAACGCTAATTTACCAATAGCAAAAATTTCACCTGCACAGATTTTATTGTATTTAGAAACACTTGGTCTCATCCATTTATTTTTTACACACATCCAGAAACCACATATATACATTGATAAAAGTGGTAACCCCATATAAAACGAAGCCATTACGGTAAGAGATTGATTTGTATAAACACAGAGAAAAATACTAAACAAACTGAATAACCGACCAATTGCTATTGCGCTATTGGCAATAGCGCCTAATTGATAAGCCTCGAGGGTTCTATGTATAACAGCAGATGGCATACCCAAACTAAAAATTATTAATAAAGTGACGGCTGTATTTTGTAGTACATCTTGATTTTCAATACTTTGCAGTTTAATAACGCCTTGTAAATCAATATTTGTAATTATCAACACAGTAAACAATGCTAAAACAAAAGCGATACCAACCAGCAATACAAACGTAGTAGAAATATACAGACCAGCTTTACTTTGATCATTTTCTGCAAAAGTTTTTGCTAAACAAGACTTTAAACCTATTGACAAACCAAAGTCAGAAAAAACAAGGAAAGCAACAAAACCTGTTAAAGCCATCCAAATACCAAACTGTTCCACCCCTAAATATGGCAGTGTGATAGGTACAGTAATGAGCCCAGATAACACATTTAATAATTTAGCCACCATTCCCATTGCAGCTGACTGAGCAATTTTCCTCGCTCTTTCTTTACTTCGACCTTCCTCTGTTGAGGTATCTATTGGCTTAGAAAATAAGACTTTGACCAATCCGGTTATTTTATTAAACATTAATGTCCATTAAAATTTATACCCTATTGTAAGTTAAAAATAAAACTAGACTTAAAACGTATCAGATGATTAACAATGACACAATTGCCTGAAAGTGCTATCTTTTAATCTAAACTTTAATTATCGTTGTAACTAATTTACTACCTTCTTAAAAGAATGAAAACACCTTGTTTTTAAAATATGGCTTTTACAATAAAAGAGTTAAACTCTGTGGGTGACCTTAATAATACCCCCCCCAATAAATTGATTTTACTCTTTTTATTGTTTTTAGTTGTATTTGTTATCCACGCCGCCGATCCCACCAACATATTTCCCCCTGGCCTGTTAGACCGTGTAGAACAAGAATACGATGAAGATGCCCGTGAACGTGTACAAGAGTGGCAATCTTTAGTAAACAACCAACAAGACAGCTCAGAAAAAAACAAACTTAACCGGGTCAACCGATTCTTCAATAAAGTGCGTTTTGTTGACGACATCAGAGTTTGGCGTCAAGAAGATTATTGGGCAACACCTGTTGAATTTTTAGGAAAAAATGCCGGCGATTGTGAAGATTTTACTATTGCCAAATATTTCACCCTTCGTGCATTAGGTGTGCCTTCTGAAAAATTAAGATTAATGTATGTACGTGCTTTACGTTTAAAGCAATCTCATATGGTATTGGCTTATTTTGAAGAGCCAGACTCAATGCCATTAATACTCGATAATATTAATACAAAAATCCTTCCCGCCAGCTATAGAAAAGATTTACAACCCATTTATAGCTTTAACGGTGATGGTTTATGGGCGGCAAAAGCTCAAGGGCAAGGCAGAAAAATTAGAAATAAAGGTGGCCATAGCTCATGGGAAAGTTTAATGAATAGAATTGAGCGCGGTCAATAAAGATTAATTACTTAAATTAACATTTTAAAATATGAATAAAACAATATACAGAGAACACAAATCATGAGTTTATCTAAACAGCTATATTTAGGATTGTTGCTGGTACTAACATTAGTTTTTGTCGGTACTTTATGGATCAATGTTAATAACACCCGTAATTATATAGATACCCAGCTTGCTTCGCATGCGCAAGATACCGCGACATCTTTAGGTTTGTCTATTAAACCTTTTATTGGCAATCCCGATGATTTACCTATGGTCGACGGCATGATAAAAACTATTTTTGACAGCGGTTATTATCAACAAGTTATTCTTAAAGATAATAAGGGTAAAGTCATTTTAGAAAAAGATAATCCTATCGTGTTTGATGATGTACCTGACTGGTTTGTTAACCTTTTTTCCTTAACACCTCCTCAAGCCTCAACTGAAGTACACGACGGTTGGATGAAACCAAAAACACTTAGTATTACCAGCCACCCTGGTTTTGGTTATAGACAACTGTGGCAAAGTGCAATAAAAAGTACTTGGATGATATTGGGTTTATTTTTGCTTGCAGGCACTTTAGTTACCATTATATTAAGAACCATCACTGAGCCGATCAAAAAAGCGGCTGAACAAGCAAATGATATTTGCCAGGGAAATTTCGTTCAAATTGACGATATACCTAAACCTATCGAGCTAAGTTTATTTGTCAATGCAATGAATAGAATGTCGAGAATTTTGCAAAATATGTTTAATGAATTAACTCAGCAAACTGAAAAATATCAACGTTTCGCTTTTGTCGATGAATTAACAGGCTTAGCAAATCGCCGGGCTTTTAATAACCAATTTAAATCATTACTCGCTAATAAAGAGCATAATAATGCCGGATTTTTAATGATTGTTCGATTATCAAGTTTGGATACTATCAATAAAACAAATGGTTACGTTGCAGGTGATGAATACGTAAAACAGGCAGTTGAACTGATTAATAAAACTCTATTTAAAATTAATGGCGGTATTAACAATGAGCTTACTGCCAAGCACAAAACTTACCGATTAGCGGGCTCAGACTTCGCCATTATAATGCAAGACAGCACTAAAAATGAGTGTCAGCAAGCTACCATTGAATTAATGTATTTATTTAACCAAACATCCGTACAAGCATATGTTCAGTCTGATATAGAGGCTAATGAACAAGACCAATTTAACAGTTTTGCCCATATAGGTATAACCAGTTATTCTACAAACAGTGAAATGCCTAAAACATTGGCACAAGCAGATAACGCCTTAGTGAAAGCGCTGACAGATAAAAATAATTGGCAGTTTTCAGATGAACTTGCTATGCCACAAGGTAATACGGTATGGAAGCAACAATTAGATCAACTACTTGAAAATGAAAAGGTGACCTTGGTTGCGCAAGCAATTACCGATAAAGATAATAAAGTATTGACTCATGAAATTTATGCACGTTTTAACCATACAGAGCACAATACCCCAATTCCAATGGCTCAGTTAATGTTAGTTGCTGAACGTCTTAACTTAGCCGAAAGTTTTGATAAATTAGTGATCAAAAAAGCGTTAACACAAGTTAAAAAAACACACTACGATATTGCTATAAATTTAAGCCCAGCATCTTTGGGTCATATCAGTTTCTGTCATTGGTTAATAGCTGAATTAGCTTTATACAAAGACATCTGTAAACTTTTAACCTTTGAAATAAGTGAACAAAGCCTTATTCAGCATGCTGAAAATGTTTGCCTGATAACTCAAGAGCTCAAAGCCCTAAACTGTAAAATAACCCTAGAACATTTTGGTGCAAGCACCTCTTCTTTTACTCATTTGATGCAAATAAAACCCGATCATGTAAAAATTGATGGCAGTTATAGCCAACAAATAGAAAAATCTACGGAAAACCAATTATTTGTTCAGTCTTTAGTGAATATTGCCCATAGCTTACAAATAGCAGTCATTGCTGAATTAGTTGAAACAGACAGCCAACAAAAACAACTTGAATCACTTTTTGTTGATTATTTTCAAGGCTACAATATAGATAAACCAAGCGTTTGGTGATTTAAAAGATGAATTATACCAATTGGAGCAATGAATATAGCAATGATCAATTCATTACTCCAATTCGTATTAATTGACGTTATAATGGGATTTTAAGACATTAACATATCATCTCCTTTCCCAAACTTTAAAAATAAAAACAACAAACGAGCTGTTGATTTTTCACACAGATACGTTTAAAATTGTCTTCATGTGTTCTAATGATTAGAACTATCACTGGAGAGAATTATGAGAAAAGTAGTATTGGGCGTAGCCCTAAGTCTTAGTATTGCCAGTATGACAACATTAGCGGAAGAAGCTAGTCAGGCAGGTGGTAATGTAACGGATGCAAACTGTGCCGATTTTAGCCTAGTGCTTAACGACCAAGTAGCTAACATAACAACCACTGTTACACAATTACTTGGCTTCACTAGTTGTTCAACAATTGCCGATCAAGTTATTGAAACAGCAATTTCAGTTGCTCAAGCAGCAGATCACCAAGCTATTTTACAAGCCGCTTCTGATACCGGTGTTATAACACCGGCTGATGCACTAATCGCTGCCATTGCTGGCGGTGGTGATCTAGCAACGTTATCTGAACCTACTGCCGGTGGTGGTTCTACAATTGTAGCTGCTTCTGCAGCAACAGCTCCTCCAGTAATTGGTGGCCGCAACGGCGGAACAGGTGTTGGTGAAGTAGCTTCTGCTAATTAAACGGTTAACATATACCAATTAATATTTTGTAAAGGTTCCTAGCGAACCTTTTTTGATGTCTAACCCTTTATAATTATTTTGTATTATTACTAGGGTAATGTTGAGTTATGTTTTAGACAGCTTAACTAGCTCAGTTTTTCAATAGTATTTTCGACAAAACAAAAATAATAAATACAATTTATGAAAAATATCAATAAAGCACAGTTTTATTGCTTTCTTACTCTGATTTTTTGGCTGCCTATTCCGTTAGGTTCAAACCGACCTTGGGCTTGGTCAATCATTGAAATAGTCGCCTTTTCATTGTTAGCGTTTCACTTATTGCTTGCGGCTAAAAACAATGAAAATATCTGGCAACGTTTCAACGCTTATAAACCTTTAATAATTACATTTTCAATTGTTCAAATTTGGCTTTTGATCCAAATAATTCCTTTACCAAATTCACTTTTATATTCGTTAAGCCCTAATTTAGCTGATATTTATAGTTATGATTCTGATGCGTCTCACACCTTATCTTTAGATCCAAGTGAAACCAAAGTGTCATTATTTAAAGGATTATCTTATTTAGCTTTAATGCTGCTTTCAATTTTACTTGTTAACTCTGAAAAAAGGCTTAAACAGCTGTTATTGGTGATCATATTATCCGGCACGTTTCAAGCAGTTTATGGCAGTTTACAAGCAATGTCTGGCGAAAGCTTGTCTTGGGTTGTGGGAGTGAAAAACAGTACAATCGCTACCGGTGGTTTTATTTACAAAAACCATTTTGCCAACTTTTTATTACTGTGCATTTCTATAGGTATAGGATTTTTAGTTGCTAGTTTGTCTAGTAATACATCAAGCTCTACAAGGGCAAAATTACGCAATATGATCAGTGCACTCATTCAGGGTAAAGCAGTGATCAGAATTGCGCTAGCATTAATGGTCATTGGCTTAGTTATGTCTCGATCAAGAATGGGTAATGCTGCCTTTTTCATTGCAATGAGCTCTACTGGCATTTTTGCATTTTTCTATTTTAAACACCGTAGTAAAGGCTTAACCATTTTATTGATCAGCCTATTTATTATTGATACTTTCATCCTTGGCGCCTGGTTTGGCCTAGATAAAGTAAAAAGCCGCATCCAACAAACAAGTTTTAGCCAAGAAACACGTGATGAAGTGAATGTATACGGTGTAGAGTTAATCAAAAAATTTCCACTGACAGGCACTGGGGCAGGAAGCTTTTATACTGTTTTTCCTATGGTAAAAGGAAACGACATACCGATATTTTATGATCATGCTCATAATGATTATTTACAGTTTGCCATTGAATTTGGTTTACCTGCCACCCTATTACTAGGCTTTATAGTTTTATGGAGCCTTTGGCAAACAGTTTATACTATGCGACATAGACAAAATAGCCTGATGAAAGGCACCGCATTTGGCTGCATGATGGCCATTATTGGCATGCTGATTCATATTACTGTTGATTTTAATTTACAGGCACCTGCCAATGCGGTGTACTTTATACTTATAGTCACCCTCGCATGGCAATCAAGATATTTATTACGGTATAAGAAAACTATTAAAGGACTTTAATTTCATGAAAAAAAAATACCTGAACAAGATGTTTGCAATTTCTCTATCTTCAATACTCACCATTGGCTCTGCCACTGCCACAGAGCAGCCTAACGCTGCAGATTTAGTCGGCAATTTTTTTGGTGGCTTACACACCCTGCACATTCAAACAGATGACGAGCGATTTATCACCTCTGACCCATTATCAGCTATGGATTACGGTAATGGTTTTGGTGGGGAAATTGGTTATCGCTGGCTGCCATCAACTGAATTTAGATTTACCCATAGTCAATTTAAGCTGACTAGTGAAAACGACGGCTATCCAGAGCCAGATGGAACATCCAATGCGGTTGATATTTTGTATTTTCCTACCGAGAAAAATTTCTATTTATTAACCGGCGTTAATAATTTAGATATCGGCAGCTCACAAATATCAGGTAATTTAGGTGCTGGTTATCGTTATTATCTTAGCGAACGTTCTGCTATTTACTTTGAGGGTAAAGCAAATTACCAATTTTCTGAGCGTTATGATGAATTCACCTCACAGATTGGTTTTGTCTATTTCTTCGGTGATAACGCTAATAAAAACTCCAGCAAAATAGTTGCTATTGATAGTGATAAAGACGGTGTTTTTGATCAACAAGATCAATGCCCTAAAACGCCAATAGTTGAAAAAGTAAATACTCTAGGCTGCACAATATTTGCGGATCATTTTATCACTAAGCAATTATTAGTTAAGTTTGATCACAACAAAGCAATTATTAAACCTCAATATAATGCTGAAATTGCAAAAATAGCTGGTTTTCTTAATGAAAATAAATCGCTTTCACTAACGATTGAAGGACATACTTCAAGTTTAGGAGCTGATTTATACAATAAAACCTTATCTCAACAACGTGCTCAGGCTATTGTTAACGTTTTGATCAAGGAACATAATATTGATAGCGCTCGTTTATCAGCTGTTGGTTATGGTGAAGAACAACTAAAAATCACCGAAAATACTAACGCAGCTCACGCTGAAAACCGCAGAATTGAAGCTAAATTAGAAATAACGAATAAAGCAGCAGTTAAACGCTAAGCATAATATGAAAAGTGAGGCTTAAGCCTCATTCCTCTCACAGAGTCGTACATACGGATCTCGTACACGGCTCATGTATCCTTCTATTTTACTTAGCGTGTTTTCACAACCAAAATTAAAGCACTGGTCAAGTGTTCGTGCCAACTTATGGCGGTTAAAGGTAAGCGTCAGGTCAAATACATCTATACCCATACACTTCAAGATGCAGAATTTAACACCTGAAAATTATCATTAATTCTGCTCGCTAATATATCAGCTATATTAGGAAGTGTTTAACTAAAAAGCCTAAAAGCGTAGATCACTTACTACCTTGGAATGTTAAGCAAGGCTAGACGCATTTTCCCTTACGATTACAATAATTACGGTTAAAGTGTTAGGCATTAACTCCTTCACAAGGTAAATGCTCAAGCGATACATTAGTAAAAAGTTGAGGGTACATCTGAACGAGTAGAGCAGACATTTTGTGTAAGAAACGCGTATAGCTCAGTAAGTTCGGAATTCTCTTGGACCTAGTCAATATTTTAAAATCAATATTCTATTACCAAATTTTCACTTCGTGTAACACAAAGATCTATAGCTTTATTCTCACTTGCAGCATAAACCCCTAGCTCCTTTAAAACATGCATATCTGCTTCAGTTATTACATCTTCTGCGTAAAGTTTTATGTTGAGCAATACGGTTAACTCTTGTAATGCTTGTACTAAGCGTTGTTTTGGCAGTTCGTCTGCGATATTCAATGTTTGCTCTTTCGTTAACCTGAGTGCATCTACTTTGATAGCTTGTAATGCTTTAAGGGACAACAACGTAGGATCATAACGCTTTATAATTACGGAACTATCCAGTTGATGTATAGTATCAATAAATCGCTTAAAAGCTTGCTGTTGTTTAGCTACAGCATAAGCGGTAATACTAAAAACAAGTTGCGGGGCAATATTTTTTTTATCTACTAATTTTTTCGCTAACCAATGGATAAAATCAGCATTATTAAGTGAATCTATAGATAGGTTAACTAAAAACTGATGATGAAGGTTTTGCTGCTCAATATCGGTAATGACCTTATTAATAACCTGTTGATCAAAGGCTACATTCAGCTGAAATTTTTCAATAATAGAAATAAATGTTGCCATAGCAACTCTATTACCTTGGGCGTCTTCTACTCGAGTAAATGCTTCCACCATGACCGTCTGCTTATGATTACCTTCCCCTTTTAACTTCTTACTTGGTTTAACATAATCAATGTTAAAATCACCCGTATTAACACATTGCTCAGCTAAATGATGCCATTGTTGTAAATCCAGTGCTTGGCCCGACTGTTGATTAATTACCGCTTCATTGGGGCCTATTTGTTTAGCCGACTCTAAGGCTTCATTCGCTGCAGCTAGTACTGTGGTAAAATCACTACAAGGTTTAAATGCCCCTACGCCAATATGAGCCATATCAGGAAGATTAAATTTTTTGGTTAGCATATTCAATTTATTGGTCAATACCGTTGTTATAGAAACAGCATCTTTATTACTAGCATTTGCGACCAATAATGAAAATTCACCACCAAAAAATCGATAAGGAGTTACCTGATAGGTATTTTCTCGCCTCTCTTCTGTACACTCAACTAATATTTTCGAAAAGTCTTTAATTATTTCATCAACTTCACTGTTTTCATGCGTAATAGCTATATCATTTAAGTTGTTAATTTTAATAATAAAAACATAACCCTGCTGTTCTAGCATTAAAGACTGACTAAAGTCTTTAACAAAGGTAGGCTTTAAAGGTAATTGGGTTAAAGGATCTATGTTAATTTCTTCATTCATTCGAATGACTTCTTTGTTCAACGTCTCTATATAACCGTTTAATTTTCCAGCCATGTCATTTATTGCCAACGCAACCTTTTTGAACTCTTTAGTTTTTGGGATGACTGTTATGTTGTCGAATATACCTTCACCTATTTTTTCGACGGTAACTTGAATACCATTTAACGGTTGGAGTATTCTTTGTAAGAAGATATTCAGTATTAACATAGTGATAACTAATGCCGCCAACGAATACCAAAAAGCTTGGCTAACATATTGAAAAAGTCGATGATAAACATCTGCAGGATTAGAACGAATAGATAAATCAGCAATTTTTTTCCAGCCATCGCTAAGTTCAACTTTAGCAATATCAATTGCAATAGGAAATAAATCAACAAACCATTGTGGTGTTTGTTCCAGCTTACTTTCTCGGGTATCTTTAATCAGCAGTCGACTTACCTTAATGATCGCTGTTCCTTTAACAAGAGAGCCATTATTTTTGTTTGTCGCATTTATTTCAGTAGGAGTAGCTTGAAAGTCTATCTGTATTCGGGTTTCATCAATAAAGTTTTCATTAGGTAAAAAGCGCGTCCATTCAATAGTGGTGCCTAAGTGATCAATTTCTTTGTTTTGATTAAGAGATGCTAAACGTGAGCGCAAGTTAGTTTCATCTAAATTAGTAGTTAATTCGCCATAATTTGGGTCAACAGAAACACTTTTTAGCTCCCAGTGGCCATGAGTAAACCTTTTATCGGTTGATAAGTTAAGTATTTTTTGTGCGCTATACATTACTCCAATGCTTTCCAAACGAATCTCTTCAAAGAAGCCTCTATTCGCTACAATATTAATCATGGAAGCTATTTTCGGATCGGTAATATCTTTCATTAAGGGGCTCAATGATAACGCTAAAGAAGTAGAGGTATCATGGGCACGACTATATGACTCGCTTTGTAAAAACTGTTTACTTTCATTAACGCCAATTAAAAAATTTCCTGTAAAAACTATCGTAAAAATAATTAACAAAAATATACGTAACTGTGTATTTAATGACATTTAAACTCCATGAGTAATTCTATTTGTTTAATAATTTTTGCCAGTGAGCTAAATTATATTGTGCAATTTTAGATTGGTTGCCACGATGTTTTGATTTTAATAAACTGCTGGCGTTAAAGCTGAAAATAGGCGTTATATCAGGACGTTGTGAGGCTAATTTAAGTCGCAGGTTAACATTGTCTAACAAAACGGGGTCAGCATCAGGTGTAGTAAAATAACTTAATACCATATGGCTACTAGAGTATTTTTTATTGCGTGTTTTTAACTTAACATAACTCAGTTGTAGCTTTTTATCTGCTACGCCAAGGATTTTTAAACTGAAATACTTGGCAGTAGCAAAATCTTCACAGTCACCTGCACCACTTCCTATAAATTCAAAGGCTGTTGCCCAATAGTCTTTTTTACCCCAGTGCTTTTTGTCACTAAGATATTTAATTCTATTAAAGTAATCGTTAACCGCTTTGAGCTGCTCTAAACCTGTTAAGCTACTCGCCTTTACCATCATTTTATTCCATAAACTAAGTCGCTTTCCGGCTCTAGCATTATATGTTTTGGTTATGTTTTTTAACTGTGCTTGTGTGATATAGCTAGATGTATTAGCTTGAAGAATACTGCTAGACACAAAAATAGAACAAATTAGTATTGGTAATATGACGAAAAGGTTCGACCTATTATACTGAAAATATTGGCGAGTATTTGACTTGTATAAACACCAGATAAATAATCTACTCCCATCTTTACTGTCGAATCATCAAATTAATAATTCGCATAATACCAATTAAATTAAGTAATGGATCACATCTTAATGATAATAAATTGTAGATTGACTAAATTATACCTAGGTGAACCATTATTAAGATGTATTCACTTAGGTAAATATCCCAGAGATTAAAGAATTATATCTACAATCTCTTGCTCTACCTTAACACTAACGCTACTGTCATTTGAGTTAGTATAAATATCAAAGTCGTGACCTCCCTCATTCACACTGCCGCCTTTAACCCAACCATCGCTCTCAGCAAAAGAAAGATTATCGTTAGTATCACCTTGTATTATTAAGTCATTGTCACCATCAGTCATATCTAACACATCTTGCAATGAAAGCTTCTCCAAATTATGGGCGCCATTTTGCTGCAAGTCCATTATTTCTATATTTTTAATACCGTCAGCATTGGTAAGACTGCTAAAATCAATACCAACATCATTAGATAGAATTAAGGTATCGTCACCGGTAAGTGCATCAACATTATTCCCTTGTTTATAAAACAAAGTATCATTGCTATTAGTAGCGCTAACCTCGCTAACTTGGGCATTAAAAGAGTCACTTACAATAGTTGACGCATCATTATTACTCGATTCAACCATCTGTGCAGTAACATTAATTGTTCCAGTAAAGTTTTGCTGAACAAAGCTTAAATTGTTTATATCTGCTGCGGCGATATCATTAAGAGTG
>Ga0209292_1000223_pt1 | contig 79005 bp, 63 predicted proteins | sample GOMGulsemesocosm_2_FD_184634 | JGI IMG/M metagenome (GOLD analysis project Ga0209292, IMG submission 184634) | Methane-oxidizing microbial communities from mesocosms in the Gulf of Mexico - GOM9C Gulf of Mexico (SPAdes) (version 2) | ecosystem: Environmental > Aquatic > Marine > Cold seeps... | reverse complement strand
CAATTTTTTTATTCTTACTAAGAATATTTGTACTTAACTTTTGATTTATAGATTGAGCTAATTATTTTTATTAATAAAAATAATATTTTTTTATAATATAAATAAAAAAATAGAAAGGCCAAATAATCTCAAATAGTTAAATTATGTTTAAATAATTTTGTTCTTTGGTGTTTTTAAATTGTAAAGGAGAAATTTAATGAAAAGAATTGGAACAAATAAAAAAATATTAAAAATTATAACTTTTATAGTGATGATAATTTCACTAATTTTTATCTTTGTAGAGGGTGTAAAAAAAACAAATATACATAATAATCCAGTTTTTTTAAACAACAAAGCAAACCAAGACAATTTGTATCATTCAAAAATGATGTCAATGTCAGCAAATACATCTTCTGTTGTTTATCATTATGGAGATAACACAGATCATTTATTTATGTGGGGTGCTAATGATAAAGGTCAACAAGGTAATGGCGCTGCAACTGTTGAAGATGTTTCACATCCAACAGAAGTTAAATTAGGAAAAGAGGGATTAAAACCTGGTGACATTATTAAATCAATTTCAATGTCAAATACAACATCTTCAGCTGTTGTCGAATATTCATTAAATAATGGAGAAACAAATGACGTTTTATTTATGTGAGGGGCTAATAATAATCATCAACAAGGTAATGGAAATACAAATACCATAACGATCCCAACAAAAGTAGAACTTCCAACAGAATCACAAGGTGAACCAGTTGGAAAAGATATAGAAAAAGTTTCAATCTCTAGTAAAACATCTGCAGTGTTAGTTAAAAATGACGCTCAAAAAAGTTCTAAATTATTAATGTGAGGTGCTAATGATTATTATCAACAAGGTGATAATGCAACAGATGAAATAAATACTCCAAAAGAAGTTAAAATTGGAGAAGAAGGATCTATGTTAAAAAATCTTTCAATATCTTCAAGTACATCATCTATAGTTACACATACAAATGAAGGCGATAATTTATATATGTGAGGGGCAAATGACAAAGGTCAACAAGGTAATGGAAATACAAATACTATAAAAGTTCCAACAAAAGTAAATGTAAACGGTCTTACATCATTCAACCAAACATCAATGTCAGAGTGAACTTCTTCTGTTTTAGTTAAAAATAATGGTCATACAGAGTTATATATGTGAGGAGATAATACATATGGCCAACAAGGTAATGGTAAAAAAGGCATCACACCAATTAAGACTCCAACAAAAGTAAATGTAAATGGACAAGAAAAAAATTCAGAATATAAACAAATTTCAATTTCAAAATTAACTTCTGGTTTATTGTTTTGGGATGGGGCTCTTTATATGTGAGGAGCCAATGACAAAGGTCAACAAGGTAATGGTGATAAAAATCGTAAAACAGTAACAATACCTACAAAGAATAAAGCAGCTTCTAATCCTTTTCCTTCCTCTATAAATGCTAAACGTGACCAAATTTCAATTTCAGAAAGTACCTCTGCAAAAACAATAGTAGTGAGGTTGACAACATCAGATAAGTTTTCATTTATCTTAATGTGAGGATTAAATGATCATCATCAACAATCAGGGTTTAATAAAGACATAGTATGAGCGCCTACTTTCAAAAATAGCCAAATTATTAAACCTGAAATTATTAAAGATAGTGTACACTTGGTAAGCAAATACAATGAAAATGTAGATGTAAATCAACAAGAAGTTCAAATCAAATTTAAAATAAAAGAAGAGACTATCAATAAGTCTTTGCGCACTTTTTTTGGTATCAAGGAAAAAGCAACTATTAAAGAGGCTAGTATAAAAAATGCGGATGGTGTGACTATAGGAAGTATTCCTGGATTTGAGATTCATAATAATGAAGAAAAAACAATTAAAATTGAAGATAAATTTATACCAGTGAGAAAAGATCCATATAAAGGATTTCAATTAAGTATATCTTATGATTATAAAGATAAAGAACACCATTTAAGCAAGCCACATGAAATAAAGCGTGACTTAGAGTCATTTAATATAAATGGTTTATTAAATGCGATATGAGGACAACCATATGATACTGAACAAATTTCAAAAGACTCTGTAAAAATATATTTTAAAGCATGGACAGATCCATACGACCCTAAACTTGGGTGAAAAAAAATAAAAATTGATCATTTTAAAATTGAACAAAGTGATCCAAAAATTAGTGTCAAATTTGAAAGAACAGAGTTTAACATAAATAAAGTAAATACTGCCACAATAAGTGGTCTTAAGATTGGTTCTTATTCAGATTGATGATTTAGAATTTATTATAAAGGCGCTGAAGGGATGTACAAAAATTGAGAAACATCAAAGGCTTGAAGAATTAGAGATTTTTCTGTTGATAAATTTTCAAAACCTACTATTAAGATTAAATCCGCAAAACAAGTCGGAAATACTAAAAAAGGAAAAATTACTTTTGATGTAAATGATTCTAAAGTAACAGCAACTCCAACAATTAAAGATATTTTTGTTACAAAAGGTGAAAGTGCTGCTAAAGGCGGTAAAAAAGTTGAAATTGATGAAACTATAGCTAATGATTTTGCAAACGGAAAAACAGCCACTCTTAAAGATGATTTAAATTTGGGTGATAATGGTGATTATTATGTTAATGTAAAATATGGTAATAAAACTGATAATACCGATAATAAAATAACTTCTGTTAAGGTAGATCCGATTAAGATAAGAGGAAATAAAATTCCTGCAGTTAAAATCATTCGTAGTGTTGCACAAACGACAATTGATCAAGCAGAGTTTTTAACAACAATATCAGACACAGAAGTTGATAATTATACTAAAGATATTGAAATGAAAGTAACAATACAAAAACAAAATAAAGAAGCAACTGATGTTTTAGCAACAATAAATAACCTTGAATTAAGTTCAAAAACAAAAACTATTAAATTAACTAACCTTAGTTTTAAAAAATACGAAGGTTATAAATTACATCTTGAATATAGAACTAAAGGTTCACAAGATAACTATAAAACAATACCAGATACAGATATTGGTGATTTTGAAATGAAAGCACTTAATGCCCCAAGCATAGAAAATATTAAATTTGATCAATTAAATACAGAAAAAGGTAATTTTAACTTTAATATTAAAAAAGGTGAAGATGCAGCAAAAAGAGCAGTTGAACTTCAAAAGGCAACCGTTGTTTATACAAAAGATGGTCAATCATTTAAAAAAGAAATTGATGGTTCAAATTTAAAATTTGCCCCTGAAAATAATGCATTTATTATGGATGGGTTAACTGCAGGTGATTATACTGGAACAATTACTTTAACATATGCCGATAAAAATACACCAACAATTTCTGATAAAATAGTTAAGCAATTTTCATTCTCTTTATTAAGAACAGCAAAACCTGAGTGGGATGGAAAAGTAACTGGTGAACAGGTTGGCAAACATAAAGCTAGAATCACATTTAAGTTAAAACAAGGTGAAGGAAAAATTAAAGCAAAAGCTACACAAGCAACTATTTTCAATGAAACAACTAAAGAATCTAAAAAAACAACAAATAATGTTATTTTTGGTTCTAAAAATACAATAGATATAAATGAAGATAATATTGCCTCTAATAAATATTCACTTAAAGTTAAATATGAGGCAGCTGACAATCCATCTCATTATGGTGGCGGTACAATTGAAGCAACTGTTATATTTGATATGAAAACATTAAATAAACCAACTATAACAGCAGTTCAAGTCAATCAAACTGGACCAAATAAGGCAGAAATTTCATTCACAGTATCTCATGGTGAAAATACCAAAAATAATTACAGACCAGTAGATATTGCTGCTGTGGAAGTTAATGGTAAAACATTGGCAACTAAAGGCTTTGTAACTTATAAAACAACATTTACAAATTTAGACCCAAATCAAATGTATACTTATGCTATAAAAATTCAATATAAAGATAAAATATATCCAGATTCATTTGATACTTTACATATAACAAAATCTGGTTCATATAGAATTCATGATGTTAAAAAAGTTGAAATAAAAAATGTTAATAGTAAAGTAAATAATAGAAATCAAGCAGAAATTAGCTTTGAAACTAAATATCAAAAAGTAACAGGATATGATATCGATGCTAAAATAGATGCAAATAGTGTAGTAATAACTGATGCTTCGGGAAAAGTAGTTAACGGTTTAAAAATAAAACTTGCAACAACTGAAATTGGTAAAAATACAGCAACAATTACTGGCTTACCTAAAGGAGATTATAAAGGTTATAAAATCTCTATGACATATAGTGCTAAAGATGAATCTAAAAAATATAGTGAACATATAAAAATGCAAAGTGTTGGAATTCCAGAGTTTAAGATTAGTGATGCGAAAGTTACTATAGCAAATATAAGAGCGCATCAAGTAAAAGACACATATAATGAAGTCGTTTCATTCAATGTTATTGGTGGTGATGCTAGTCATTTAAAAATTTCAAAAATCACAATCAAAGGAGAAGGAAAAACATTTGAAATTAAAAAACCAACATTCGGAAAACATGAGTTTGTAATTAAAAACTTAAAACTTGGTGTTCATAAAGGATATCAAATAATTGTAGAATATACTAATGATATAACTGAATCATTTAATATTAATAATCCAAAAGCAATAGGAAATGTAGCACCATTTAAAATTGAAGCTCCTAGAAGCAAAATATTGATCCCAATTATTGGTGGAGTTAGTGGCGCAGTAGGTATTGCTATATTAGTAGTTGTAGCATTTATAATGAAAAGAAAAAAATTCTTGTCTAATATAAGTAGATATAGAAGGGGACGTTAATAAGAAATATAATAAAAATACCTTATGGTATTTTTATTTTTTAAAAGCATAATTTAAAAAAAGAATAAAAATTATTCCTAAGTTTTTTATTAAAAAATTCCTCTCTATTTATAAATATGAGATATCATTATTAAGTAAGTTTTTTTATAAATTATAAGGTTTATAAGTCAGAATTGTAAGTACTTTTAGGTTTTTAAGTAAATCCTATTAATAAAACAATGCTTTAAAAACAAATTAAGTTTATATTTATTATTTTTATAAACTTATATTAGGAAACAAAAGGCATATAACTAAAGTTTATTTTAAAAATCTCTTATTTCTTAATTTAAAATGAGGCTTGCATTTTATAAGAACTAATAATTATGATAAATTTTTAGAGTTTTAAAGATATTATCAGATGAATTTTGATTAAATATTTTATATATTTTAATTAAAAATTACACTATAATTAGTTTGTAATTAGTTCTTAATTATGATATAATTAGTTTGTAATTAGTTATTAGTTAGTTTTTAATTAGTTCTTAATTATGGTTTAATTTTCGTTGTTTTATTAAAAATTCATTATTTTTAATAAAACATGTATTAAGCAAAATAAATTAAATGATATTCAAAAATATTTATACGAAGGGAAAAAAATGAATTCAAAAAACAAAAAAAACAAATCTAAATCACTGTTGAAGTTTACAACAGGTGCTTTAGTAGTTGGGACAGCTTTCATAGGTACAGGAACTATAATCCACCAAAATGAAAATATCCAAGATAAGAACTTAATACAATCAGTTTCAAACGAAGAAAAAGAAAGCCTAAAAATTACTAATGGTGAGGTTAATTATAAAGAAAAAACAATAAGTCTAAAGCTTAAAGTAGTTATTACAGATGAGACAGAAGATAACAGACAAGAAATAAAAGCTGTGGATTTAATAGAACCTAATTCTAACGTAGCAGCAAACAAACTAACCATGGATCCAGTTAATGTTGAAGGTAAAAAAACAGGAGAAGATTTTAAGGTTAAACTTCATCTTCCTAATTATGATACTAACTATCAAGGTTATAAGATTAAAGTAAAATATGGTGAAGAAAGTGAAGCAAAAGAGGTATCTAAAAAAATATCTAATATAAGTATAAAATCAAACATTACAGCAACAATAACACAAAACGGAAGCTTTGATCAAACAGGTACTAATGAAGGTTTGATTAATTTAAGCGCAACATTTGCATCAGATAACAAAAAACTTAACTATGATAAATCTATTAAACAAGTTAGTGTAGAGGGTAGAACCGATATTACAGCTGCTTTAGTAGACGACAAAAAAAATGGAAATTTTAAAGTTAAATTAAGTGGATTAGATGTAAATCAAAAATATAGCGGCTTAAAAATTAAGGTTGAATTTAAAGAGGCAAGAATTAAAGGTAATACAGTTAGTTTAAGAGAATTCACTCCTAAAGACGAAAAAGCAACAGTAGAAGTAAAAGACCAATTCAAACAAACAAGTCAAAATAAAGGAACTATTAAATTAAAAGTTAATATTGGTAATGCATGAGAAGTTCAAGACCAAACTATTACTGGGGTTAAAATAACTTCTGATCATGGAACAATTAATAGTAGTTTGGATAATAATAAAAAAACAGGAGATGATTTGGATGTTACATTAAATAATTTAACTAGCGGAAATTATAAAAATGTAGTAGCTACTATTAAGTATGGTAAAGATAAATCAGTAAATGCAAGTATAGATAACTTCACTGTTGTGGGAGCAGAAACAGTACAAAAACAAGGAGAAGAAAACAAATTCCATCAAACAGGTGCTAATGAAGGTACAATTACTCTAAACACAAGTATTCTAAATGGAGATAAAGTTAAAGACAAATTTAATATTACAAAGGTTAGTGTAACAAGTGAAAATAATGTAACTGCTAACTTGGTAGGATCTGCAAACATAGGAGAAGATTTTAAAGTTAAATTAAGTAACTTAACTGCAGGCAGAAACAGTGGTTTAAAAATGACTGTTACAGTTAATAATGGTGAATATAACATAGAAAGTACAGTTAATTTAAGTGACTGTGAAATTAAAGGCGCAACAGAACCAAAAATAACAGTGATAGACCAATTCGAACAAATAGGTCAAAATAAAGGAACTATTAAATTAAAAGTTGATGTTAAGCAAGCATGAGAAACACAAGAACAAGTTATTAAAGAAATTGAAATAACTTCTAATCATGTAAAAATTAATAGTAGTTTTGATAATAACAAAAAAACAGGTGAAAATATTACTGTTACATTAAATAATTTAACTAACACAAATTATAATAATGTAGTAGCTACTGTTCATTATGGTGATAATGATAAATCAGTAACTAAAACTATAAAAAACTTCTCTATTTTAGGAGCAACAACAATCCAAAAAGGTGGATTTACACAAACAGGTGCTAATAAAGGTGTAATTACTTTAAAAACAACTCTAAACAACAATTCAAGTAATGATAAAATGAAGATTCAAAATGTTAGTGTAGAAGGTCAAGAAGGAATAACTGCTAAATTTGATGATGGCGCACAAACAGGAGATTATTTTAAAGTTACATTAAGTGGTTTAACTGAGGGCGAACATAATGATTTAAAAATTACTGTTACAGTTAATAATGGTAAATATGACATAAAAAGTGCAGTCGCTTTAACTAATTTCACTGTTGTGGCAGATCAAGAAACAACATTAGAAGTAATAAATCCTTTCGAACAAACAGGTAAAAATGAAGGAACTATTAAATTAAAAGTTGATATTAAAAATGCCTGAGAAACTAAAGACGAAAAAATTGAAAGTATTGATATAATTTCTGGTGGTAAAGCAATTACTAATACATTTGAGACTGGCGCAAAAACAGGAAAAGCTTTTACAGTTACATTAAGTGATTTAACTAAAGCAACTTACAACAATATAACAGCTACTATTCATTATGGTGAAAATAAATCAGTAAATTCAGTTATAGAGAATTTCAATCTTTTAAGAGCAACAACAACACAACTAGGAGACTTTACACAAACAGGTGCTAATAAAGGTGTAATTACTTTAAAAACAACTCTAAACAACGATTCAAGTAATGATAAAATTAAGATTAAAAATGTTAGTGTAGAAGGTGAAAAAGGAATAACTGCTAAATTTGATGAAAACGCAAAAACAGGAGATAATTTTAACGTTACATTAAGTGGTTTAACTAATGGCGACAACAATGGTTTAAAAATTACTGTTAAATTGGATAATGCTTTTGAAACAGAAAGTACAGTTTCTTTACAAAACATCAAAATTGCAAATAATCCAGCAACAGTAGAAGTAAAAGAGCAATTCCAACAAAAAGGTCAAAATACAGGAACTATTAAATTAAATGTGGCTATTAATAATGAGTGAGAAGATAAAAAACAAGCTATTACAAGTATTGATATAACTTCTGGTGGTAAAGCAATTACTAATACACTTGATGATGACGCAAAAACAGGACAAGTTATTACTGTTACATTAAGTGGTTTAAATGATGAAAGTTACAAAAATATAACAGCTAAAATTCATTATGGTAATGATAAATCAGTAACTACAAGTATAGATAATTTCAATCTTTTAAGAGCAACAACAACACAAGTAGGAAACTTTTCTCAAACAGGTGCTAATAAAGTTGCATTTACTCTAAAAACAAGTCTTTCAAAAGGAGAAGAAAGTGTTGAAGATGTGGATATTAAAAGCATTACTGTAGAAAATAGCAAAAAAGAAATAAATGCTCATTTTGATAATGGCACAAAAACAGGAAATAATTTTAATGTTACATTAAGTGGTTTAACTGACGGAGAATACCATGGTTTAAAAATTACTGTTACATTGGATAATGCATATGGAACAGAAAGTACAGTTACTTTAAATGACTTCACTGTTAATAAAGATAAACCAACACAAATAGATGTAAAAGATAAATTCCAACAAATAGATCAAGATAAAGGAACTATTAAATTAAAAGTTGATATTCAAAATGCTTGAGAAACTAAAGGCGAAAAAATTAATAGTATTGCTATAAAATATGGTGATCATAATAAAACAATCGATAATGATTTTGCTAAAGATTCTAAAACAACAAATGATGATTTAAACCTTACATTAATTAATTTAGCTGAAGGGAATTACGAAAATGTAGAAGTTACTATTACTTATGGTAATGATCATAAATCAGTAACTTCAAATATAGGTAGTTTCTCTGTTAGTGGTCTTAATATTAAAGTTCCAGAAAACATTCAAGAAAAAAATAATAAAGTTCAATTTGATGTTGATTTATCTGGTAAAAATATTGATATTCATGAAGTAAATGTTATTAAAGGTAAAGATAATGGAGATGATAAAGCTAATGTAGTAATTAAGGATAAACTAAAAAATAGAAAAACAATTACAATTACAAACCTTAAAAAAGGTGAACATAAAAATTGAAAAATTCAAGTAAAATATGTATTCAAAAATAATAAAAATGGTACATCACAAGAATTAACAAAAGAATTAGATTTAAAAACATTTATTACTAAAGGCTTGCCAACAAAAGCTGGTCATTCAAAAACAACACTTGCAGCCATTTTTGGTTCATTAGGTGGAGCAGTTTTAATTGGAGCAATCGCAGCATTATTTACATCTAAAAAAAAGATAAAAAATAATAAAGAAGATAATAAAACTAATAATTAAGATATATAAAACTAATAATTAAGATATATAAAAATAAAACACCCTTTAGGGTGTTTTTTTTATTTATAACTTATAATTAACTTGTCTATAAATAAATCAAAATATTTTATTAACTATAAGCAAACTTACCTCCATAGACATTAACATATATTTTAATACTTACTTAATTAAGCTTTTTATAATATATGTTAATATGTTCAGGAAGAGTTTTGCAAACGATTATAACAAAGGAAGAAAATGAAAGAATATGAAACTTTACTAAATATTGGCAAAGAGAGAAGAACTGCTAAAAACTATAATAAGGAAATGAATGTTGACCAAAAAACAATGGAAAAAATATTTGCTTTTTCACAAACGGCACCACATTCATTAGGATTAGAATGAGTTAGAGTAATTAGTTTTGATAGAAATTCAAAACATAAAGAAAACATTTCTAATCATATGACTAAATTCAATATTGAAAAAGCTATGAAAGCATCTAATATTGCTGTTTTGGTTACAAAAAAAGAAGAATTTTTTAAAAAAGAGAATAAAGAAATTTATTATGCTCGTAAAAGAGTAGTTAAAAATGCTATTGAATTTAAAGGTGGTAAATTCATTGATAATCCTGACATGTTAATAGATACTGTATTAAATGGTGATTGAGGCAAAAACGGGAATAATAGAGAAGAATGAATCGCAAGGCAGGCTTACATTCAATTAGGATATATATTACTAGGAGCTAAGTCTCTTGGGGTAGAAACAACAGCTGTAGAAGGCTTTGAAGATTCAATGAATGAATATTTATTAGAAAATAAGTTAATTAAAAGTGATGAAAGATCTACAGTTTTTATTCTCTTTGGATATACAGATAAGGTTAAAAGTGCTTATATCGGTGATAAACAATTAAGAAGAGATATTAAAGAATATATTACATACGAATAATAAGTTTAATAACAATAAAATTATATTTCCTTTTTATTACTCAACTAATTATCGTGTTTTTGTTTATCTTTGAGAATAAAAAGATATTGTTTCTTTTTTATTTATAATTTATATAAAAGATAATGAACGAAAAAGAAATACAAAACAATTTAATTAATAATTTAATTAATAATGGTTGAACTAAAAATAATAATATTAAAAGTTCTAATTCAATTATTAATAGATTTTTCGAAATATTGCATATAAGAAACCAAAATCTATTAAATAGCAATAATATTTCTGAATTATCAAAACAAGAAAAAGATCGACTAATAACTAAAATAATGAATCATAATAATCCTAGTGAAGCTAGAGATATTTTATTAGATGAAAAAATTACATTAACATTAGATAATGGTAATAAAGTTTATATTGATATCTTTGACCAAAATAATTATAAAAACAATTTATTTGAAGTAGCAGAAGAAGTTGTTATGGAGGTTGATCATAAAAGAATGGATGTTGTTTTATTAATAAATGGATTACCTCTCTCTAATATAGAACTAAAGGCCGAACATGTATCTTATAGTGATGCCATCAATCAATTAAAAGAATATAGCTATAGATATACATCGCTATTAAAATTTATCCAAATTTTAATAGCTTCAAATAATAAAAAAACACTCTTCTTCGCTAACAATAGTAAATTTAATGATAAGTATATTTTTAATTGAACATATAAAAATAATAGTAATATTTATGAATTAACAACCTTCGTAAGAGAGTTTTTAAATGTTTATAAATTTCATAGATATGTTTCTAACTTTATTGTTAATAAAAGAGAAGAAAAAGTTCTTTTAGCGCTAAGAGGATATCAAGTTCATGGATTAGAAGCTATTTTAGAAAGGTTAAAAGAAGAAGGAACCAATAATAATGGTTTTCTTTGACATGCGACAGGAAGTGGTAAAACTATCACAAGTTTTTTAGCTTCACAAATGATTGTCAAAGAAATCCCTAAATATAAAAAAGTAATTTTCTTAGTTGATAGAAAAGAATTAGATACACAAACTTTTAATGAGTATAATGCTTTTCTACCTAAATATTTAAAATTACCGTCAATAGATTCAACATCAAATCTTTATAAAGCATTAAAAAAATCAGAACATAAATTAATCGTAAGTACGATTAATAAAATGAATGACCTAGTCGTTAATAAACAAGATAAATATCAAGATGTTTTAGAAGCATTAAAAACTGAAGATATTGTAATTATTTTTGATGAAGGACATAGATCACAATCAGGTGATATGCATGCTAGAATTAAAAATGCATTTATTAGAGCAAGATTAATTGGTTTTACAGGAACACCTATATTTAGTGAAGAACTTTTGGAAGATGATAAATTAACAAGAACTACACAAGAAATATTTGATAAGAATTTACATTCGTATTTAATGAAAGATGCAATCGCTGATAAAAATATTTTGCCTTTTAATATTACATATATGCAAAATGATGATGATGTTTCTGATATTTCAAAATATATGCGTAGTATTCCATATATTAAGGATGTAACTAAAGATATAATAAATCATTTTGATAAAAGATCAAGAGATCGAAAATATTCTTCAATTCTTGTTGCTTCAGATATTCCTACAGCAATAAAGTTTTATCAAGAATTGAAAGATTATCAATCAATTAAAATAAATACAGATAATAAATATAAAAAAATTAATATTGCCATAACATTTTCATTAGAAGTTGGTTATAAGACCAACTCTTTATCAAGATTAAAATTCTACGAAGAAGCAGTTGATGATTTTAATAAAGCAACAAATAGTAATGAAAGAGTAAGTACGCCTAAAGAAAGAAACCAATATAACAATAGATTACAAAAAATTTTAAAAAATGAGGTTAACTTTCCAGAAATAAACCTTGTTATTGTTGTTGATAGATTATTAACGGGTTTTGATGCTAAAAAACTTAATACATTATATTTAGCAAAAGATATAAAGTCACATAAACTAATTCAGGCCTTTAGTCGTACAAATCGTATTTTAGATGAAGATAAAAGATATGGAAACATAATCTCTTATGTTCCATATTTTGAACCGACAGTCGAAAAAGCGGTTAAAATTTATTCTGATGAACAAAATACTTCAGGTATTTTTATGAGAGATTATAAAGAGTATTTATTAGAATTAAACAAACTTTTATATGCTGTTGATAATATTGATTATGATTTAGTTCTTTCAGATCCTATCAAAAATAAAAAAGAAGGTAAAGAATATATTAATAAAGTTAATAAAATTGTTAACTTAGTAAGAATTTTAAAAACGATGGATATGCCTGTTGATTTAGAAACTGATGGAGAAATTACTGATAAGGATTTAGACCTATTGATTAATAGATCTTCTAAGATAAAAGATGTTTCTAAAAAGTTTCAAAAAGAGCATAATATAGAAATTAACCCCTATGATGAAATAGATGTACCTTTAAGTTTATTTAAAAAATATGATATTGATGCAAGATATATCTATAACATCTTACATAATTCTATAATAGAAAATAAAAATGGTAATGAAGAAGATGCTGTTAAAAATATTGATAATTTGGTCTTAAATATGAATGGCCAAAACAAACCTTTAATTAATTCTTTAAATAACTTTAAAGATAGTTTATCAATTGATAAAAATATTGAAGTTAATCCATTCTTTGCAAAAGAAGTTGAAGAAAATCAAAACAAATTAGAAAAAAATTATTACATCACTAAAGATGATATGGATAGAGCTATTGATAACTATGGATTTTATGGTAATTTCAATAATATGAAGGACATTGAAGTAAAATTAAAAAAATTATACAAAGATAAAGGGAACTACTCAGAAAGAAATAAGTTAAAAAATGAAGCTTTATTAGAAATTCAAAATTGTTTAAAATTTCAAATAACTGCTAATGAGTTAATGGGGCAAAATTAAAATGGAAAAAATAATTAAAAATGGTAAAGAATTTTTAAGATTTAGAATTGGTGATGAATTTGAAGCTATATCAGGAAAAGGTTCTTTTAATGAAATGAAAAAAGAAGGTCTTGCTTCTGATAAATATGATGAAGATAAGGGATTTATTTATCCGTTATATGATGGGTCGACAAAAAATGAACATATAAAAGGTTATGCTACTATTTTAAATATTAACAAACCTTTTATAAAAGTTTCAACAGTAGGAAATGGCATATATAAAAAACGTATGGGAAAAAGTGTTTTTGACCCAACACCCGCAGGAAATTCTTTGTATGTTTGTAAAAAAGCTTATTTAGCTCAGAGATCTTTTGGAATTATATCTAAGAAAAATAATTTATTACCTAATTTTTTTATTGGTAATTTGTTTAATAAAATATTTCCTCGTAATGAACAAGGTACAAATGGAGTACATACTATTTTTTGAAATTCGATAAAAAATTTAGTAATTCAAATACCTGTAAATCATGAAGAACTTTCAGAGATTATAAAAAGAGTTAAGGAATATAAAGAATTAAGCAAACAATTAAGCAAACAATTAAGCAAACAATTTAAAGATTATAAATTAGCTATCTTACAAGAAGCAGAAAAGGTTATAGCAGATTATAAAAGAAATAAAGAATATGACAAATATATTTCTTTTAGAATAGGAGATGAATTTGAAGCAATTTCTGGAAAAGGTTCATTTAATAAAATGAAAAAAGAAGGATTAGCATCTAATGAATATGATGAAGATAAGGGCTTTATTTACCCAATATATACTGCTTCTACTATAAAAAATCATATTGTAGGTTGATCTCAGTTATTTGATAAATTACCTGAAAAATTTATAAAAGTTTCGGTTTCTGGAGATCCAGGCAAATCTATATTAGTAAATCAAAAGGCAAAACTAATGGAAAAAGCATATGCTTTAATTCCTAAAAATAAAATATTTGCTAATGAATATATTGCTGAGTATTTAAATAAAAAAATACCAAGGTTTTCACAAGGGTCTGCTCAAAAAAATGCATATTTTCCAAATTATTCAGATAATTATTTATATATACCCAATAACCATGAAGAACTTTCTAAAATTATTAAAAAAATAAATGATTGAGAACAATTAGTAAATCAAACAACAAAAAAAATGGAAAAATATATAGAGGGAGTTTTACAATTTTCATTAGGAGGAAATAATGATTAATCAACAATTAAATAATAAGCTTTGAAAAATGGCTAATGACTTAAGAGGTAATACTAGTATGGACCTTGCAGAGTTAAAAAACTATGTCTTAGGTATTATGTTTTATAAGTTCATTAGTGATAAAAATGAAGCTTGATATAAAGAAGAGTTAGGTTCAGATGCTAATAATATTAAAGGAATTTTTGCTTCAGAAGATAAACAAGAGCTTATGGCTGAATCAAAAAGCAAACTAGGTTTTGCTATTGAATTAGATGATTTATTTTCATCACTTATTAAACAAATTAAAGAAGGTAATTATAGTAATGAAAATTTTCAAAATGCCCTTATTAATTTTAATGGTTCAATAGAAAGTGATGAAGACTTTGGTAACTTATTTGATGACCTTAGATTAAGTGATACTAGATTAGGAAATACTACAAAAGAACAAAGTGCTGTTGTTGCTAAAATAATGCTTAATATTGAAGAGATAGAGCAAGAGACAGAATTATTTACTTCTGATATTTTAGGAAATGCTTATGAATATTTAATATCTAAGTTTGCATCTAATGCCGGTAAAAAAGCTGGAGAGTTTTATACACCACAATATATTGCAGACTTGCTTGCTAATGTGGTTACAAATGGAAAGCAAGAGATTGGTGATATATATGATCCTACTGCTGGATCAGGTTCTTTATTAATAAGGATTGCATCTAAGCTAAAAAGATTTAAAAGTATTAATGGCCAAGAAATAATAAATACTACTTATAACCTTGCAAGAATGAACATGATCATCCATGGAATTAGGTTTGATAAGTTCTCAATTAAACAAGGTGATACAATCGCTGAAGATAAGTTTGAAAATAATAAGTTTGATGTTATTGTATCTAATCCGCCATACGGAACAAAATGAGATAGTCCTGAAATCCTTAAAGGAGATAATAGATTTTATAAGTATGGCGCAATCGCTCCCAAAGGTGCTATGGAGATGTCCTTTGTACAACATATTGAGTATCATTTAAAACCTAATGGAGTTGCAGCTATTCTTCTTCCTGTAGGGGTATTATTTAGAACTGGCGCTGAAAACATTATTTTAAAGAAATTAATTGATGATAATATCTTAGATGCTGTTGTTTTACTTCCAAGTAATATGTTTTTCTCAACAAGTATTCCTGTAATTATGATGGTCTTGAAAAAGAATAAACCTGATGAAGATTACTTTATGATTGATGCAAGTGACTTATGTATCAAAGAAGGTAAGAAAAATGTCCTTAAAGAAGAACACATCAGCAATATCTTAAAACTTTTAAACGAAAGAAAAGACAGTCAAATATCAAAATCTTTATCAATTAAAGAAATAGAAGAAAATAATTATAATCTTAATATTACAAGATATATTCAAAGAGTTAAAGAAGAAATAATTGATATCGATAAATTAGGAAAAGATATTAAAGAAAATTTAAAAAAACTTAGAAATTTAGAAGAAAATATTGAAGATGATATTTTAGAAATTAAAAATTTATTATAAAACACCTTTAGGTGTTTTATATTTATATTTAAGGATTATAGGGATATACACTTGTTAACATGATGTTATCTTCTTGTTAACATGATGTTATCTTCTTGTTAACATGATGTTATCTTGCTGTTAAATTAAATAAATTAAGTATAAAAAAACTACTTAAATAGTAGTTTTAATTTATGATTTTTATTCTTTTTTTCTTTTTTTATCAAGTTTTATACCATTAAATTTTGTTCCACCAGCTAATGATACTCCACCAATTGTTGAACCTGCAATAACGGCATCTTTTTCACTATCACTATGTTTATATGGTGTTGAGTGAGAATTTTTAACTGCTTTAGAATCTTCATTAACTTCTGAAATTAAATCTTTACTTGATAAAGATTCATATTTAGTAGTTTTTGATAAACCGAAAAATATTGCACTAAGCACAATTAATCCAGAAATTATTTTAATAATATTTGTTTTAGTAGTTTTATTTTTCATTTATCTTTACAACTTAATTATCTCACTTTTTACTAATTATTTACTAATTATTTACAAAAAAATAGGTGTTTTTTTGTTTAATAAAGATTAACAAAATTGAAAAAATAGTAATATTTATTACTATTAAAATACTTTTTTTAACATAAATAAAGGTATAATTATTATGTATGGAGTTTCTCCATTTATTTTAAATTTAGTTAAAATTAAGCAAAAGCAAAAAGAAAGGGCATTAAATAAATTATGGGTTGAGAAGACGAGATTAAAAATAAAATACAACACATTAAAGAAAATAGAGTAGAAATCATAAATGATTTTTTCACTTCTGAAAATTTTTGAAAATCAAAATATAGAAAAGAATGAGTAACTACTTTAGTTATTAGTATTTCTGGATTTGAAAATATTTTCGAAAAAGAAGATGAACAAGAAATTGCTTTAATACTTAGAACCTTCCATGAAGGTATCCTTTCTATTATGAAAAAGTATGGTTTAAAAAACATCAAAATGCAAGGTGATAGCATCTCTGGTGTTTCACATACACCTCGTCATAAATCGGAGGAATTTAAAAATGTTTTTCAATGTGCAATGGATATCAATGGATATTTAGATCATTTTTGAAAATATTCAGATTATCAAATAGCTTTAGAAATGAGTAAAGAATTAATGATATCTATTGGTAATGGTGAACAAAATGATATTGTTTTTGCTGAAGCACATTTAAATAAAAGTAAACAATTAATTCAACAAACAAATCAAAGTAATGTTATTTTATTAGGACCAAACGCTATTGAAAATAATACTATTTTCTTTAGTGAAATAAGAGATGGTAAAGATACTTATATAGATGGAGAAACTAAAGAAGGTATTGAATATAGTACATGACATTATGGTGTATGAGGAAATAAAATATAGATAATAAATCTATTTAAACTCATTCATAAACAAGATATAAATAATTTAAAGTATATACTCGCCCTTGGCGAGTATATACTTTTATAACTCAATAATAACGATATCTTAATACTTAAGATATAATAAATAAAATATTTATACTATATATGCAAAGGAAAATAAACAAACAATGACAAAGCTAAAAATATTAACTTTTTTTTTATTTGCTATTTTTATAGCAGCCTTAAACCTTTTGTCGATGAATACTGTTAAAAATACAATCGTTAGTGATAATAAAACATTTATGAATGATAATAATACATTTGTTGATGATCATAATAAACTTAAATCACCAACAGAAATTACATTTTCAATTTCTATAATTAAAATTGAACAAATAGGTCCTCATGAAGTCAAAAGTGTAATTAGTTTAGTTCCTGGAAAAGATTGGAATTTTTATTCATTAGATATTAGGGACGATTATGGCGATAAAAAATCAATAAATTTAAATAATAATGTAATTAGTTTTGGAACAAAAACACTTATATTTAAAAATATACCTTATGAAAGAAATCATTTTTATTTTTGGTTGAACTGTAAAAACACTAAGACTAAAAGCGTTCAAGGAATTTTTACGAGTCAAATAATATTTATTAAACATATGCACTGAAATAAACCTAAAAACTATACTGCTATAATAGTTCCTAGTGTTGTTGTACCGTTATTTTTAATTGGCGTATCTGGTGGTTTATATTCATATATAAATGTATATAAAAAAAACAAAAAAAAGCAACAAAAAACAGATATTGAAAAAATGACTATAAACAATTAGATATCCATATTTATATTAATATCTGTGAAGAAGAAAAAAAATAATTATGATCAAAGAAAATTGAAAGGAGAATAATGCAAAAATATTTAATGTCTAAAAAGATAATTATAATAATATTTTTATCACTTTTAGCAGTGGGAGCCTTACTTTTATTATCTGGTTTATATATGCCTTTAAAGTATGATAATAAAAGTTCAACAGATGATAAAAATATTGCAGAAATATTAAAAAATTCACATTATGATTTATTTACTTTGCCTAAAAGTATTTTCTTAGATGGTAATTATTCAACATTAATAAACACAGCTAGAACAGGAGCAATTTTATTAATTATTGATGTATTGGTACTTATATGATGATTTGTTGTATCTTTCAAAGATCATGATAAAAACTTAGATTTAATAGGAAATAATTAATAATTTATATCTAAATTTAAATATTAAAAAAACACCTTTTGGTGTTTTTTTAATTATTTTTTCTTTAATAAATAATAAACTTTTAACTATTTATCTTATATAATCTTTTATTTATAAATAAATGTAAAAATACTTATAAATATTAAGTATATACTTAATATAATTCATAAGAATAGGTATTAATATTAAATATATAATAAATTTAAGTTATGTATAATAATAAAAGAATTCTAAGTGCCTGGAGCTTGTATGAATAAAAATAATAATATAAATAACAAAAAAATCTCTTTATTATTTTTTCACTTTAAAAATAATATTTCAAAATATAAAAAAAATAGAACTAACGGATGATTTTTAATTAATAATAATAAAAATTTTAACTTTTTTATAAAAAAGTTTTTAGGTGATCAATACTGAAAAAATAACGAAAAAGAATTTAATTTACATCCCTACTTGTCTTCGCAAGTAATTTTAACTTTGGTTAATCCTAAAAAATCTAAAATTAGATTTTTTATTAATAAACAAGCATTAAATGAAAACTATGGTTGGATAAATAATTCATTTATATGGATAGATGATGATAAATTTGAAAGAAATTTTTTTGAAATTCATTCACCTGCTTTGTCTAAATTTGAAATTCGTGATGATAAAATATTTTCAAAATTTGAATGAATTATGAATGAAACAATATTTAAAGAAGGGGATTTAAATATTGCTAAAAAAATTAATGAAGAAAGTTTAGATGATGTTTCAAATGAAGGTGTTCTTGAAAAAATGTTATCTACTCTTAACAAAGATTTAAATAATGTGAAAAAAAAGGAAATAGATAATATTTTTCCATATTTAAAAGGAATAAATATTTTAAATCCTTTAACATTTGAGCAATTTTTTGTTTTCTTTTTAAACAAAAAAGAAAAAGAAAACAAAAAGATTTTAAATAATTACACTAGTATAAACTTTAAAAATAAGATAGATATAAACGATGAATCTAATGAAAATGTATTAAAAATATTTGATGAAATTTGTAAATACAAAAGTAATAATCACTTTTGAAATTTACCAGAATTTAAAGAAACACATAAAGTTTTTAAAACAATACTAGAAAAATATCCCAATTATAGTTGTAAGAAATCAGAACTTGAAAATCTAAAAGAAATAAAAAAAATCAGAAGGGATGGAAATAATATTATTCATGATTATATTTGATTAGCTAAATCAATTCCTGTTATAAAAAAAGAACAAGATCACTATTCTGTTGTTTGATTTTCAAGTTTAGGGCAAAAAAATACAGAAATAATGTTTAATGAATAACTAAATTATTTTTTAAAAAGTTTAATAATATTATCAATATGATGATCTTCAATTCCATTTGTTGTATCTACAAGATAATCAAACTCTATATCATCATCTCATTTTTCAATTATAAGATTTAAAAATTCTTTATTTGCATTCTTTCTTTTAGAGACTCTTTCTTTTAAAACATCTTTATCTGCTTTTACTAAGATTACCTTATCGTATTTAAATTTTATAGGAGAGTTTATAGCTATTGGTAATTCAGCAATATAATTATCTTTATCTTTAAGATGTTCTTTTATTAAAGGATGAATTAAGTAGCTAATTTTTATTAAATTATTATTTTTTTTAGCTCATAAAGAAAGAGCGTTTCTATCTACGCCATGTTCATTAACAAATTCTTTTCCTAATTTATCTTTTATTGTTTCAAAACCTTTATTACCTGGTTTATATATTTCTTTTATAAATAAATCAGCAGAAAAAACATCAACTCCTTTTTCTTTAAGTTTATTTAATAATGTTGTTTTTCCTGAAAGGGGAGATCCTACTATAATTAGTATCATTTGTATCATATAAATTATACTAATTTAAGTTAGCAGTAATTTTCTTTTTAGCTTCTTCTTGTTCAAAGTACATCATACTTCAATTGCTCATTCCACTTTGATTAAGAAATAAATAAAAGAAATTTACAATGAAATATGAAATGTAATTAGGAATACCTTGCCCAAAGGCCATATATCCATAAACTAAGAAGTAACCCATAATACAAGCAAACATTGTTCAATATGCGTTTACATATCTTTTAGTAAAGAAACCTCAAGCTGTTAAAAACATTACAAGAACAAAAGAATCTAAAAAAGGAAGAGGATCTACGCCTCTTTGGGCTCATCAAGGAGTTAAATTTTTATCTACAGTTCCATTTGCATTTACAATATAATGATTATTTATTCATGGATTTATAGAAAACTTCATAATAATTCCTAATCCAATAGAAATTAAAAAGGCAGTGACCATTATTATTCCATAAGAATTAATATCCATAAATTTAATTTCTGTTTCTTTTTTAGTTGCTTTTTTTCTTCCTCAATTCATTGTTGAAATAACAACTAAAATGAATGTTATTATTTGTTGGAACATTTCATAATAAAGCGCTCAAAAATAACATTGAATAAAATATATTATTATATAGATAAAATAAAATATTAAGGAAGCTTTACTTGCTCTGTCCATATATAAATCACCCATTACTCCAGTTATTGCAGCAACAAATGTTGCTGAAAACATTAAAGTTAACCCAAAAGTTCAACCACCATGAATAGATAAACCACCTCAAGCAGGTATTAAAGCTGCCATTGTAGTAAAAGAACTTATAAATAATATTGTGAAAATAATAAAATAACGAGAAAAAAGTATCGGTCTACTTTTTTTTCTTACGACTGACACATAACTGTAATATAACCCGTCTTTTTTTAAAGTTTTGTTTTTTTTCAAAATATCCTTTTAATAAAATTTATAGGATAAAAGTAAATAAATTCCAACGCTAGCATTATCTAGTTCTGGTACTTGGGTCGTTATATCTATAATAACCTCTCAGCAAAAGCTCCCCATTTATATCCTAAATAAATTATATAAAAAACCATAACGAATTATGGTTTTTTAAATTTATCTTTTACTAAATTGATTAATTTTTTTCGTTTGTTCTTATAACAACCATATCTGAATCAGACAATATTGTAGCCTGTTCATTAATTATTTGATTAGAAATTAAATTAGTTCCTTCTTTTATATTGTATTTTTTTTCTTCTAAATTTCATTCTAAACCAGAAGTTGTTATCGTTGAATCATCAAATAAAAACATACTTAAATATTTATATTTTTTATTAAATGTTGCTTTGGTATTAGCTTCAATTTTATTAACGATAACATTTTGACCAATCATTTTGCAACCATATTTATATATTACTCTGACCATATTTATAAAATGATCTGGTCTTCCACTTTCATCAACATATATGGTAATATCTTTTGGTTGAAATTTAAGTTCATTAATTGCAAAGATAATAGCTTCTTCTCCATCAGAAAAATCTTTTACTTTGTCATTAGTTTTTATGACATTTTTTTCATTTTCTAAAATAGTTTTTAACAAAGTATTATCGACTGAATCAAAATCAGAAATATAATATTTATTTTCTCAATTCTTGTGATTATAAACAATTTCTGAACCTGTTTCAACACCTATAGCAACAATATTGTTGCTATCGATATCGTTCTCTAATTTTGTTTTATTTGTTGTGAATATTAAGCATTTTTTCATTTTAAACTTTCATATTATAATTTACATATATATTTAAAGTATAATTATATCATTATAAAACGCTATAAGGAAATGAAGGATTTTTAATGCAAAAAAACGAAAATAAAAAAATAATAATATTTAATGTTGGCAGTTCAAGCTGTAAATTTCACTTCTTTTCTAAAGAGTTAGATCTCTTAGGAAAAGGACTAATAGAAAAAATAGGTATACCTGGCACATTAATAAAATTTGAAGATGCAAAAGGAAACAAAATTGAAGAATTAAAAGATTTTAAGTTTGAAAGCTTAGATACAGAATTAGTTGAGTTTTTAGAAGAAAGAGAAATTTTAAAATTTGAAGATGTTTACTTAATGGCACATAGAGTTGTTAATGGTGGTTCAGTATTTACTAATAATTTAATAGTAGATTCTGATGAAATTATGGATAAATTAATTTCGCTAAATCACTTAGCGCCTCTGCATAACACTTTTAATAATTCATTATTAAAAAGAATGAGAGATAAATATCCAAAATGTGTTCAAGTTGCAGTTTTTGATACTGCCTTTCACTCTACAATTCCAGAAATAAATTATACATATGCAATACCTGAAAAATTTAAAGTTGAAAATCAAATAAGAAAATATGGTGCACATGGTTCATCACATGGTTATATTACAGAAATTATGGAAGAACATTTAGGTAAAAAAGTTAATATAATTAATGCACACTTAGGAAATGGTTCTTCACTATGTGTGACAAATCAGTCAAAATCTATAAATACTTCTATGGGGTTCACTCCTTTAGATGGATTAATGATGGGAACAAGGAGTGGAGCAATTGATCCATCAGTGGTTTTAACAATGATACAAAACTTAGGACTATCTGCAGAAGAAGTTAATACAATATTAAATAAAAAATCAGGATTACTTGGTGTATCTGGTGTCTCTTCTGATATGAGAGAAGTTGGTAAGGCTGCTGACTCTGGAAATGAAAGAGCAAAATTTGCACTAGATTTATATGCCAAAAGAGTCTCTGATTATATCTCAATGTACTTGTCAGAAGTAGACTCAATAGATGCAATTACATTTACTGGTGGTATTGGTGAAAATGCTAAAGATTTTAGAGTTCAAATATTAGAAAATATTAAACAATTAAATATTAAAATTGATGAAAATGCTACTACTAAAGGGAAAGTTAGTTTGATATCTAAAAGTGACTCAGATATACCTGTATATGTAGTACCTACTAATGAAGAATTATATATGGCAAAAATTGCAAAAAGATTAAACAAAGAGGAAGTGTAACAATGGAAAAAATTAAATTAGAAAATTTAATATCAAAATTAAAAGAAAGTGGAGAAATAACTATCTTATCAACAGATATAGATCCTAGATTTGATGAAGCAAAACAAATATTAGAAACAAAAGTTCCTAATTTAAAATTCATCCACCCTGATGAATTAATCAGTGATGAAATAAAAGCAGAGTTATTAGATTTATATATCGAATTAAGAAAAGGAAAAGAAACACCAGAACAATTAAAAGAAAAAATTAAGGATAGTAATATATTATCTAATCTTTTAGTTAAAGCAGGTTATGCAGATGGAATTGTATCAGGAGCAACTTTCCCTACATCAGATATATTAAGACCAGCTTTTCAAATTATTAAACCTAAAAATAAAGGTGAAACTATTTCTTCATTAATGTGATTAAGTAAAAAGGAAGAAAGAGATTTATTCTTTGCTGATGTTTCAGTTCTTCCAGAACCAACAGAAGAACAATTAGCACAAATAGCAATTCAAACAGCAAGAACTGTAAAAGATGTATTTGGAGTTAAACCAGTAGTGGCAATGTTATCATTTTCAACTAATGGTTCCGGGGGTATGGCTTCCCCAGTTGAAAAAGTGAGAAACGCAACAAAAATAGCTAAAGAAGCAGGTATTGAAGTATATGGAGAAATTCAATGAGATGCAGCAACAAGAAGAGATGTTTTTGCATCAAAAATGAAAATAGACGCTCCAGAAATAATGCCTAATGTATTTATATTCCCAGATTTAAATACTGGAAATATTGGATACAAAATTGCATCTGGACTTGGTAATTATGAAGGGGTTGGACCAATTTTACAAAATATCTCTAAACCAGTCAATGACTTATCAAGAGGATGTACTGCAAAAGAAATTGCAGATTTAGTAATAATTACAGCTTTACAAGCTGTAACTCAAAAATAAAAATAAAAGGAAATAAAATTATGGCACAAGCAATTATTGTCCCAAAAATGGGAAACACAGTAGAAACAGTCGTTATCGCAGAAATCTTTGTTAAAGAAGGAGATAAGATAACAGTTGGACAAAAATTATATGAATACGAAACAGATAAAACATCAGTAGATTTCAATTCAGAAGTCGAAGGAACAATTTTAAAAGTACTTATCAACGAAGGGGACGAAGTAGATGTTTTAACAAATGCATTTATAGTAGGAGAACCTGGAGAAGATATTTCAGAATTTAATTAGGCAGGGATATCATGTCTGAAATTAATAGAAGAAAATATACACCTATGCGTAAAGCAATTTCAAACGCTATGAATAAATCAATTCATAGTGGAGCTCAATTAACATTAGGGCTTGCTTTTGACGCAACAAACTTATTAAAAGCAAGAAAAAAAATCAAACAAAGTGGAGCTGAAATTAGCCCAACTGTTAATGATATTGTTATTTTTGCTCTATCAAGAGCAATTAAACAAAATCCTGCATTAAATGGTATTATAGGAGAAGGTTATTTTGATGAATATAGTGTTGCTCATATTGCAGTAGCAGTTGATACACCAAAAGGTTTAATAACACCAGTTGTTAAAGATGCTTCTGAAAAATCATTAAATGAAATTGCTCAAGATACAAAAGCATTATTTAAAAAAGCAATGGATCAAAAATTAACATTAGAAGAAATTAAAAGTGGAACATTTACTATATCTAACTTAGGATTAAGTGGAGTTTCATTCTTTACACCAATTCTTAATCCCCCACAAGCTGCACTGCTTGGTGTTGGATCTCCAATCCCAACATTAAAAATGGTTGATGGTGAAGTTGTAGAATTTAAACAAATTACTTTATCATTGACAATGGACCATGGTCCAAATGATGGAGCTGCTGGAGCAAAATTCGTAAAAGAAATAGCAACAATTTTAGAAAATATCGATGAATATTTAAATGAATAACGCTAAACTAAACAAATAGAGAGGGAAAAAATATGTACGATATTATATTTTTAGGTGCCGGTCCTGGTGGCTACCACGCTTCAGAGTTAGCGGCATCACAAGGTAAAAAAGTTGCTGTTATTGAAGGGAATAAATTTGGAGGAGTTTGTCTAAATGTTGGTTGTATACCTACAAAAACTTTTCTTCATTTTTCTAATTCACTTGAAGTTTGAAATGAATCAATTGGTATTGGCATTAAAGGAGAAAACTTTTCTATCGACCAAGAAGAAATAGTTGATTATAAAGACGACAAAGTAAAATTTTTAGTTAAAGGTACTGAAATGGGCGTTAAAAAATCTGGTGCTCATATTTTTAAAGGTTGAGGAGAAATCTTACCTTCAGAAAAAGAAGGAGAATTTAGAGTTAAAGTTAATGATGAAATTTTAACAACAAATAATTTAGTCATTGCAACAGGTTCTTCACCTTTTGTACCTAACTTTATAAAAGGTGTTGATAAATATTATGAAAAAGGATCTGTAGATTCTAAAATAATTACTTCTAATGAAATCCTTTCATTAAAGAAAGTTCCAAAAGAATTAGTTATTGTTGGTGCAGGAGTTATTGGGTTAGAGTTAGGTTTACACTTTTTAAGAAGTGGTTCAAATGTAACTATGATAGATATCTCTGATAGAGTTGCCCCAGTAATCGATGCAACTATTGCAAAAAGTTTTCATGATACATTAATTTCACAAGGGATTAAATTTAAACTTAATACAAAAGTAACAGAAATAACAGATGAAGAAGTTATTTTTGAAAACGCTGATGGTGAAGTAAGTTCAATTAAATATGATAAAACTCTTTTAGCGATTGGTAGAAGACCAAACTTAAAAGGAATCGGTCTTGAAAATCTTGAATCATTAGAATATGATCAAAATAAAATAGTCACAAATAATAAACTTGAAACTAATATTCCAGGAGTTTTTGCTATTGGAGATGTTAATGGTAAAGTCATGTTAGCACATACTGCTTATAAAGAAGGAGAGGTAGTTGTATCTAATATTTTAGGTAAAGATGCCTCTATAAATTATGACTTAGTTCCATGAGTTATTTATGGAATGCCAGAAATAGCAGAAGTTGGAATTAATGAAGAAAGAGCTAAAGAGCTTGGGATTGATTATAAAATTAAACAAATGCCAATGTTGTATTCTGGAAGATTTGTTATTCAAAATCCTAAGTATCGTAATGAATTTATTAAAGTTATCCTTGATAAAAAAGATGAAAAGATCTTAGGAATTCAAATATATAGTGAATATGCATCTGAAATAATTGGGATAGCAACAGTTTTAATTCATGCTGAATATACTGTTGACAAAGTAAGAGATATTATATTTGCACATCCAACAATACATGAAATACTTAAAGATGTAATAATACATTAATATATTTATAATATAAGGAGGAAAAATGCCAAAAAACATGATTGTAAAACCAGAAGAGTTTTTAGCAGCTAAAGACATAGAGCTTGGAACTATTCCGGTTATGAAATATAAAAAGACTTTAAATGACGAATTAAAAGCTGGCAACTTAACAAAAGAAGATGCTATCGAAATTTATAGTCAAATGAGATGAATAAGACTTTTTGAAACATCTGTAGGCGACATTAAAATGAAAGCCGAATGAAACGGAATGCATTATTCATACAATGGCGCAGCCCACATGTGTATAGGGCAAGAAGCTGCTGTTGTTGGTCTATATTATCACCTTTCAAAAGATGATTTTTTATTTGGAACACATAGAAACCATGGAGAAGTTATCTCTAAAGGTCTTTCTGCGATAAATAAAATGTCTGATGATGAATTGACAAAGATTATGCAAGACTATCAAGGTGGAACAATTCTTAAAGCAGTAAAAAATTATGCAGGATTTGATTCCCTTCCAGTTAAAAAACAAGCAATATTTTACTTTATTTATGGAGTAGAAGCAGAATTATTTGTTAAAGAAACTGGAGTAAATAAAGGAATGTCAGGTTCAATGCACCTATTCTTTACACCATTTGGAATATATCCAAATAATGCTGTTGTAGGAGCATCAGGATCACTTGCATTTGGAACAGCTCTTTATAAACTTATTAATCAAAAACCAGGTATATCTATTTCTAACGTTGGTGACGGAGGAATTTCTACTGGTCCTGTATGAGAAACACTAAACTTTGCAGCAATGGACCAATATAAAGAATTATGAAGTGCACCTTATAATAAAAGACCACCTTATATGGTAAATGTTATGAATAACGCTTATGGAATGGGTGGACAAACTATTGGTGAAACAATGGGGAATAAAGGAACTGCAAGAATGGGTGCTGGAATTAATCCAGAAGCTTGCCATGCTGAAGTAGTAAATGGACAAAATGTTCTTGCAGTTATAGATTTAATTAAAAGAAAATATGATCTAGCCATTAATGGTGATGGGCCAATAATGAATGAAATAAGAACATATAGAATTAGTGGACATTCTTCAGCAGATGTTGAATCATATAGAAGTCCTGAAGAAATTGAAGCTTGAAAACATTTAGATCCTATTCCAATGTTTGTTAAGGAAATGAAAGAAGCAGACATTATCAATGATGAAGAAATTGAAAAAATTGATAATTCAATACTTTCAATGTTTACAGAAATTTTCAAATTAGCTATAGATGATGAAATTTCACCAGTATTAGGATTTGAAAAAGATGAAAATTATTTAGAAAAATACATGTATTCAAATTCTAAATTTGAAGTACATACTGATAAAAAACCAGAAGTGCTTCAAGAAGATCTTAGTCAAAATAAAAGAGTTAAAAGAATTTCAAGAAGAAACAGAGCAGGATATGACGAAGAAGGAAATCTTCTTTCACCAATGAAATCTGTTCAAATAAGAGATGCAATTTTTGAAGCTGTATTAGATAGATACTACAAAGAACCTTCTTTAATCTCATTCTCTGAAGAGATCAGAGATTGAGGAGGAGCTTATGGTGTTTATCAAGGATTAACAGAAGCGCTTCCTTACCACAGATTTTTTAATTCACCAATCGCTGAAGCTGCTATTGTTGGAACAGCCACTGGTTATGCTATGGCAGGAGGACAAGCAATAGTTGAACTAATGTATTTTGACTTCCTCTTTAGAGCTGGTGATGAATTATCATCACAACTTTCAAAATGAATCGCTATGTCTGGAGGAGAATTAAAACTTCCAGTGGTAGTTAGAACAAATATTGGTAATTCTTATGGTGTGCAACATTCACAAGATTACACTTCTGTTATAGCTTCTATTACAGGAATTAACATGGTATTACCAGCAACTCCTTATGATGCTAAAGGATTAATGAATACAGCACTATCTTCAAACGATCCAACATTTTTTGTAGAAACACAAAGAATTTATGACATGAATGAAAGATTTGTTAAGGATGGTGTTCCAAAAGAATATTACGAAATAGAGTTAGGAAAAGGAGCTAAAAGAACTGAAGGTAAAGACATTACTATTGTTACTTTAGGTTATGCGCTTTATGAAGGAATGAAAGCTTATGAGGAATTGAAAAAATTTGGCATTGAAGCTGAAGTCATTGATATGCGAACAGCAGTTCCTTTTGACTATGAAATTATTTTAGAATCGGTTAAAAAAACAGGAAGAGCAATTTATATGAATAATGGGTTTGAAAGATCAAACTTCATGAAACATGTTTCTCAAGTTGTTGTTGAACAAGCATTTGATTCATTTAAAGCTTCTCCAGTAGTTATTGGCGCAAGAAACTGAGTAGTGCCTGGGGCTGGGTTTGATAAATGAATTTATCCTCAAGCAGAAGATGTATTATCAGCTATTCATTATAAAATAATGGAAATACCTGGTTATACTCCAACAAGAAACCATTCTAAAGAAGAACAATTAAGAAGAAATAAACTTGGAGTTTAAGAAATATGAAATGGTATATTTCAACAAGTAATGATCCTTTTTTAAATTTAGCTATTGAAGAATATTTAACTAAAAATGAAAAAAAAGATCAAATTCTCTTCTTATATCAAAACTCTCCTTCAGTAATTATAGGTAAGAATCAAAATCCTTATACTGAAGTAGGTATCGAATATATAAAAGAACATGATATAAAATTAGTTAGAAGATTATCTGGTGGAGGAGCTGTTTATCATGATTTAGGCAATCTAAATTATGGGTTCATAATGCCAGGTGATGCTAATAACCTCTATAAATTTAAAGAATATTCACAACCTATTGTAGATGTATTAAATAATGAATTTGGTTTAGGTGTAGAGTTTTCAGGCAGAAATGATTTAATAATTGACGGAAGAAAAATATCTGGTTCTGCACAATATATTGCAAACAATACACTCTTACATCATGGCACACTCCTTTATGATGTAGATTTTACAAATGTCAGTCAAATATTACTACCTAACCAAGATAAATTAAAATCTAAAGGTGTAAAATCAGTACACTCTAGAGTTATTAATACGAAAGAATGTTTCAAAAATAACTCTAATGTTACTTTACAAGACCTTATTGATGCATTTATTAAAAATATTCCTACTGATGGTAAATATGAATTTACAGACTCGCAATGAAAAGAGATTGAAGCCATTGCTAATAATAATAAAAAAGCAATCATGTTCATTTTGGAAAATAAAAAAGAGTTTGCAAATCAAATGGTTGAATATATACCTGGATTTGGAACAATAGAGGTATATTCAAATGTAGAAGATGGAAAAATCAAAGATTTTGAAATTTTTGGAGAATACTTTTTTAAAGAGGGTTTAAACTCACTTAAAAAAAATATAATTGGCATTGAATATAACAAAAAAGCAATTAAAGAATTTATTGATAATATAGATAATTTTGAAGATTTATTTTATAGATTTTCAAAAGAAAAATTAATAGATTTAATAATTAGTGAATAATAAATGTAATTTTACATTAAAGAAAAAAAGACATCGCTGAAGGCGTTGTCTTTTTATTTTATTTGTTTAAAAAAATACCGTATTTATTACGGTATTTTAATTTAAATTAATATTAAAGAATTTTACTTAAAGCAGCTAATCCAGCTTTTGTGATAAAGTTATCTGGTTTATTAAAGTGTGGAAGGAAGAATAAATCTAGGGTTGCTAATTTATCTATTGTGTATCCTACTTCTAAAGCAAGAGAGAATGTATGAATAGCTAGAGTTATATCTTCTTCAGACATAATTTGTGCTCCTAAGATTTTAAGAGTTTTTTTATCTCAAAGAACTTTAATTTTAACTTTATTATTTGTTGGCATAAAATCAGGTCTAATGTTATCTTCGATAGTAACACTATCAACATCCATTCCTAAAGCTAAAGCAACTTCTTCAGTTATTCCTGTAGATGTCATTGCTAATCCTAAAATACTGATAGCATTTGATCCTTGAACACCTTTCATGTTTAATTTTGTTCCACCGATATTGTGACCAGCGATAATCCCAGTTCTAACAGCGTTTGTTGCCAATCCTATGTGTTGTCCTTTACCCATAACATTAGAAACTATTGTTGCACAGTCACCAACAGCGTATACATTAGGAATATTTGTTTCTTGACTCGCATTAACTTCAATTACTCCTCTTTCATTCATTTTTAATTCTGAATCTTTTAAGAATTTAGTGTTTGCATGAATACCAACAGAAATCATTGCTGCATCTGCTTCATATTCTCCTTTATCAGTAAATACTTTTTCAATTTTTCCTTTACCTTCAAATTTTTGAACTCTTTCATTTTCAACAACTTTAATTCCATTTGAAGTAAGTTTATTTCTCATTTCTTCAACAAATTCTTTGTCATAGTATTTATTTAAGATTTCGCCATCAGTAATAAGAGTTACATTTTTACCTTTTAAATGAAAGGCCTCAGCTAACTCTATACCGATATAACCAGCTCCAACAACTACAACATTATTAACGTTTTCTTGTTCGATAAGTTTGATTGCAGATTGAGCATCTTGGTATCTTTTAGTTAAAACAATATTTTTTAAATCCATTCCTTCAATTCTTGGAACTATTGGTCATGATCCAACAGCCAATATTAAATCATCATAATTATCTTCAAATTCTTTTCCTGTTTTTAAATCTTTAACTTTAATTGTTTTTTCTTTAAAATTTACATCAACAACTTGGTGTTCTGTGTGAATTTTAGAACCTAATTCTTCTAGTTTTTTAGGATTTGAATAAAATAACCCATCTGGTTGTTTAATCACACCACCAACTCAAAGTGCTATTCCACACCCTAAAAATGGAATGTTTGAGTTAGCATCGTATGCAGTTACTTCTACATTATCTTTATAATTGTCTAGCAATGTATATTGCGCATAAGTTCCTGCATGATTGGAACCTACTACTATTACTTTTTTCATATTTTCTATATATTCCTTTATAATTTCCTTTTTTAAATAATATTTATATTATACTTTAAATATTAGCATATCATATTTTTCCTTTAACGTATAAACCTTTATTTGTATATATCACTTTATTTTAAATATATTTTTTAAATATGTTATATGTTATTATTTGAAAATAAGAAAAGGAGCTCTATATATATAATGACAAAAGATACAATTATTAAGAAAACAAATACTAAAACTAAAAATAATTTTGATAATGATAACGCCAAAGAAAAATCACTTCTTTCTAAAAAAGGCTTATTATTATGAGCAATTGTTTTAATTGGATACTTATTATTTTGTTTTGATTGAATGGTGCTGGATAATATGAAAGGCGAAATTGGTAAGAGCGGATGATATGGATCATTTTTTGGGAAAGGGTATCATGGTGGTAAATTGCCAGGAATAATTGATCAAGCGCCAAACTGAACATTAACATTTATGCGTGGTGTTGGTGCATTTTTTGCTGGTTGAGTCTTAGTTAAAATTGGCCATAAATATTCAGTATTAATAGCGCTAGCATTATTATGTGTTGGTGTCGTAGCACCATGGGCTGGAGGAGCAATTGGTTCACATCCTGCTCCAGGACAAGCATATTACGGTTTATTTGCTTTATTTTTAATTTTAAGAATGGCAATGTCTGTCGGGGCAACAACACTAATTGTTTATACACAGCCAATTATCGCAACATATTTTAAACCTAAAGAAAAATCAACTCTTAATTTATTCAATTCAATAGCATTTAATTTAGGTTCAATGCTAGCGATGGTTGCATTAATTAGTGTGGCGCAAAAAAACTGAATATTATCTAATTGACAAGTATTTACTTCAGCATTTTCAGCAATATCAGTAGTACTATTAATACTTTGAATTATATTTTCAGAACCAATTGCAACTCCGCATGATCCGAATGATAAAACAACTTATTTAACAGTTATAAAAGAAAAAAGAACGATAGTTTATTCTATTATGTTTGCTTTTTGATTAACATGAGTTGTGCTGTACTTAACAATGGTCCCAAATTTCTTTATGGAAAGAATTAATGTAGGAATTACTAAATGAAGAATAGGTGGCCTATCTATAATCTTAATTTGAAAAATCTTATTCTTAGCAGGATTAATGGCTGCTATCCCAATCTATAAATGACTTTCTACAAAAGATTGGTCAAGAAAACCTATTGCTATTGGTTCTATTTTAATCGGGATAGTTTTAACAATCATAACTACTTTAATTGGAGCATATTGAGTAAAACCGTCTTCAGCATTTGCGATAATTATGTTCTTCTTAATTTCATTTATAGGTGGAATGTTTGCTTGGGGTGTTCAAGGTTATATGTTAGGAACAACATATTTTTATAAAGGTGCCACAGCTAAAAAACAAGGAATAATAATAGGTTCTTGTTGAGGTTTTGGATATATGGGCGAAACAGTTTTAACAATAATCTCATCACAAATAGATGATTTACTAGATAAAATGTCTTCAATTAGCCATACAACAACTGCATGAATATTTTTTATAATTTTTTTAGTATATTGTGTTTTTACAGCGATAATGTGAATATTTATACCAGAAACACACGGTAAAAACCCTTCCAAAGAATCAATAAATTATAAAAAAACTATCAACGCTTAATATATTATTATTAAAAAAACGCTTATAAGCGTTTTTTTATTTTTGCTATAATTAAATAATTTACGCTAAATATAGCTCAAATAACAAATATTTAATTTTTTGTATATTTAACAAAATATCTTTAATTTTAATTTATGCCATGATTAATATAATAAAAATATATTGAAATTATTTCAATATATAAAAAGGAATTAAATGAAAAAAAGTTTATGAAATAAAATATTATATATTTTATTAACAATGTGTATGATTTTGTTAGTTATGGGGCCTAGTGTATTTTTAAAAAATAATAGTTCAAATAGAAATTGCCAAACTAATATTTTTAATAAATTAGAAGTTAAAAATAATAACTATAACGTGCATTATCAACAAATCCATAAAACAATAAATAATTTTTTTAAAGATAAGAATGCAAAAAAATTAGAAGAACTTAGATTAAACTTAAAAGATGCTATTTCAACAAATGAAAATGGAATAAGAAGTATTAATGATAAGTTATTAAATAAAAACATATGAAACAATACAATGATTAATTATTTTATCTCAAATGATTTTAAAATAAATAGATCATATGTATATGAAAGTATTATAAAAGGTGATGAACCTATTAAAAATAATATAAGTTCAGAACATGTTGGTTATTGAGAAATAAGTGTAGTTCATCACTGAAATTGATTTAATTATTATAGAATATATTGAGGACATGGCTGAAATAAATTAATCCATGATTGATTAATGCAATATAGTACAAAAGAAATTACAGAAAAAATTTTAACTATATTTCCAAATTTAAAAACCATTTTTTACTTTACAGATCTTAATTATATATATCAAAATTTAATTTATTATTTAGATCATGATTATGGGATTTGAACTGGAATAATTATTCCAATTTGATTCACATATGATGAAGGATATTTTAAAAGTTAAATAGTTTAATAAAAAAACACCTTGCTGGTGTTTTTTTATTTAAATATAATATTTATTTATATTTAAACATAGATTAAAATTAAAATATTGAGTATATACTTATTTTGTTGCGCTAATAATAAAACTTACTTTACATATATAATAAACATACTTATTTATTTATCAAAAGGAGGAAAGCAATTTTTAAAATAAAAAAATTTAAAGATTAATTATTTTTTTATTTTAAATTTTTATATCAACAAATATTTTGAAATACTGCTGCAAATAACAATTGCAAAAAATAATAAAGTTATAAATCTAAAATAATGTTGTTTTTTCAAAAAAACAAAGAAAAAGTGTATACCAGTATTATCTTTTTTTGTTATATTTATATTAAAAGGCATTTAAGTAATTCTAAATATAATAAAAATTAATAAATGAAAGGAAAACAAATTTATGGGTAAAAAACAAGCTAACATTTTCATTAGTTATTCTAGAAAAGATGAAAAACAAGTCGAATTTCTTATAAAACATTTACTAAGTGAGTTCGGTTCTGAACAAGTTTTTTTTGATAAAAAAGATAAGCAATTAACAGATAATTATTGAAAAAATATTAATCTTGGAGTGAAAAGCGGGTCTACTTTTATATTTTTTAACTCTAAAAATTCTAAGGAATCTTATGCATGTAAAATTGACCAATTTTTAGCATTAGAACATGAAGATAAAATAAACATTATTGTTATAAATCTTGATGATGAAAAACCAACCACTGTCTTTAAAAGATATGTATATCATGATTTTGTAAATGAAAAAGAAACAGCTAAGAAAGTTATTAAAGCTATTAATGAAGAGGATTATAGTGGTTTCAAAAATAATATTTTTTTTGAAATACTATCAAGAAGTTATGATGAAGAAAAAGGATATTTTGATGTTAAAATAAAATTTTTAATTGATATAGAAGATCCCGTGACAATGTCATTAACAAATTCTGGCAAACATTTAAAACACATTTTATCTGATAGTTCAGTTTCCTTTGTATCAAAAGGAAAAATTGAAAGTGAATTATATGCAAGAAAAATAGATAATTTTGAAAATTCTGCTTCATCATTTGGCAAAAATTTAATCGCTTATACTAACACACATGAGGTTCCAATTGAAAAAGATTCGATTAGAACAGTAAGATTTTTTGGACCAGATTTTACAAAAAATAATATGTTTTTAATATATGACCCAAGATTAAATGGTAAAAAAAATGATATAGCTAATTTTTTAGGTGTTTTCTTAAAAAATGATGATGATATTTATGATATTTATCATTTTTCATAGTAATGTAAATCTTAAAATATAACAAAATAAATATATTATGATACTTTATTTAACAATAAACATTGTTAATATAAATGAAGTTTCATAATTTTTTTATATATTTAATAAACTTTTATATTAATTTAATTATTATATTTTTGTTTTCGTAAATACTATGAAAAAGAAAAACATTAATTAGAAGCAAACATTTTCTAAAATAAGTATTTAAAATATATAAATTTAAAGACTCTAAATAATTTATATTTATATATTAATTTATTAAGTATAATATGTATTAATGAAATATAAATGTCCTATATGTAAGAAAAGCTTTAATTATAAAAATCAGTTACTTTTTCATACTGAATGTGATTTTTCTTTCAATGAAAGAATCCATATTATTGAAGGATATTTATTAGAATTAAAAAATTTTATATAAAAATTTTATAATTATTTTTTTTAAAATATAAATTGTAAAATATTTTATAAAATTTTGTTAAATATTATCTAATTTGTATATAATAGTAATAACTGAAAAGGGAATTATCACAAAATGAAACATCTAAACAAAACAATGAAATATGTAATTGTATTTTTATTGTCAATAATAATAATTGCACTTAATTTTGGTTTTATAAACCAGACACATAGTTCAGATATTATTCCAAATAACGAAAGCAAAACTCAATTTATTGAAAAAAATAATACTATATATAAAAGTAAAGAAAGCAAAGATGATGGAATTTTAGAAACTAATTTGGTTTTAAACGAAACTGGATATAAAAGTTCAATAACTAAATTAAGAATAACTCAAGAATATAACCAACATTTACTACAGTTCCTTTTATACATGCAAGTAAGAAGCAAATCAATGTTAAGATTTTTAAGTGATGTTAAACCTTCAAAAAGAAGTGTTTCAGGAGAATAGATTTATTAAATAATTATTAATTTATCAAGCATTTTATTTAAGATAAAATGTTTTTTTATAAAAAAAGTTTCATACATATTTATACTAGCATTTATTGTTGGTTTTTTATTGCTAATAGATTTTATCTTGGTCATATTTGACTTGGGATCCTTAAGTTAATCATTTTTTGTGGTTTAGGTATTTTATTATATTGATTGAATTAGAGTTTTTATTAATATTATTGAAAAATATTAGTGTATTAAAGTTATTTTTATAAATATAATTATCAAATGTAAAAAATTAGAAATTAAGAACTATGATTAATTTAGGATGGATAAATAATGCCATTATTAAAACATGTAAATGTTATAATTCTATTAATTAAATGGAGGAGTTTAAATGGCCCAATTAGTAGATACGAGAAAAGAAGGTAATCCAGAAGGATTTGACCCTAATGTTGATAATTCAATAAAATATGCAAAAGCAGGAACACTTGCTAAAGTAGTTTGATATCTTTTGTTTATACTTATTATTCCTATAATTATAAATGTAGTTATAAGAAATAGTTTAAATCAAAAACAAACAAAAGTAAATGAACTTTCTGCAGGTATTGATGTTCAATTAAAAAAACGTAGAGATACATTAGTAAAGCTTTTAGATGCAACAAAATCTTATATGAAACATGAAAAAACAGTTTTAACTGATATAACTAAATTAAGAAAAATGAGTATTAATCCTGAAAATAGAAGCGCAGTTAATGCTAAAACAGATTCAATGCTTGGTCAATTGTTAGTTTCAGTTGAAAATTACCCTGATTTAAAAGCAGTTAAAGCAGTTACAGATCTTATGGATTCAGCATCATATCTTGAAAGAGAAATTGGTGCTTCAAGAAGACTTTATAATTCGTCTGTAAGACAATTTAATCAACAATTATTCATGTGACCATCATCAGTTGTTGCAACTTCAATGAAGTTAAATACATTACCTTATTTTGAAGCATCTAAATCTGATAAAGAAGATGTTGCAATGAATTTCGATTAAAATAGTTTAAGAAATGAAAAAAGTAGAACCAATTATTAGTTTTGAACAATATAAAGCAAAAAACGAAGAACCTATAAGAAAAGAAGTAACTAAAGCAATTACAGAGTCTTTTGAAGAAGTCCAAGCAATATCTAAAAACGTAACTAAACTATGATATAAAATAACAACTATTATTGCAATTGTTATTGCCATAATTTTTGTTGCGCTAGGTTTTTATTTTTTAACAAAATCAACTACACAAACCTCAACAATATTATTTGTTATTGGTGTAGTTTCGTTTTTAACTAGTGCTATTATGTTTTTTAATAGGGCTAGAATAATGAAAAAGATTCAAAAAATTTATGTTTCGCATATGGATAGGGAATTTATTTTTAAATCAGCTATAAGTAATTTACCAGAATTTGAATTAGTTAATTTTTCAGATACTAGATCAGATAAATTAGATTCTTATAGATATAATGTTCCAAGCGACGCAACAATTGTATCTTCATCTGATTTATTTGAAGGAGTATTTAAAAAGAAATATAAATTAGAGTTTCAAATGGCTAGATATCATTGAACAAGAGGTTCAGGAAAAGATAGACGTAGTTATTATAGAGAATCTGGTTTTATTGTTATCGATACTCCTAAAGAAGATGAAGGACATACTTTTGCAATGAAAATGCATAACTTTTTAAGTAGTCTTAAAAAGATTGAATTAGAAAATGATAAGTTTAATTCACTAACTAAATTTAGATCTAATGATCCGATAAAATCAAGAATGATGTTTACACCCTTAGCAATGGAAGAAATTGTTAAAATACAAAAAAATCGTCTAAAAACGCCTTGAAATTTACAAAAAAATGCAGACAAAGCAATATTTACATTTGCGGCAGTTTCACAACAATTTATTATCAATGCACAAAAAGCTAAAACAGATGCACAAACTATTCAACGTTTTATGGATGATGTATCAACAGATTTTTATTATTTGTATGAAGTTTTATCAGTGTTACTTATCCCACCATATTTTTAAAATTTAAATAATTTATAAAATACCGAAAGGTATTTTTTAATATAAAATTTTAATAAAAACACTTATTTTAATTAAATATACATATTATTCATTTGCATTAATTTATTAAACTAAAATACTATAATAAATTAAAGAATTAAAATGGATGATAATAAAAATAGTGTATTTGAATTAATAAAAAGAAGAATTTTATTTTGTAGAAGATTTACAGGTATTTTATTTTTAATTTTATTATTTTTAGGTTCTGTTCTTTTAATAGCAGGACTGTATACTCCTACACCGATTAGAGGAAATCCATTTCCATGATCAGGTCTTTCTCACCATTGAGGTTCAAGATTAACATTATCACAAATTTTAGGATACTATCATTTAAGTTTGTTTAATGCACCAAAATTTCATAACTCAACATATATGGCTATATTAGATATTGCTTTAACTGGTGCAGCATTATTAATTATTGATGTTTTTGTTTTTATTTGATGAGCATTAGTATTTTTCAAACATGATATTAAAAGATTTGTTGAAAAAAGAAACCCAAAAAATGACAACGATAATAAAAATACAAATATAAAAAATGAAGATATAAATAATAAAGAAAAAGAAAGTTCAAATAATACTTTTTCATATTAAATTTAATGACAAAAAAACACCTTTGGTGTTTTTAATGTTTTTATATTAGATTAAGTACATAAAAAACCTGATAAATTATTTTATTATTACTTCATATGTGGGTTATGTACTAAAACTAAAATTCCGCCGACTACTCAAGCAAATATTAATCCTAAAACACCTGCAGCTATTTGGTGTTCACCAGTTTTTAAAAATTTAAGATTAAAATTAATTGTAAAACTTGCCCCAACTATCATTGCGATTGAAAAGATTATAAGAAATATCCCATTGCTTGAAACTGAGCTTTACTATATTTATTAATTATATGGTCGTGTGTATTAGGGTTAAATGTCATCAAAAAAATACCCAAACACATGCTAGCAATTAAACCTGCAATGCCAATAGAGCTAAAGACTATATTTAAAATTGCTCCTGCGCTTCCAACTCCATCAGGTTTTTTGATTTTTTTAACCTCATTATTATTGCTATATTTATGAGAATCTTTTTTGTTTTCGTTTATATTTTTAAAATTATTATTTGCATTAGCAATTAAAATTTTTTCTAATTCTATTTTTGCCATGTTTGAAGAAAAATTTAAATTATTCTTTTCACATAATTTAATCAATTCTTCTTTAGTTAGTTTACTATAATCCATCAATTACTCCTTAATATTATTGTTATAAACTATATTAAAAATATCATATGTGTATAAAAATTTTGTATTATTTGGAAATATATAAATAAATCTATAAAATATTATATGAGAGTAATAAAATGAAAAATTTATTTATATTTGCACATCCGAATCTATCATCATCTAATATTAATGCTTCTTTAAAAGAATCTATTACGAATAATTTAGAAGAATATAATGCTGAGATTTTAGATTTGCATGAGGAGTACCCTGAATTTAAAATTGATGTGCAAAAAGAACAAAAAAGAATTTTGAGTGCCGATAATATTATTTTTGTTTTTCCAATTTATTGATATTCTTTAACACCCATTTTAAAACAATATTTAGATGTTGTTTTAAAATATGGTTTCGCATATGGTGATAAATTTTCTATAAAAGGTAAAGGTTGAATAGCATTAACTTCTTCTGGAAAAGATAAAGAAGGGTATGAGAACTTGGGTTATTCAATAGAAGAATTAATGATATTCTTTGAATTATCAATGAAATATATGAAACTAAATAAATTAGGTTGAATAAATAATTACGGCGCTAAAAAAGATAATATTGAAGATTCTTTAAATGATTTAAAAAAATACTTGAAATTATAGATTTGTTTTTAAATTTAAATAACTTTATTAATATTTTGTTCAATTAAAAAAATGAATATAAAAGTAAATTTAAAACATATTTTTTTATCATAAAATAATTTTAGAGCATACTAACAGGAAAATAATTTAATTAAAAAAACGCCACAAGGTGTTTTTTAATATATTTTTTTAGTTTGTAATTAAAAAATACTTGTATGTATATTTCTATATAAATTGTTTAAAATTACGATTTATGGTATAAAATAGTATTAAAGAGGTATTATTAGACAAAATGAGGCCTATATATTTAAAAGTGATAAAATGGTTCGTTAGTATGCTAATAGCATTAACAACCTTCACAGGTATTACATCATTAATTTTCGTTAGAACAAATAATTATAATTATTATTTTAATGGTCGACAAGAAAGATTATTGACGAATGAAAAAGATCTTAATGCAATTACATTAACTGCTGTTTCTAATACAACTTCAGCAGCAGTTATTCATGATAAAAAAGAAAATATAGATCATTTATATATGTGAGGGGCAAACGACTATGGTCAACAAGGAAATGGTTATCAAAATCCAAATATATTTATAGATCATCCTGAAGAAGTTTCTTATTTAACAATGGAGTTAGAAGCTGGAGATAAAATAGTTAAATTAGCATTGTCAGAATTCACATCTGCTGCTGTAGTTCATACTTCAAAAGATGATAGAGATCATTTGTATATGTGAGGAGCAAATAATACTGCTCAACAAGGAAATGGTCAGCAAGGCGAATCAAAAAGTATAACTCGTCCTATGGAAGTTGGAAATATAAATTATTTAATAAAAGGTGGTGGCCACATTACCAACATTTCTTTAACAGATATTGCGACAGCAGTATCAATTCATATTGATAAAAATGATGGAAAAGATCATTTATACATGTGAGGTTCAAATGCAAATGGAGTACAAGGTAATGGTGAAAATGATTCAACTACTTTTATTAAAACTCCATCTCCAGTTAATGGGATTAATCTTATCCAAGGAGATACAATTAAACAAATATCTATGTCAAAAACAACTTCATCTGCAGTCATACATACAAAATTAAATAATAAAGATATTTTGTATATGTGAGGAAGAAATAATCATGGTCAACAAGGTATTTCTCCTTCAGATATTTCAATTTTAAATCCTAAAGCAGTTGAAGCTTTAAATGATAAGTTACAAACTAATGACGTAATTAGAAAAATATCAATGAGCGAAAATAATTCATCTGCAATTATTGCTCATGCAGATTCCACAGTTATAGATTGTATTTATAATTGAGGAGTTGTTTTCAATAAGTCAGCTTCTATGATCACAGGTACACCTGTATTAGTGGAAGAATTTAGTTATATGTTAAGAAATGGCGAACATCTTAATCAAATTTCTGTTTCTAATAATACAAATGCTGCTCTTTTAAAAGGTGAAGCTAAAGATTATTTATATATGTGAGGATATAATGATAGCGGTCAACAAGGTAATGGTGAAAAAGGTTCAACTAGTATAAAAATACCCAAACAAGTTGTAAACTTAAGCAAAGAGATATTATCTGGCGAATACATAGAAAACGTAAATATATCAGAAAAAACATCTTCAGTCTTAATTAAAGATGTTGTAAAAGGAGATCGTTTATACATGTGGGGTGCAAATAATAAAGGTCAACAAGGTAAAGGAACAACAAATAGTACAGCATCTATAACAATTCCTACAATAGTATCTTTACCTACTCAACCTAATCCACCAACTCCTGGTCCTACTCCCCCAGCTCCTGTTGAAAAATCAAACATAAATTTTTATCTTATTATTGCTTTAGGTGTTTCTTTGTTTGCTATAGTTGCAGGAATCATCTTCTTAATATGATTCAATAAAAAAAACAAAAAAAATTCTAAACACAATTACCCTATACAATAAATCATTTTCTGGTTATGTTTTTTTTAATAGAATATAATTTTTATGAGAAATAATTGTAGATTTTATGTCTATAATTGGTTAAAGTTTAAAGTCATATTTAATATAAAGGAAAAATTATGACAAAGAATAGGTTCATTTCAAAAATCATCACCAACACGTTAGTAGTAGGTGCGACACTTTTTGGTGTATCTTCAATTTTTATGGTTAGCCCAAATGCTAACAAAAATTATAGAAATACTGAAAATAATGTATTACAAAATACAAAAATACAAAATAATTTACTTTCGAAAGGAAGAATATCGAGTGATTACAACGGAAAGCCAATGTTTGAGGTTACTGATTTAACAAGTGCTGCCGTTATTATTGGAACAGATAATTGTCAACACTTCTATATATGAGGTTCTGATAGTCTAGGACAACAAGGGAATGGCCCAGCGGCATCCACAATAGTAAAAACTCCAACAGAACTTTTATTTCCTTCGTTGACAAGTAGTAGTACATTATTAACTACAAAAGATTATCATATTAAATTTATGTCAATTTCTAAAACAACTAGTGCTGTTGTTTTAACTATGACTTCTGATAATAGAGATTATTTATATATGTGAGGAGGTAATACATTTGGTCAACAAGGTAATCAAACTACTGCAACAGCCAATACTGTACAACCTTCTGAATATTTCAATAATAATATATCAAGTGCAGATTTTTCAATAAAAAATATTCACTTATCTTGAACAACTACTGGTGTTGTTTTACATAATAAAACAACTAATAAAGATAGCTTATATATGTGAGGCTTAAATGATGATTATGAACAAGGAAACGGTAGCAGGGGTGGTAATGTTCTAACTCCTACAATTAATTCAACAATAAATACAATAATCGATAATAATCCTGGTGCACAAATTGCAGAATTAGAAACGGACAATAATGCTGGTGCAGCAGTTGTTAAATATAACGATGCTAATCAAAGTACTAAATTATTTATGTGAGGAAGAAATAATTTCAGACAACAAGGTTCTATAGGTAGTGACAAAGCATCTCCTACTGAAGTATCAACATTGACTAGTCAATTAGCTTCAGATGAACATATTATCCAAGTAACATTAGGAACAACTACAATAGCCGCACTAACTCAAATAGGAACTGATGGTGTAACTAAGTTATATATGTGAGGAGGAAATAGTAATGGACAACAAGGGAATGGAAATACTTCTACAGTAAATTCACCGACATTAGTCCAAAATTTATCTGATGAGTTAGCAACAGATGATAGAATAATTAAAATTTCTACTGATTCTGACGAATCAAGTAGTACAGTAGCTACAGGTGTATCTTCAGCATTAGTTTATAATCAAACAACACAAAAACATAGAATGTATATGTGAGGTCAAAATACAAGATACCAACAAGGAAAAGGTGATCCTAGAAGTAATCAATTAACTCCAATTTTAGTATCAGCATTAACTGATGAAGCAAATAACACAGGTAGAGATATCACAGATATAGATTTATCAAATGTTACATCTTCAGCAATTCTTACTAAAGATTCCAATGATTATTTATACATGTGAGGAGGAAATTCACACTTCCAACAAGCTGGAGAAGATACAAGTGATGTTCCTTTACCAATAAGAATTAGAAGTACAAATGTAAAAGAACCAGCTACTTTAAATGAAAGTATTGTGCAAATAGGTGAATCAAAATTAAAAATTAAATTTGATGTAGAGCAAGGAACAGAAAATGATAGTTACTTTAATGCATTTTTTAATGTACAAAAAAATGCACAAATAAAAAGAATTTTTATTCGAGATGAGAATGATGTTGAAATAGAAGATTTAAATATCACTTCATTTGGTTATCATGAAGTAGAATTATCAAGTTTTACAAATGTTGATGTATATAAAAATTATAAAATTGCTGTTGATTACAGTGATGCAAATTCAGCTGTATCACCAATTGAATATATATGTTGTAATCTATTAAGTGATTTTACAATTAACGGATTAAAAGATATTAAAGTAGATAATGTTAGTACTTCACAAGATGAAAGTGATTCCATTAATATTAAATTTGATTTAACTAAAATAGAAGGAATAGATGCTTTACATAATAGAGATGTTAGTATTACTGAATTATGAATTCAAAATAGTGCAGGTGAAAAAACAGCTATAAATAATTATGAACTTGGAAGCAGAACGGTATTATTAACTGGATTATCTGCAGGAACTTATGAAGGTTATACACTTCAAGGAACATACAATGATATTGAGCATCCAACCCAATTTACAACGAAATCAATAAATGCAGCTATTCCTACATTTAATGTAGAAAAAGTTTCTTGATGAAACTGAAGAAAAATAATTGGAGTAATTGCAATCATATTATTAGTATTAACAATTGCTGGAATTATCTTCTGAATGTTTTTCAAACGAAGAAAAAATAAAGAGGAAGAACCAGCATAAAAATTAAAAACACCGATAGGTGTTTTTTTATAACCATATACAACTTTATACAAAAGTAATTTAAGTGTTGTAAAATAATATAATTTCATTGAAACGACATTTCTTATAGAAAATGTATTTTCTATATTATAGTTAAAATTTTTAGTCATATTTTATATAAAGGAAAAGTATGACACACAATAGATCAATATGAAAAATTATTACTAATACCTTGATAGTGGGTGCAACCACTTTAGGTTTATCTTCCTTATTTATAGTTCAACAAGGAAATAATAATAATATTAACGAAAGAACTAACAATCATATTCTTAAAAGCGATGATTTAAATCAGCGCTCATTTTATGATAAATTACAAAAAAACAAATACAATTCATTAAATAATAAGTTTATGAATGGGACACAAACAGCAACTGATGTTTCTGGTAAACCTCTTATACATGTAAGTGAAGCAACTTCTGCAGCAGTTATTATTGGAATGGATGGAAATGAACATTTATATATGTGAGGAGATGATGAATATGGTCAACAATCTAATGGGCCAAATGAAACTGATGTTAATACTCCTACAGAAATTTTATTTCCTAAAATAGATGATCCCAATCAAAAATATGAACCACAAGAATATACAATTCAATTTATGGAAGTTACAAACAGAACATCTGGTGTGGTTTTACAATTAAAAAGTACAAATAAAAATTACTTCTATTTATGAGGAGATAACTCTGTAGGGCAACAGGGAGATGGAGCTGGTAGTGGTAAAGTTACAAGCGCTACATACGCAGCAACATTTAATAATAAATTAACTGACGATGGTGATTATATCAAAAATATTTCACTTAGTTGAGCAACAACTGCCGTTGTTATTCATAAAGTTTCAAGTAATATAGATGAATTATATATGTCTGGGCTTAATGATGAATATGAACAAGGTAATGGAAATAAAACTCAAGTTAATACTGCTTCTTTAAATTCAAAATTAAACACCGAATTAATTAATAATCCAAATGCTGAAATTACTCAAGTACTTTCAGATGATGATATTGGAGCAGTATTAATTAAATATGCAGATGGAAATACTAAGTTATGATCATGAGGTGGAAATAGTTTCCTTCAACAAGGGAAAGGTAATAATAGTAGTGCAAATATACGTCCTGAAGAAGTAACTTTATTAAATTCACAATTCGAAACTGATGAACATATTGTTAGTATAGCTGGAGGAACTTCAACAATGGCCGCATTAACACAAATAGGCGCAGATGGTACAACTAAGTTATACATGTGAGGAAATAATGCTGATGGACAAATAGGTAACTATGTTTCTCCAAACAGTAACATTGGAACACCACAATTAATTGATTATTTAAAAAATACTTTATCTAATCAAGATAGAATAACTGCTATGTCAATGGCATCAACAGATAATGGTTCTGCACGTTCTGTTGGTGGTGTATCTTCAGTATTAGTTTATAATACATCAAGTCAAAAACATAGAATGTATATGTGAGGAGAAGATGACCATGGTCAACAAGGAAATGGAAGTACTACTGGTAATATAACCAAACCAACTATTGTTGCCAAACTTTCTGAAGAGGCAGATGCAATTGGTGGAGATATAACTCAAATAGACCTTACAGATGATGTTACTTCTGCAATTATTTCTAAAGATGGCATTGATTATCTATATATGTGAGGAAGTAATTCTGATTTTGGACAAAGTGGAACATCAACAGCTGATGTTGATTTACCTAAAAGAATAGAAAGTCAAAATGTTAATGAACCTATGTGTAAAGATGTTATCAAAGAACAAGTTGGAACATCAACAATGAGATTATCATTTAAACTTGAACAAGGAAGTCCAACTAGTTACTTTAATGCATTCTTTAATGTAACTAAAGAAGCTGTAGTGGAAGGTGTAAAATTTTATGATGATTCAGATGCTGTTATTAAAGATCTTAATATTACAACATTTGGAGAATTTAGTGATGATATAGATGGATTTACAGATCTTAAACTTTATGAAAATTATCAATTAAAAATAACTTATAAATCAGCTGATTCTTCTACACCAAGTGTTGATAAAGTTTGTACATCAGTTTTAGGTGGATTTAAAATGGAAGGATTAATGAATGTTGAAGCTATGCATTTCCAACCAGAACAAACAAAAAATAGCGAAATAAACATTAACTTTGATATATCTAAAGTAATGGGTGCAACTGAAATGTATAACAGAGACATTGCAATTTCAGAAATGTGATTACAAGGTCCTGATGGTGATAAACATTACGCAAGTAATCTTGGATTTGGATTTAAAGAAATAACAATTACAAACTTAAGTAATGGAACATATGAAGGATATGTTTTACATGTAACTTATAAGGATGCAGAACATCCTAATGGATTTGAAACAAAACAATTCCAAACAAATATACCTATGTTTTCAGTTAGTCAAATAAATTGATGAAACTGAAGAAAAATACTTGGAGTTGTCATTGGTAGTTTATTATTGTTAACTATTATTGGTGCTGTTCTTTGATTCTTTTTAATTAGAAAAAAAGATAATGATAAAAAAACAATTAAAAACTAAAGGAGAAATATGAAACAATTTTTTAAGAATAGTAAAAATATAAATAAAGCAGGTATTGTTATACTTTCTTTAGTTTCTATTAGTTCATTAGGAGGTTTTTTAACACATAGCACACATCATGCAATTAAAACATCAACACCCAATATAACAAAAACAAATACACCTAAAGAAGATACTAGACCAGTTATATTAACAAAAAGTCTTAGCTGAGAAAACTTTAATTCAGATAATGTTTCAAAACCTTTGAATTGGGTTGTTGATATTCCTGGTAGTTCACAGCTTTTCCAAGATTCAACTGTATTTGCTGTTATTTATGATGCTAGATCTGGGGTCTTACCATATGGAACAAATCAAGGTGAGGCCACTGAACCGGTACCACAAGATGCGCTTTGAGATGCGATGTATTTTTATACTTCGTTACCATTGAATAGTGTACGTACTGATTATGAATTAACTTTTTGATATACATCAACTCTGTTTACAAATTATAAAACAATCGATTGAGATGAAAGAGACCAACTTCTTAAGGTAGGATTCTTATATCAAAATAGTGATGAAGGTTGAAATTGAGCTTTAAGTAATATTGACTTTAATTCTGGTAATTCTAAGCATGTTACATTTGCAGTTGCTGACCCAAATATACAACAAACATTGAGATATAACTATGAAGATTCAACCATTATTTTTCAAGATATAATATTGGAAGATAATAATGATTTTACATTTAAATATAATGTTACAAAAAATGAAAATGATGGTAGAGTAAAAATTACCGCTAACGGTTTAGATATATTTGATAATATTAGCGCTGACGGTGAACAAACATTTTCATGAACAGGTGCTGCATCAAATGTCTTATATACGTTTGCGATGTTTTTAGATGATAAAGAAGTAACAATCCCTGATGAGAAAGCAATACAAACAACATTTAATGCTCCTGTAACAATAGATAGTGTTACAGCATCTATTAATAAACCAAACTATACATCAGCTGAAAATAATAAAAATGTGCAAGACCATCCCAATGGAGTTGTTGGTGTAGATAGTGTAATAACTAACACTGATAATATGGTTCTTGATACAGATTCTATTAAGTTTACTTTAACAACCGTAACTAATGGAGAAACAACAGATCCCATAGTTAAAGCAGGAACAATAAATCCTGCAGGTAACGGTTATGAAGCTGCCTTTACTGATTTAGGACCAGGTACCTATAAAGTTACTATGACTCTAGATTATACAAATAACAGGGGCACTAAAGTTTCATTAACAAAAGAGTCTAATCCAATAACTATGGTCAGTGAAGCTATTCAAATGCCACAAATAACTCTTTATTCTTTAGCAATAGGAAAATTGCCATCAAGAGATGGAAATTGAACTAATGGTAATGCCGTTGTTAATGGTGTTGTAAATGTTGGAGATATTTCAAAAATAGATCCTAGTTCATTATCATTGAAAGTAGATTTATTCAAAAATACTATTGAAATAAATTCAGAAACAAAAACTAATAATTTAATGATTGGCTTTAATTTAGGTTATAGTGGTTTAACAAAAGGTGATTATTATATAGGTTATGATTTTAAATATAAATTAATTGGTGATACTAAATTTCATAATATTACAGGTTCAACCAATACAATTACATTAACTGATGATGTTATTGATTCTCCAACGATAATTTCTAATACATTAGTTTCGACAGATTATTATGGTGCATCTGGAGATGCAACACCAAAAAAATCAGTATTAAGTGGACAAATTAATGTAAAAGATCCTGAAGGAATCTCAAATAACACTCCTAAAGTAGTTGCAGTTGGTCCATATGGTGAAAAAATAGACATTAATTCAACATATAATTCAGATACTGGAATTATTACAATCGCAAATAATCAAAATTTAGATTACTATGGTAAATATGTTATTGACGTTGAATTTAAATTAGAATTAGACAGCACAAGTGATCCTTCTTCATATTCTTCAATTGGAAAAATTGAAAAAATGGTTGCAATTCATGAGTTTGAACAACCAGACATTTCTATTGCAGCATTGACTTACACAAATGATTATAGTCAAGATATTTTAGGAATAACTTTTACGGTCGTAGAAGATGATAGTAGTTCAAATCCATGAAAAGATGCTGTAGGAGCTTATGGTGATGTTGTTGTTAATTATAACGACGGAACTAGCGGAACAATAAATATTTCAGGTGTTCAAGTGGGTATTTTAGACCCTACATTCCCACAAGTAACATTTAATTTACCTGTAAAAAATACAGATGTTAAATCTGTAGGTATTGATTTTTATTTAACAGATGAATATAGTAATTCAACAAAAGCTAAATACTATGTTTATCAAGATACAAAAATTCCTATAGTTCCAGGGGCTACAGCCCCTGAAGAAACAAGTGGTTTAGGTCTTTATCAAATCACTACAATAGCTGTTGGAGCAGCTTTGGGAGTAACGTTAGTTTATACATTTAGCTCTTCAATAGCTAGAAGAAGAAAATTAAAAAGTTCTAAAAAAACAACTAAGAAAAAATAGATAAAAAAGAAGCCATGCTTCTTTTTTTAATAAATTGTTAAATATTAACTTGGATATAACACTTAATTAATTTTTATCATTATTTTATTTTTTGTTTTATAATTAAAAGGATTTGAAATTTAAAATTATTTTTTTATGAAAAAAATAAAAAAAATAAGAAACTTATTTTTTTAAAAAAGTGACAATAATAATTTATTAATAATGCTACGGGGACGCTATGGTGGAACAAATAGTATCTCATCGGTATGCAGTGGTGTAGTAAACCATAATACTCATAAAATTTTAATTATTTTGTAATTAAAAAAAGTTATTCATAATTTCGTACATTCAATGCCCATGGATCGCGTGGTTATAAAAAGAATAATCGGTCTTCATAAAATTTTTTCTTGTATTTTGGAGACTGTAGACACAAGGAACATAAGTAGGTATACTTAAAATACAACAATCTCGTCAAGACTTTAAATTTTAACTAATTAAACTGTAGATATATTGATGAGATAATATTTGTCTCAGGTTCGAATCCTGACGTCCCCATCGAACAATCCGTAAAAGGATTGTTTTGTTTTTAACATAATTATTTTGCTTTTTAAAGCAAACTTATTAAGAATAAGCAAAATAAGCTACTTTTATTTAATTAGGCGTATTATTATATCCCATTTTATTAAAAAACTATATATTTTTTAACTATTTTTTTATTTATGTCTAATTTAATACTAAAATAAACATTTTAATTACACTATTTTTTACAAAAAAAAGCGATTTATATATACAATACTTTTTTTAAAAGATTTATAAAAGCACAAAATGATATTATATTAAAGAATGAATAGTATGATGTTAAATCACATTATAATTTTGGTTTTTACAATCTTTTTATAATAAATAAAAAAGAAAGGTAGAAAAATATATGAATATTAAAAATAAGAATATTATAAAGTTCATAACAAGTTCTTTAGTTCTTTTTGGTTCAGTTTTTGGAGTTAGTGGACTAACAAGTTATTTTTCTAAAAATAATTCTTCTTTTCAAAATGTATCAACATTAAATAAAAATGAAGCTATTTCAAACACATCTAAGAGTCTTTCAAACAACTTCTTATCTTTAGTTATTCCACCAAAAATTGGTGAAATAAAAAATTTAAAACAAAGTACATTTAGTGGTATAACATTCGACTTCACTTTAAGTGAAGGTGAAAAAACAAGTGATCATACAGAAAAACCACAAATAACTTCTATAGAAGTTACAGAGGAACACGGGACAAAAAAAGTAGTTAAAATAAGCCCAGATATTACAACTTGAGGAACAAAAACTGCAGTAATTGAAACTGGAATAAAACCAGGTGAACATAATGGCTTTAAATTAGTTGTTAATTATCAAAAATTTGATGACAAAGATTCACCAATAGAACATATTAATAAAAGAATACCAGTATTCAAAATGACAGGACTTATGATACCAGTAGTCAGTGAAATTAAAAAAGTTGAACAATCTGGAACAAATCAAGCTAAATTCAATTTAGCCGTAGAACTTCCTGATCCTACACCAGATGTAAAATGAAAATCTCAAATAGATTCTATTTATATGACTTTTGATCAATCATCAGATGTTCCGATATCTATTAGTCCTAACGAAAAAGAATTTGGTAACAAAGTTATTACAATTAAAGGTCTGTCAGAAGGGAACCATAATAACTATATGCTACATATAGCATATACTCCTTCAGTTAGTCCACCTAATAAAGTAAAAGAGGCTCACCCGCTTGTTATAGATCGTATGCTACCACAATTTAAAATTATGGGAGTTATAAAACCAATAATAAAAACTATACCAGCCCCTCAACAAATTAGTGATAATGAAGCTAAATTTACATTTTCACTTGAAAAAGGGACAAAAACATCTTTTGAAGATGTTGTACCTAATATTACTGATATTTGAATTAGAAATGGAGCAAACGATAAAAAAGTTGAATCCACAATCGAACAAAGTAAAACAACATATGGTACTAAAACAGTTACTCTTAAAAATTTAGTTAAAAATAAATATGATCAACTGGAAGTTATTGTTCAATATCTAGATACTAGAGATTGAAAAACACCGCTAATTTTTGTAAAATATATACCAACTTTTGAAATTACAAATTGTGAAACTCCAAAAATTGATAATATATCAATTCCAAAACAAATAAGTGAAAATGGAGCTAAGTTTAGTTTTGATATTTTGCACACTGCAAAAGATAATCTTAATTTAAGACAAGCCAAAATAACAGACATTACTGTTGAAAGTCCTACTCAAAAAGATCTTAAAATTGAAATAACAAAAGATAAAACAACATTCGGTACTAAAAATGTTATCATGAAAAATATAACAGCTGGTAGACATGATGATTTCAAACTTAAAGTTTATTACAAAGATAGCGCTACTTGAAATACATCTGTTAAAAATGTGTCTGCTACAATTCAACCATTTGTAATAAGTAGTGTTATTAAACCTGTAATAAACCAAGTTACAAAAGAAGTTCAATTTAGTAATAATGCAGCAAAATTTACATTTAATTTGGCACAAGGACAACCAAGTGTCAAAAAAAATGTTAAAGCAAAAATTACTAACATTTGAGTCGAAAGCAAAAATGAACCAAATATAAAATTAGAATTAAAAGAAAATAAACTTATATTTGGAAGTAAACACGCAATATTAAAAAACCTTAAAATCGGTAAACATACAGGATTTATCCTAAATGTAAGTTATGAAGCAAATTACAATTCTTTAACAAATACATTGGAAGACACATTAGTAACCTATAACCTTCCTGAATTTGAAACAATTCAAATGACTCCTACGACATCTACATCAGTAGGTTGAGGTCAAATATTAATCATTGTAATCGTTTCACTAACATCCTTATTTATATCTTGATTACTTATTAAAATTCATAGATGAGATATACGTGCTAAAATATTTAAACATTAATGTGTAAATAAGAAAGAATAAAAAAGAACACTTTAGTGCTCTTTTTTTTGTGTAATTATTATTCTAACTGTGTAGTGGGTGCAAGAACAATTTCTCTTATATTTACAACTTGTGGTTGTTCTAACATATATATAGTCGCATTGGCGATATCTTCAGCAACCATGAATGCTTGCGAAGCGTCTCTTCAATCTTCATAACCTTTTTTAATTTCACTATTAGTTGTTCCTTTAAGTAAGTTTGTTTTAACAACACCTGGTGAAATTACTCCAACTCTAATTTTGTCTAATGCTACCTCAGATCTAACAGTTTCTGAATAACCTCTGACAGCAAATTTAGTTCCACAATATGCTGAATGGTAATTAAAACTCTTAATTCCAGCAACAGAAGAAATATTGATTATAGTTCCTTCGGTTTTATTTTTTTTCATTGATTTAATCGCTATTTGTGTTCCATAAATAACACCTTTAATATTTATATCGATTAATTTATCTATATCTTCTTTTGGCTGTATTTCAGGGCTTTCAAGAATCATAACTCCAGCATTATTAATAAAATTAACTACTGGCCCTAATTTTTTTTCACCTTCTGCAACACATTCTTGCATTTGTTCATAATTTGTAACATCTGCCTTTAAAAACATTACATTTTCTCCACTTAATTCTGATTCAATAATATCTGTATTTAAATCTAGTAATAATAACTTATAGCCTTTTTCAAATAATTTATGAGCCATAGCTCTTCCATTTCCTGAATTTGCTCCAGTTATAACTGTTAATCCTTTATTCATTTTTCCCCTTTGCTTCAATTATATAACTATTTTTTGGTACATACATGTAATCACTTATCAATCTTAAACTTAATATCTATAATATAATTAATTTAATGAACATTATAGAAATAAAAAATTTAAATAAATCATTCGGATCAAAAAAAGTTATTATTGATTTAAGTTTAAATATAGAAAAAGGTTCTAGAGTTGCTATAATGGGTCCTAACGGTTCAGGGAAGACAACCTTGGTAAATATGTGTCTGGGATTACAAAAACCCACTAGCGGGCAAATAACATACCCCTCACATAAAAATAAAATAAAAGATTTTACCCATGACGCTGGTATTCAATTTCAAAGTGGAAAATTTCCTGATAATTTTAAAGTTATTGAAATAATAAATATTATTTTTGAACAATCTACTGATTTTAATTATAAAAATTACAAAATTTGAAAAAAAGCTGCAGATACTAAAGTTAAAAAATATCTAGAAATTTTTAAGATAACAAAAATAGCTAATAGTAAAGTTTCTTCTATATCAGGTGGTGAATTTCAACGTTTAAATATTTTATTAGCTCTTATTTCTGAACCAAAAATTTTAATTTTAGATGAAATATCTTCAGGATTAGATATTGGTTCCCAAAAACAATTGATTAATTTTATAGATGACTTTGCAAAAAAGAAAAAAATAACTCTAATTATTGTTTCACATATTATTTATGAAATAGAACAGCTTGTAGATACTATCTATATGCTTGATCAAGGAAAAATAATATTTGAAAAACCAGTCAAGGAATTACAAACAAAATATGGTTCGTTGTCAAAGGCTATGGATAAATATTTTGTAAAAGGGGTGAAAAAACTTTAATTATGGTTTCTTTATTAAAAACAAACATTATAAAAATAATAAAATCATTCTCTTTTTGAGGGAATATAGGATTTATTTTATTCTTTATTGGTTTTGCACCAAACTCATTTGCTAAATCACCAACCACTAGAGGAGTTGATAATACACTAATTGCTATTCAAGTTGCCTTTGCAATTGCGATAACAGGATTATTAATAACTGTGGTGACAACTTTTGGAAGATCGTATGTTAAGGTTCAAAACTCTTTAATATATGTAAATGTTAACTTAAGTTCAAAACCAAGATATCAATTCTATTTAGCAACAGTCATTCCAGTTGCACTATTTTCTATCTTAGTTTTTATGCTTTCTATTATATTTATAGTTATTTTAGACTCGGTATCATTAATAGGAACAAGAAAAAATGTTATTGATTGAAATAATATTCAATATGGCTATGTATTTTTATCTTTAATTTTTTCAATTGTCTTAGGTATTTCACTAGCTTTATTAGCAGCAACATTTGTTAAAAAAGAAAATGCATATACAGCAATTATTTGACTATATTTATTTTTAATCTTTTTCTTTGGTGGCTCATCAGTACCTATATTTATTATAAGAGGACCAACTTCTTCAGATGTTTTTAGATATATCTCATTTTTTATTCCAAACATTTACACAAACTTTTTATTTATTAACGCAATAACTGATCAAATTAATTTTAAAGTATATACTGATATACTTGATTTAGTCATGCCTTTAGGTTTGGCATTGATTTTCTTTGGTCTTAAATATGGTATTACTAAAAGAAAATAAAAGGAGAAAAAAATATGCAATTTAAAAAAATAGATTTACCATTCGAATATGACGCTTTAGAACCTTACATCGATTCAAAAACAGTCGATATTCATTACAATAAACATCATACTGGTTATGAAACAAAATTTAATACAGAAGGTAAAGGGACTGAATTAGATAAATATGATTCAATAGAACAAGTTATGATTAATTATGATTCTATTTCTGATGAATATAAAAAATTAGTTAGAAATGCTGGAGGCGGATTAATAAATCATAACTTCTATTGATCACAGTTTGTAATAAATAGAGAATTAACTCCAGAAGAATTAGAAAACAACAATTTAATAAAAGAACAATTTGGTTCAATTCAAAATTTTAAAGATGAAGTTGAAAAAGAAGGTCTAAGTTTATTTGGGTCTGGTTGAGTTTGAGCTGTTAAAGAAAATAATAAGATAAAAATAATAAAAACAATCAATCAAGAAAACCCATGAATGTCTAAAATGTCTAATGTTATTTTAGGTATTGACGTTTGAGAACATGCATATTACTTAAAATATCAATCAAATAGAAAAGAATATATTAGTAATATATGACATTTATTACCTTTTAAATAGAATTTCAAAATACTTTATAATAAATAATAAAAAAACCGAATGCATTAATGCATTCGGATATCTTTATAAAAAGATATTTTAATTAATAATTTTGATTCAAACATACAATAGAATGAATTGCATATCATATGTTAAAAATATAACGCTTTTCTATTTTTCAACAGAAAGGAAACAATAAATTTAAAACCCTTTTGAAAATAAAACTCTAAAACTATATATAAAAGAAAAGGGTTTAATTTATTTGATTTGTTCTTTATCCGCAAATGATAAAGAACAACATTATTATATTACTTAAAAATTTTAAAAGTACTTATATATGCGTTTTTATATACAACTTAAAAAAAGCTTGAAAAACCTTGCTTTCATTTATAATTTTATATAAAAAAGATGAAATATAATTTTAAAATTCAAGCTGAAAAACAAAAAAAATTAGATCAATATATCAAAGATAAAATTAAAGAAATAGAACCTATTGATTATTGATCAAAAAGAATTATTGCTTTAAATGTTGAGATTAATGAATTGTCTAATGAAATAAGGTTTTTTAAATATTGATCTAAAAAACCTGCTTCTTCTAAAGAGGTTATTTTAGATGAGATGATTGATTGTCTTCACTTTTCTTTTTCATTAGGAAATACACTTAAAAATGAAAATTGAACATATAATATAAGCAATTCAAGACCTATAGGAGAGATCTATTTTGATTTGTCTAAAAAGGTTTTGCAATTACAAAAAAATAAAGATGTTAATTTATTTAGAGAAATGCTTGGTTGTTTGATAGAAATTGCTGTATTTATGAAATATTCAATGGATGATTTATCAAATGCATATGATATTAAAAATGAAATTAATTATAAAAGACAAAATACAGGATATTAAAAAAATAATCATTACGGATAATGATTATTTTTTTAGATACTGGTGCCCATAGTGGGAGTCGAACCCACACGACTTTCGTCAAGGGGACTTGAATCCCTCGTGTATACCAATTTCACCATATGGGCAAAACATATTTATTTATAAATAAGTGTCCAATACATTAATATTATATAATATTAATGAACATTTTTTCAGAAACAGTAAGTAATGAAATATAAATTAGTTTCTAAATTTAAACCATCTGGAGATCAACCAAAAGCTATTAAAGAAATAATGGCTTCTTTGAATGATGGCAATAAATATAATGTTTTGTTAGGAGCTACAGGTACAGGTAAAACTTTTACTATTGCCAATATCATTGAAAAATATAATAAACAAACATTGGTGTTAGCTCCAAATAAAACCTTAGCTAATCAATTATATTTAGAACTTAAAAGTTTATTTCCTAATAATAGAGTTGAATATTATATATCAAATTTTGATTTCTATCAACCAGAGGCATATAAACCAAATAGTGATACTTATATAGAAAAATCATCACAACAAAACTGACAATTAGAAATGATGAGAGTTGCAGCAACAACATCTATTTTAACAAGAAAAGATACAATAATTGTCGCATCAGTAGCAGCTATTTTTGGGCACAGACATCCTAAAGAATATGAAGGAACTTTTTTAGAATTAGCTAAAGATACTAATAATAAAAGAAAAAATATTTTTTATAATTTAATAAGATTAAATTATCAAAGAAAAGATTCCCTTTCTCCAGGTTCATTTACAGTAAAAGGGGATGTGATAGAAATCGCTCCCTCATGAACTGATCAATTTCATGTCCGTGTTGAATTATATGGTGATACGATAGAATACATCGCAGAGATAAATAATATTTCAAAAGATGTTATAAAACAACATGATCGATATACAATTTATCCAGCAACATTTCATGCTACAGAAGATGATAGTATTTTACCTATTGTAAAAGAAATTGAAAAAGATTTAAATATTCAATTAGAAGCTTTTAAAAAAGATAATAAATTATTAGAAGCACAACGTCTTGAACAAAAAGTTAAATTAGATATTGAACAATTAAAAGAATTTGGGATGGTATCAGGAATTGAAAATTATTCAGTTTATTTTGATAAACATAGATCAAGAGGAGAAACACCAAGTACATTATTAAGTTATTTTGAAGAAAATTATTTAATGATAATTGATGAATCTCATCTTTCTATACCCCAAGTAAGAGGGATGTTTCAAGGTGATAAATCAAGAAAAGAAACATTAGTAAAATATGGCTTTAGATTGCCAACAGCGCTTGATAATAGACCTTTAAAATTAGAAGAGTTTGAGGCAAGGACAGGAAAAGTTATCTTTCTATCAGCAACACCTGCTCAATATGAATTAGAAAAAACTAATGGTAAATACATTGAACAAATTATTAGACCTACAGGTTTATTAGATCCTATGATTGAGGTTAGAAAAGAAACACATCAATTAGATGATTTAATGGAAGAGATATTTAAAAGAAAAGAAGTTGATGAAAGAGTTTTTGTTAACACTACAACTAAAAAATTATCAGAAGATATTGCATCATTTATGAACGAAAAAGGAATTTCTATTGCTTATATTCATTCTGATCTTAAAACACTAGAAAGAGAAGAAATCTTAAGAAAATTAAGAATTGGTGTTTATGATGCAGTTGTAGGAATTAACCTTTTAAGAGAAGGTATCGATATTCCTGAGGTTTCCCTTGTTGCTATTTTAGATGCAGATAAAGCTGGCTTTATGAGAGGAACAAGTTCATTAATTCAATTAATTGGTCGTTCAGCAAGAAATGAAAACGGTAAAGTTATTATGTATGCTAACGATTACTCTCAAGCGATGGAAGAAGCAATTAATGTAACAAGAAGACGTAGAAAAATGCAAATGGAATTTAATAAAAAACATAATATAATTCCAAAAACAATTGTTAAACCAATTCCAAAACCAGTGCTTGAAGAATTTGAACAAAAACATAAAATTAAATTTTCATCACTAAAAACTCAAGAAAAAATTAAACAACTTGAAAAAGAAATGCAATTAGCTGCATCTAAACACGATTATGAAACAGCTATAAAACTTAGAGATATACTAACTGAAATTAAGGGAGATAAAAAATAAAATGGAGAAAAAATTCATTTCTGTAAAAGGAGCTAAAGAAAATAATTTAAAAAATATATCAGTTGATATCCCTAAAAATAAATTAGTTGTTATCACTGGAGTTTCTGGTTCTGGAAAATCATCTTTAGCTTTTGATGTTTTGTATAATGAAGGAAAGAGAAGATATATAGATTCTCTTTCTAATTATGCAAGACAATTTTTAGGTGGAACAACAAAACCTGATGTAGAAGCGATTGAAGGATTGTCTCCAGCAATTGCTATTGGTCAAAAAACAACTTCAAATAATCCAAGATCAACAGTTGGGACGGTTACAGAAATTTATGATTTTTATAGATTATTATTTTCAAGGATTGGAAAACCCTTTTGTCCTTATCACGATATTGAAATTTCTTCACAAACAATCACAGAAATTCTTGATCAAATTTATAAATATAAAGAAGGCACTGAAGTTCAAATTCTTGCTCCTAAGGTAATTGGAGAAAAAGGAACTCATAAAAAACTTTTAGATAATTTGAAAGGTGAAGGTTTTTTAAGAGTAAGAATTAATGATGTTGTTTATAGATTAGATAGTGAAATAAACTTAGAAAAAAATAAAAGGCATAATATCTCTATTATTATTGATAGGGTTATTATTAATAAAGAAAATAGAGAGAGATTGTTTGAAGCTATTCAATTAGCTTCTGAAGAAACTGAAGGCTTAATAAGAGTTAAAAACGTTAAAACAGAAGAAAGTGAATTATTTTCAACTAAATATGCATGTCCGCATGGAGACTTTTCTATTGGTAAATTAGAGCCAAGAATTTTTTCATTTAATTCCCCACAAGGAGCTTGTGACAAATGTAAAGGGCTTGGAATAATTGAGGAAGTAACTTGAGAAAAATTAGTTAATCCTATGTTGACAATTCTTGAAGGTGGTTTACTTTATTTTGGGGAAAAACTTAGCGGTGTAGAATGACAAGAGTTTGAAGTTTTACTTAGTCACTATGATATTTCAATTACTAAAAAACTGTCAACTTTCACAAAAGAAGAAAAAGATTTAATTCTTTATGGTTCAACAGAAGAAATCATTTACATGATAAAAACAGATAAAAGAAATGTTAGAAAAAATGATAGGATCGAAGGATTAGCTGATAAGATTTGAAGAAAATATGAATCAACAGATTCAGAAAAAAATAGAACATATTATTCTAAATTCCTAGGAAATAAAATCTGTGATATTTGTAATGGGCAAAGATTATCTAAAGCATCACTTGCTGTTAAAATAAATAATATGAATATTGCTGATTTAACTAAACTATCAATTAAAAATTCTTTAGATTGAATTAATACTTTAACATTAAATCAGCAAGAAAAAGAAATATCATCATTAATCGTTGATGAAATAACAAGTAGATTTAAATTTTTAATTAATGTTGGATTAAGTTATTTAACTTTAGATAGAATGGCAGGAACACTTTCTGGTGGTGAAGCACAAAGAATTAGGCTAGCATCACAATTAGGTTCTAGGTTGACTGGTATTCTTTATGTTTTAGATGAACCATCCATTGGTCTACATCAAAAAGATAATGAAAAATTAATCAAAACTTTAAAAGATATAAGAGATTTAGGAAACACAGTTTTAGTTGTAGAACACGATGAAGAAACTATGTACGAATCTGATTATATTATTGATATTGGTCCAAGTGCAGGAGCATACGGAGGAGAAATTTCTGCTTTAGGAACTCCAGATGAAGTTTCACAAAGCGATTCTTTAACAGGAAAATATTTATCTGGTCGAGAATATATTGAAGTTCCAAGAAGACGAAGAAAAGGCAATGGTAAAACTGTTAAAGTTATGGGAGCGAGTGAAAATAATTTAAAACACATTTCTGTAACAATCCCTTTAAACACCTTCACAGTTGTAACTGGGGTTTCTGGTTCTGGAAAATCAACATTAGTAAACGAAATTATCTATAAAGGTTTACATAACAAAGTAACTAAATTTGGGAACCAACTAAAAACAGGTAAATTTAACCGTATTGAAGGTGCAACCAATGTTGATAAAGTCATTAATATTTCCCAAGAAGCTATCGGGAGAACACCAAGATCAAACCCAGCCACATATACTGGTGTCTTTGATCACATTAGAGATCTTTTTGCAGAAACTAAAGAGTCTAAATTAAGAGGATATCAAAAAGGAAGATTCTCATTCAATGTTCCTGGCGGAAGATGTGATAAATGTAATGGAGATGGAATAATTAAAATTTCAATGCATTTTTTACCAGATGTTGAAGTTGTTTGTGGACAATGTAATGGTAAAAAATACAATGAAGGAACCTTACAAATAAAATATAAAGATAAAAATATTGCAGATATATTAGCGATGTCTGTTGATGAAGCATTAGAATTTTTTACAAATATTCCAAAGATAAAAAATAATTTACAATTTTTAAAAGATGTTGGCTTAGGTTATATACAGCTTGGTCATTCAGCTACGTTATTATCTGGTGGTGAAGCACAAAGAATTAAATTAGCAACTTATTTACAAAAAAAACCAACTGGAAAAACAATTTATTTCCTTGATGAACCAACAACTGGATTGCATGTACATGATGTTAAAGAATTGATTAAAGTTTTAAATAGAATCGTCAATGATGGTGATACTTTAATTATTATCGAACATAATTTAGATATAATAAAATCTGCTGATTATATTATTGATTTAGGCCCAGAAGGTGGAGAAAATGGTGGAACAGTTATTGCTTCAGGAACTCCTGAAGCGGTCTCTGGTTATGCAGATTCTGCCACTGGTGTTTATCTTAAACAGAAATTAAAACAATGGTCAAAATAAATTGAGAAAATATTCCAAATAATCCTGGTGTTTATCTTTGAAAAAATAAAGATAACGAAGTTATTTATGTAGGAAAAGCTAAGAATTTAAAAGTCAGAATGAAACAATATTTTGATAAGGAAGTTTCATTAAAAAATAAATTACTAGTTAAGCAAATTGAAAATTTTGATTTTCAAATTGCTGCTAATGAAATTGATGCTTTAGTTTTAGAGCAGACTTTAATAAATGAATATGAACCAAAATTTAATATTAAAATAAAAGGTGCAAAAGTATATCCATATATTGAATTATCTAAAAATAAAGTTGTTTCAGTAAAGGTTTCAATAAGACCAAATAAAAAAAATGTTAAATACTTTGGACCATACCCAGATGGTTTTTCTTCAAGAAAAATTGTTAAATTATTACAACATGCTCTTCCTATTGATAAATGTTATGGAATTAATAGCGGCAAAAAATGTATTAATTACAATATGAATAGATGTTTAGGATATTGTTTTAAAGAAGTCTCAGAGCATGAAAAAGAATTCTTTTATAAAAAAGCATCTGAATTTTTATCAGGAAAAACTACATATATAAAAAATAAATTAAAAGAGCAATTAGAACATTTTAATGAAACAATGCAATATGAAGAATCTGAAAAGATTTTTAACTATTTAGAGATAGTTAAAAAAATTGAAAATGAACAAAATAATAACTTTAATGATTCTTTACATCGTGATGTCTTTAATTTTTATGAAAAAGATGGCATTTTATCTATTTCAATTATTCATATTAGATTTGGAAATATTAGCTTTACAACTAACTTTATTACGGAAATAGAAAACCCTGAAGATAATGAAGAAATAATATCATTCATATTTAGATATTATTTAGATAAACCTGTTCCTGATGAAATAATAAGTCCATTTAAATTTGAATGAGAAGAATTTTTAAAATCAAAAGTTATTGTTCCACAAAAAGGTATGAAGAAAAAACTATTAGATTTAGCTTTTGAAAATGCAAAAGCTAAATATAATTCAAGCATTGACGCTCATTTAAATAAATTAAAAATAAACAGTCAAGCTAATTTATTCTTAAAAAAACAAATTGGTATAGATAAATTAAGTTTGATCGAAATGGTTGATATTTCTTCAACAATGGGTTCACAACAAGTTGGCGCTGTGGTTGCATTTAAAAGTGGTCAACCAGCAAAAAACTTATATAGAAAGTATATTATTGAAGACGTTCAAAAAATGGATGATTATTCTTCAATGATTGAAGTTGCAAGACGTCATTTTAACAGAAAAATAAAAGATAATTTACCAATGCCAGATCTTTTTATTGTTGATGGAAAATATCAATTAACAGGTGTTAAGGAAGTTTTTGAAGAATTAAATATTACAAAAACAAAACTGATTGGTTTGAAAAAAAATAGTCTGCATAAGACTGAATCTTTAATAAAAGAAGATTATGAAGAAATAAATATTAAAGATCAACAATCTGTTTATTTATTTTTAGCAAAAATTCAAGATGAAGTTCATAGGTTTGTTATTAATTTTCACAGATCTAGAAGAAATAAGGAAATAATTGAAAGTGAATTAGATAAATTTAAGTGTTTAAATGCAGATGATAAAAATAAATTATTTGCAGAATTTAAGTCAATAAGAAAAATTCTTATTGCTAGTGAAAAAGATCTAAGAAGAGTATTAACTCCTAAGAAAACAAAATTATTGTTAAAGGCTATTGCCGATCAAGAAAAATAATTAAATTTTATTTTTCTATATTAATGTTATTATTTACTTAATGAAAATAAAAAATATTGCAATTATAGCCCATGTCGATCATGGAAAAACAACACTTGTTGATCAATTATTAAAAAATTCAGGCCTATTTAGAGACAATGAACAAGTTGATGAACGGATGATGGATAGTAATGACCTCGAAAAAGAAAGAGGCATTACTATTTTCGCTAAGACAACAGCAGTAATTCACAATGGTTATCATATTAATATTTTAGATACACCAGGTCATGCTGATTTTTCTGGAGAAGTAGAAAGAATTTTATCAATGGTTGATGGTGTTTTACTATTGATAGATGCTTATGAAGGCGTTATGCCACAAACTAAATTTGTTTTAAAAAAAGCAATGGAGAAAAAATTACAACCCATTGTTGTCGTTAACAAAGTTGATAAACCTGAAAGTAGGGTTGATGAAGTTCTTGATGAAGTTTTAGAACTATTAATAGAATTAGGTTGTGATGATTCAATGTTAGAATTTCCAAGAGTTATGACATCCGCCATTAATGGTAAAAGTGGATATTCTATAGATGAACTAGAAGATAATATGGATGCTGTTTTTGATAGTATTTTAAATAATATTCCTGATCCAAATCATAGAGAAGATGATAAATTAGCTATTCAAATTTCTATGCTAGATTATGATAATTATCTAGGAAGAATTGGAATTGGAAGAATTTATGGGGGCAAAGTTTCTTTAGGACAAGAATTAGTTTCAGAATCTTCAGATGGAAAAATAGCAAAATTTAAAGTAACTAAATTATTTGGATATAAAGGTTTAAAACATATTGAGATAGAAGAAGCTTCAGCTGGACAAATAATTATGATTGCAGGAAATACAAATGTTCTTGTTTCAGATGTCTTTTATAAAGAAGGAGAAAGAGTTTCGCTTCCTGTATTAAGAGTAGATGAACCTACACTTAATATGGAATTTCTTGCTAATGATTCTCCATTTGCAGGTAGAGAAGGGACATTTGTAACTTCTTCAAAAATAGAAGAAAGACTGTTTCTTGAAGCAGAAACAGATGTTTCTTTAAAAGTTCAAAAAACTGAATTGCCAAATGTCTTTAATGTTTCTGGTAGAGGTGAACTTCACCTTTCAATCCTAGTTGAGAAATTAAGAAGAGAAGGATTCGAATTACAAGTAGGTAAGCCACATGTGATTGTTAAAGAAATCGATGGTAAAAAATATGAAGCTGTTGAAGAAGTTACTATTGATAGTCCTGAAGAATATGTTGGAAAAATTATTGAATCTCTTGGAGAAAGAAAAGCTGATTTTATTGATATGAAAACAATGTCTAATGGTTCAACAAGATTAACTTTTGTTTGTCCTTCAAGAACACTTATTGGGTATAACAATGAGTTTATGACAATTACTAAAGGTTTTGGTGTTTTTAATCACATCTTTTTAGAATATCGTCCAAGCAAACCAATAAACTTTATCGGAAGAAAAAATGGTGTGCTTGTTTCAATGGCTAATGGAAAAGCATCAAGTTATGCAATGATTAAACTTGAAGACAGAGGAGTTATGCTTATCGAACCTGGGACAGATGTTTATGAAGGAATGATTGTGGGAATTAATAACAATAGTGGAGATATAGCTGTTAATGTTACAAAAGCAAAACAACAAACTAATGTTAGGTCTGCAAATAAAGATAATACTGTTGTAATCAAAAAATCAAAAATATTTTCTTTAGAAGAAAGTATTCAATTTTTAGAAGATGATGAATATTGTGAAGTAACTCCAGAATCAATTAGATTAAGAAAAAAATTCTTAACTAAAAACGAAAGAGCAAGATTTAATAAAACAAAAAAGGAAGTTTAATTTTTTCTTAAAAATGCATGTGTTAAAAGATCATTTAAAATTAATGATTGTTTTTCTATAGTTCCTTCTTTAAAAACATAAATAAATTTAGTATTTGTAATAGCATCAGAAATTTTATTTCTTGGAAAACTATCTTCAATATGAATAATTTTTCCATCTCGATCAACTCATATTAAATCTAAATTTTCCGAAAGACCTAAACTACTAAAGTTTGGTTCATTATAAATAAAAAAACCTTTATCGTCAGTTAAAGAAGGAAGTCCAGCAATTAACATTCTATAATTATCTTTAAAACTTTTTAATCTTTTTACCCTAAAATCTAATATTTGTCCGTTCAAATATAACGCATATTCTCTGTTGTTTACAGTTTCTGTTAATTTTTTAAACATATTAACTTAATTATATATTGTTATAATTAACTTATGAAAAGCAATTCCAGAGAAAATTGTAAAGATTCAAATTCAAAATTAAAAAATAATTCATTAGATAAAAATTTAGAAACTTTAATTAAAATTTATAATAAAAATAAAGAAAAATTAGAGAACTTAAAAGCAATCCCTAGAAAAGAATATAAAAAGGATAAAAGTAAAATTAAATTATCTAAAAAGGATTATAAGAAAAAAATTAAGAAAAATATTATTGAGATTTCTAAAATTAGAAATGAAATTGATAAAATAAACAATGTATCAAAAAATAATTAAGAAAGATAGGAAAAAACATGTCAGGACATTCAAAATGAGCAAATATTAAACATAAAAAAGGAGCAAATGACGCTAAACGTCAAAAAATATTTACTAAAATATCTAAAGAAATAACTATTGCAGTACAAAGTGGTGGTAATGATCCTTCAGCAAATTCATCATTAAGACTTGCTATTGAAAAAGCAAAGTCTGCAAATATGCCTGCTGATAATATTAAAAGATTATTAGTTAAAACAGATAAAGGTGGAGATAATTGAAAAGAAATCACTTATGAAGGTTATGGACCTGAAGGAGTTGCAATTTTAATCACCGCGTTAACAGATAATACAAATAGAACGTCTGCTGTTGTAAAAGCTGCTTTTTCTCGTGGAGGCGGAAAATTAGGGACTGATGGTTCCGTTTCTTATTTATTTGAAACTAAAGGAATTATTGTTTTAGATTCTAAACTTTATTCTGCTGATAAGGTGATGGAGATTATTTTAGAAGCAAATATTTTAGATATGAAAGAAGAAGGCGATGTTATTATTATTGAAACCCTTCCTAAAGAACTTATTCCAACAAAAGAATTATTAGAAAAAAATGATATTACTGAGTTCTTAAGTTCAGAAGTTACAAAATTACCAACAAACAAGGTTTCTGTTAATGAAAGTGGTGCTAAAAAACTAGAACACTTGATTGATGTTTTAGAAGATCACGATGACATTCAAGAAGTTTACACAAATGTGGAATAATTTTTTAAAAATAATCAATTATAATTGTTTATATGAGATCTTTTTGAAATAAAGTTTATTTTTATATTAATGATGAACAGACAAACAAACCAAATTCTTATAAAAAATCTTGCAAGGATATTAAAAGGATTTTAAATTTTCTTGCATCAAAAGAAATTAAAAAAAATAGGGTAGCTGTTGGTGTTCATATTACAAATTCAAAACATATACAAATGTTAAATAAAGAACACCGTAACAAAGATTCAACTACGGATGTTTTATCTTTTCCTCATAACGAATATGATAGAAAGAACTATTATATAGGTGATATTTTTATTAATGCAGATATAATTGATTCACAAGCAAAAGAGATAGGTTCAGATCCAATCACAGAAATGACTTTCTTAACGATGCATGGAATGCTTCACCTTATTGGTTATGATCACCAAAACGAATTTGATGAAGAAGAAATGACTGGCAAACAAAGATTGATATTTAAGGAGTTGGGAATAAGAAATGATTAAATGATTTAATAAAATATTTAGAAAATTTATTAATGCTTTTAGAGGATTAATAATTATGGTTAAAGAAGAAAAATCTCTTTGAGTCCATTTATTTACAACAGTAGTTGTTGTTGTTGCTGGAGTTATCACAGGCTTGTCAATTTTAGAATGGGTAGCTGTAATTTTTGCAATTGCCTTAGTTATTTCTTTTGAAATTGTAAATACAGCAATTGAGTATTTAGTTGATATTGTTTCATTTGAATATAACGTTAAAGCTAAAAAAATAAAAGATGTTGCAGCAATGGCTACCTTGGTAGTTACTATTGCGGCAATAATAGTAGGAGGAATTGTATTTATTCATCATTGAATTGCAGTGTAAAAAAATATGTTTGAAGAACTAAAGTTATTAATTAAAAATGCAAAAGCAAAATATTCTAATTTTTGTGTTGCATCTATTATAGTAGATAAAGATAATAATAAATATAGTGGAGTAAATATTGAATATGATGTTCCTACAAATTCAATATGTGCTGAAAGAAATGCTATTGCTAATGCTTTTACAAATGGTATGCAACCAGGAGATTTAAAAGAAGTTCATGTTCTTGGGATGAACAAAACAAATTCAGATGAAAATATGTTTGTACCACCATGTGGAATTTGTCGTCAAGCTATTGTTGAAATTTCCAATTATGAAGCTGAAATTTTTTTATATAACCTAAAAGGCGAAAGTAAAAAGTACTCTATTATGGATTTGTTGCCAGAAGCATTTACAGGAAAAGAAATATAATATGTTTAAATCGGGATTTGTAACTATTGTTGGTAAACCAAATGCAGGTAAATCAACTTTACTAAATCAAATTATTGGACATAAAATTTCTATTGCAACTTCTAAACAAAATACAACAAGAAATCAAATCAGAGGAATTTATAACGATGAAAATTCACAAATAGTCTTTTTAGATACACCAGGTTTTTTAAATGCTAAAACTGCTTTAGATAAATCGATGCAACAAAGAATCATAGACTCTTTAAACGGTGTAGATATTATTTTATATCTTTTACCTTTTTGAAAAAAATTAGATGAAGAGTATTTAAAATTAATTAATTTTAATAAAGTGAATAATACAAAAAAATATCTACTTTTAACTAAAGTAGACAAAGCAACAAACAAAGCACAAGTTTATGAAGCTGCTGCTAAATTTAAAGAAAGTGATATCTTCGATGAAATTATTCCAATTTCTTCGCATAAAGAAATAAATATAAATAACTTATTAGACGTTATAAAAAAAGATTTAAAAAGTGATATTGCTTACTATGATAAAAATGATTCTCATAGTAACTCTGATAAATTTTATATTTCAGAAATAATAAGAGAAAAAGCTTTATTTAATTTACATGAAGAAATACCACATCATTTATTTGTATTTGTAGATGAATTAAAAATGCAAAAAGGACTTATTTCTATAAGAGCAGAAATTATCATAGATCGTGAAAATTTAAAAAGAATAATTATTGGAAAAGAAGGTTCTATGATAAAAATAATTGGTAAAAAAGCTAGAGAAGAACTTGAATCCTATTATGGAACAAAAGTATTTTTAGAGCTTTTTGTAAAAATTAGAAAAGATTGACAAAATAAAGATTCAGTCATTAAAAATATATAAATAAAAGGCCAAAAGGCCTTTTATTTATATATTTTTTTAATTATTCTTTTCGTATAAAACATTTCCGTTTGCAATTGTTTTTAAAATATTATAATTTTTATCTAATACTAAGATATCAGCAAAAAATCCTTCTTTAATTTCACCAAGTTTATCTAATTTAAGATATGTTGCTTGATTAGTAGATGTCATCATTGATGCTTCTTCTAAAGTAGCATTGGTGAATTTTAAAAAGTTAGTAAAACATAAATGCATATTTGCAATAGAACCTGCAAGGGATGACCCATCAGCAAGAACGATCTTATTTCCTATTTTTTTAATTTTTAATTCACCAAACTGATAAATACCATCAGGACAACCCTTAGCAGGTGCTGAATCACTAATGATTAATATCTTATTAGCCGGTTTACTTCTATACAAAAGATTTACTACTCTTGGATGAACATGAATTCCGTCAACAATTATTTCTGTATAGATTTCATCTTCAGTAAGTGCTGTAACTATTGCTGTTGGATTACGATGGTGGAATGTAGCCATAGCATTAAAAGTATGGGTAACTCCTCTTAAACCAGCTTTAAAATGTGTCATAACTTCTTCATCAGTAGCTATAGAGTGTGCTAAGGAAGGGGTAATTCCTTTTTCAACCAAATGTTTTGTTACTGATGGATCACAATTTTCTGCTGCATAGGAAAATAATTTTATATTATTTTCTGAAGATAACATATCAATATCTTTTATATTTAAAGGTTCTAATAAAGATTCTTTATGAGCACCTTTTTTTGCTTTGTTTAAATAATTACCTTCAATATTAATACCTAAATATCTAACTTCATCATTTTTAGGATGATCCATAACATATCTAGCTACTTTTATAGATTTCATTAAATTATCTTTAGGAGTTGTTATTGACGCATGTAATATAGAAGTAGTTCCTTCTTTTGATAAGTTTCTTAAATATTTTCTAGTTGCTTCTTCGCTTGCGTCAGTAAAATCTGTATTATATCCACCATGTGTATGTATATCTATAAATCCAGGAATTATATAATTAGATAATTTATTTTTTTCTTCTATAGGAAGAGGGGTAACTTTTGTAATTATATTTCCTTGAATTTCAACTTGAATTGGTTCTTCTTTTCTATTTAAACCTTTTAAAATCATTATCATTCCTTTTAGATAAACTAATAATCAGTCATATCTATTATATTATGTTTATCAAAATCTAATAATTTAGAAGCTGGTTCATCAATGATGAATGTAACATTGTTATGTTTTCTTAAAAATGAAGAAGGGATATCTGTTGTGATTGGTCCTTCTAACATTTTTTGAACAGGAACTGCTTTAGATTCTCCAACACAAACCATAACCATTTCTTTAAAATTTAAAATTGTTTGAATTCCTACAGTTATTGCTTGTGTAGGTGTTTCTTCAAGTGTTGCGAATTTTTTTTGTTCAATAAGAATATTTCTTGTAAATGGTGCTATATCTGTAACATGTGTTAATGAATCTGCAGGAGTGCCTGGTTCATTATAAGCCATATGTCCATTAGCACCGATTGAAATATATTGAAGATCAATCCCACCAGCTTCATTAATTAGCTTTTCATATTTTTCTGATTCAGCGACAGGGTCATCTGCTAATCCATCAGGAATAAAGATATTTTCTTTTTTTATATTAACACCAACAAACAAATTATTATTCATTTGTGATCTAAATGATTCTGGGTGTTCTACTGGAACTCCAATAAATTCATCTAAATTAAATGATTTAATATTTTCTCATGATGTACCATTTTTACAATATTCTTGTAATAATGCATATGTTTTAAGTGGTGAAACACCTGTTGCAAAACCTAAAACAGCGTTTGGATTATTTTGAATAAATTCATCAAAATATTTTGCTACTCAAGTTGCAGCTCTTTCTGAATTTTTAAATAAAATTATTTTGTTCATAATATATATTATTACCTTTCATATATTTTCAATTTATATAATAGATTAAAGAATTTAATTATTCCATCATTTTCTCTAATTCATTAGTTACATATTCAACATCAGTACCAACAACAAGTTGTAAAGCGGTTGTTCCAAGTCTTATAACACTATTAAAACCAGCAGCTTTTAACTTAGCGTCACTAATTTTTGTTTTATCATTATCTTTAACAGTAAGTCTTAATCTAGTGGTGCAATTTGTGATATCGACAAGATTATCTTTTCCTACTTCATCGATAACTGCTTTAGCCATAACAATGTATCTTTCTTTTTTATTTACTTTTATTTTTTTATTTGTAGTTTTTGAAAAAGCGTCTTTTGGTTTAGGGAATTCAGCACCCTTAAACACTTCTACATCCGCATTTTTTTCTCTTCCTGGTGTTTCTATATTCATTTTTATGATTATTGGATAGAAAGTCACCAGATATAGACCAAACATTGCTGCTGTCCATACCAAAATCATCAATGGATTTGCAAAGAATTTATATGTTGTTGTAGCAGCCACTCATACACCATTTACATCCATAAATCCAGACATTTGTCATCCTTGCGGAACTGAAATTAAGTAATCAATTAATCCTGCTGAAAATCCAAACCCTAAGGAAATATGAGATGCTGTCACCACCATTCCCATCAAAGCTGTAAATAAAGCATTAATAATGAATAGAACTGGGGCTATAAATATGAACGAGAACACTAATGGTTCATCAATACCAGTTAAAAATGCTACAAATGCCACCGATGCTAAAAATACGCCAATTTCTTTTCTATTTTTTTTAGGTGCAGCCAATGTCATGGCAAGTCCTGCAGCTGGAAGCCCACCCATATATAGAGGGAAGAATCCTGCTTGAAAAATACCAGAACCTTGGATACCTTTTGTGAAGGCAGTAATATCACCAAAGACTATTTCAGAGTTTGGTGGTGATGAATGAGGTTTAATCAAATCTGCAATATGGGGTCCTGAAATTGGGAATTGGAATCACAAGAATGTATTTATAATATGATGTAATCCCATTGGTTGTAATAACCTATTTAAAAAAGCATAAGCTCCAAATCCAAGAATTCTTGGAGTTTTTGCTGTAGCATCCGCGATTTTAGAACCAAATGAAATTAGTCCCATTTGTGCTCAAGGCCATATAGATGCAAAAATTAAGCCAACAATTCAAACAGATGCTATAGAGAGCATCGGAATAAATCTTCTTCCTCCGAAGAATGATAATGATTTAGGTATATTTACTTCTCTGTATCTGTTGTATAAAAACGCTGTTACAGCACCTGAAAATATACCACCAATAACACCAACATCTAAGAAGTAGTTTACAGTGGGAATTACAACATAGTGTCCATCAACGTCGGTAGGATGTAATATTCATCCATGAACCATTCATAACAATTGTGATTTACCCGCGAAGTAAGATGCTAGAGGATATGCTGTATGATATCCATCGTTATCCATCCAGCTTGTATATATCTTATAATCTGGCGATATATTATCAATGACATAACCAGATGGAAGGTTTTTTGTAATAGGGTTTAAAATGTTATTTAACCCACTAAGGCTTGTATTATAAGTCATTGTTTTTTTATAAAACACTGAGGCTAGTCCATCTTGTCCTGTCATCGCAACAAGCCCTAAAAAGCCTACCGTAGCTGCTAATGCAGCTTCACCTCTGTGGTCTTTGGCCATACCAAAACCAATGCCTAAAGCAAAGATAACAGATAAGTTATCAAAAACTATTGCACCAGGGATAGAAATAATTCTTCCTACTCATCAAATAACTTGGTATTTTTGAACGGCACCTGCAGTGAAACCAGTCATCATTAAGTTACCTATCCTGTTTAATAAAGCTGCGAAGGGCAAAACAGCGATAGGAACCATTAATGACTTTGCAATACGTGAAAGCAATGCCATACCGCCACCTCTGAAAAAACTTTTTTTAGGTTCTTCAGTAGTAAGGGTATCTACTACTTTGGTATTTTTTGTCGTTACCATTTATTTTATTTTCCTTTCAATTTTATATAGTATATACTTTTTTTATATCTTTATATGTTGCTATAATTCATAATTAACAGTTTGTAGTATATACACAAATTTTAAAAAGGATATATAAAAAACTTCATTTTAGATGTTTTATTTTTTAAATATTTTATCTTCGAATAAATTTTTAGGTTTAGTAATTAATAGTATCATTTTATTATTAGAGGTTTGAATAAATGACTAGATTGAGTTGAACAGGTATTTTTGGTAATATAATTACATTTTTTGGAGGGATAATTTTTGCAATTATTTTTTGGATGTTAATGACTGCACAAGGTCATTGATATTGAATAGTTTTATTTATAGGAACCTTCATTAGTTTATTTTTTACTTCTATTTTCATATCAACAGGTAGATGCAAGATTATCTCTGGATTATTAGGTTTATTTTATGGTGGTTTAATAGGTGGTTTATTAATTTTAATTTCTGAAGAAAAAAGAATTTCTAATATAAAACGAAATTAAGGCAAATAATTACTACTTATATATTCATTTATTTAAGAATATATAATTGTTTTAAAGAATATATAAATATGATTGAAAAAATAGTTGTTGGCATAATTTTAGATAAATTTCCTTTCGAAGATGAACACTTAATTAAGGTGCTTATCGAAGAAGGAAAAATACTAACTCTAAAAGCTAAAGGTCTTGATAGTTTAACATCAAAGAATAGAGTTTCTTTGAATCTTTTTAATATATGTGAAATAGAATATTTTACTTCTGGATTTGGCAATGGCGGAAGAATTAAAAGGTCCACTATTATTAAAGAATTTTTAAAAGACGATGAACTTTCATTTAATGTTTTACTTTTAGTACGAAATATCTTAGATATATCTAAAGCATATAAAAATATCAATTTTTTTGCAGTTAAACATATTTTAAAAAATGTCGATAATAATCAATATAAATTTCAAGATCTTCTCGCACTAATGATTATTATTTTAAAACAAGAAGGATACAAACCGATTGTTGATAGATGTTCTAAATGTGGAACAATAAAAAATATCAATGGATTTTCACTATATGAAAATGGATTGATTTGTGATAAACACTCTATAAGTAAAAAATATGAGATGAAGCCAAGTTTACTAAAAAAACTTATAGAAATAAATTCTGCTGTAAATCCGATGTTATGTAATGACTTGTTTTTAAACCCAACAGAAATATCAATTTTAAAATCTATGTATAAAATGTTTTTAGAAAATCAATTAGGTGCGAACTTATATTTAATCAATAAAATATAAGTTTTAACATGATAAAATTATATAAAGTGTTCGACAATTTGTTGTTCTTAAGGGGTACAAATGAAAGATATTAAAGAAATTATTTCTTATTTAAAAGATAAGGGTTTTATATATTCAGGCTCTTCTATCTATGGTGGGTTAGCTAATTCATGGGATTTTGGTCCTTTGGGTGCGATGTTAAAAGATAATATAAAAAATGAATGAAAGAAATTTTTTGTCGATAAGCAAGAAAATATTTTTCATTTAGATACAGGGATTATCTTAAATCCTAAAGTTTGAGAAGCTTCTGGTCATGTTGGAAAATTCAATGATCCAATGATAGATTGTAAAGAATGTAAAACTAGATTTAGAGCAGATCATTTAATTGAGCAAGAAAAAAACATTGATGCTGAAAACTGATCATTTGAAAAACAAACAGAGTTGATCCAAAAAGACATAAAATGTCCTGTATGTCAAAAACAAAATTGAACAGAAGCTAGAGCTTTTGAATTAATGTTTAAAACATCTGGTTCTAAAACTAGTGAAGAAGAAACATTATATCTTCGCCCAGAAACTGCACAAGGTGTTTTTATTAATTTTAAAAACGTTATTGATACAATGAACGCAAAAATACCTTTTGGAATTGGCCAAGTAGGTAAATCGTTTAGAAATGAAGTTACTCCTGGAAATTTTATTTTTAGAACGAAAGAATTTGAACAATTAGAATTAGAATTTTTCATTAAAGAAAATGACTCTCAAAAATATTTCAATTTATATCTTGATAAAATTAAATCTTTTTTACTTTCTCTTGGTTTAAATAAAGCAAATATTAAACAAGAAGAGGTAGATAAAGATTCTTTAGCACATTATTCTAAAAGGACTGTTGATTTTGAATATAATTTTCCATTTGGTTATGGAGAATTATTAGGGATAGCAGACAGAGGTTCTTTTGACTTATCAAATCATTCTAATTTTTCAAACGAATCTTTAGAATATCATGATCAAAAAAATAATGAAAAATATATTCCACATATCATCGAAACTTCAATGGGTGTTGAAAGGTTATTTTTAGCTATTATCAGTGAATTATTAAAAACGGAACAAGATGGCGAAACAGAAAGAGATGTTTTAAAACTTCCATATACATTAACTCCTTACAAGGCATCTATTATGCCGTTAACAAATAAATTAGAAGAAGAAGCAAACAATTTATTTAAAGATTTATTAACTAAAGACTTAGGGCCAATAAATTTTTTAAAAGGTGGTTCTATAGGAAAAAGATATAGAAAACAAGATGCTATAGGTACAATGTTTTGCATAACTTTTGATTTTGATTCTTTAGAGGATAAAAAAGTTACTATCAGAAATAGAGATACAATGATTCAAGAAAGAATTGATATTGCTAATATCAAAACATATATAGAACAAAATGCAGGGTAGTTTAAAAGACTTAATAAAATTAATCGAAGATAAAGTCAGAATTGTTGATGTAATTTCTGATTATATTACTTTAGAAAAGAAAGGTAATAGCTATGTTGGATTATGTCCCTTTCATTCAGATTCTAACCCATCATTATCTGTTTCTGAATCTAAAAAAATCTTTAAATGTTTTACTTGTGGTGCTGGTGGATCAGCTATTAGTTTTGTTCAAAATTTTGAAGGAATTTCTTTTATTGAAGCTATTAAAAAAGTTTCAGAAAAAAATAAAATTAATTGAAAAGATTATTTAAGTGTTAGAGAAATAAAAATTAACCCAGATAAAAGTAGAGGATGAGAAATTAATGAAGAAGCTATGCACTTTTATACTTATACATTAAAAAATGCAAGCAATGAAAAAGTGAATGCATATATAACTAAAAGAAATTTTGATGAAGCATCAATTAATAAATTTAAAATCGGATTTTCTGGTGAAGGGAAATCATTAAATACTTTTTTAATCAAAAAAGGATTTAGCCAAAATGAAATTATTAAATATGGATTAGGACATATGAATGAAAAGGGAATAGTTAATGATCTATTTATAAATAGATTAATGTTCCCAATCCAAGATATAAATGGAAATGTTATTGCCTTTAGCGGAAGAGTTATTGAAGAAAAAAGTAAATATTCTAAATATATGAATTCTCCAGAAACTATTATATTTAAAAAATCAGAAACTTTATATAATATATCAAACGCTAGAAGTCAAGCTAATTTACAAAAAGAAATGATAGTTGTTGAAGGATTTATGGATGTTATTTCTTTATCTAAGAAAGGAATTAATAATGTTATTGCAACAATGGGGACAGCATTTACAAAACAACACATTCAGATGTTAAAAAATATTACAACAAATATAACATTAGCCTTTGATTCAGATAATGCTGGAATAAATGCTGCTATTTCTTCAGGAAAAGCTTTAATCCAAGAAAAAATGAATGTTAAGGTTGTAAGTATTCCTAATGGTAAGGATTTTGATGAACTATTTAATTTACAACCAGAGCAAATAAAAGTAGTTTTAAATAATAAAAAATCATTCTTAGAATTTTATAAAGAAAAAATATATTTTGTTCTTGATAAAAATCCTAATGAAATAGATTTGAATAAATTAAGAGATTTATTAAAAGTTATAGCTATTTATGATGATAATATGTTGATTGATATTAATTTAAAAGAAATATCTAAAAAATATAATATCGATATCGATATTATAAAAAATGAATTTCAAAAAAATAAACAAATTAAAAATGTGGTAAAAGATTCTTATAAAAAAAACTATTTGCCCCCAAACATTTCTAAACAAAACAAAACTATTAGCAAACTAGATCAAAGAATATTAATTTATGAAGAGACTATATTAATTCATGCATATGAAAATAAAGAATTATTTAAATATGCCTTCGATTCCAAATTAACATTTAAAACAGAAAGATCTAATAATCTTTGAAATGAATTAAAATATTCTTTTGAAAATAACACACCGATAAAAAATGAATTTATTTTAAAACAACTTGATAGTTTAAAACAAAGATTAGATTATTCTGAAATACATAATTTAATTTCTTTTCAAGAGTATATCGAAAATTATCAAGGTATGTTAGAAATTCAAAAAAGAAATAAAATTTTTAATGCTATTAAAGAGGATAAAGACCCCAAACATCAAGCTATTAATTTCAAAGAGTTAAAAAAGATTTATAATCAGAAGGTATAATATTAGTTATGGATATTAAAAAATTAAATAATGAACAAAAAAATTTAAAAAGTAAAAATAAAGCCTTATTTTCAAGCATTAAAAAAGATTTTAATTCGAAAGGAAAACCTCTTTCTAAAGCAGAAACAAATAAAATTTTAAATAAAATAGGTTTTGTTGGAACTACAGATCCCAATTTAATTTTTGAAATAAGTAATATTAAAGGTTACACAAAAATTAAAATAAATGAAACAGAAAAAGACTCTAAAACAAATACTAAAAAATCTTCTAAAAAAGAAAAAATTTCAAAAGAAGAAATCAAAAATTCGACTAAAGATAAATTAGATAGTAATACATTACTTTATTCCAAATATAAAAAAATTATTTCAACATTAGAAACTAACTTAAAAAAGAAAAAAGTTGATTTTTTATCACAAGATGAAATTTTTTCATTTTTAAAAAAATTAAAAGTTACACTTGATGAAGATGAAGTTGATGATTTTCTTAGTCTTTTATCTTCAAGATCTATAATTAACATTCAAGAAGAAACTCCAGATATTGAGGAAGTTGAATTTGAAGATGATGAAGAATTTGACAAAATGGAATCTTTAAGAAATATGAGTGATACTGAATTAGATAATGATTTAGGAGAAGCCAAAGATCATATCAAATGATATATGAGACATGTTTATAGAAATGGACTTTTATTAACATCTGAAGAAGAAATTGATTTAGCTAAAAAATTTGCTAACGGTAGAAAAGAAAACGCTACAGAAGAAGAAAAAATTATTGGTGAAGATGCTAAAGAAGTTATGATTAAAAGAAATTTAAGATTAGTTGTTAATTTAGCTAAAAAATATAAATCAAGAGGACTGCCATTTCAAGATTTAATTTCTGAAGGTAATAATGGATTAATTAGAGCTGTTAATAAATATGATTATAAAAGAGGATTTAAAATTTCTACTTATGCTACTTGATGAATAAGACAAGCAATTACAAGAGCAATTGCTGATCAAGCAAGAACAGTAAGAATCCCTGTTCACATGGTAGAAACTATTAATAAATTATCTAAAGTAACAAGAGAACAAATGCAAGAGCTTGGTAGACAACCCACTGATGATGAACTAGCAAAAGCGATGGGCGAAGGTTTTACTGGTAAAAAAATTAATTTAATTAGATTAATTAATATTGATCCAACTTCATTAAATAGATCAACACATTCCGAAGGTGAATCATTTTTATATGACTTTATAGAAGATAAAAGAATTACTACACCAGATGATTTTGCAAGAAATCAAGAAATTATTTCAAAAATAAATGAAGTTTTACCTAAATACTTAAACGAAAGAGAAGTTGATATCATTCGTTTAAGAAATGGAATCCCTGAGGG